>Ga0306912_1000067_pt1 | contig 62628 bp, 68 predicted proteins | sample AntRauFillE10628_FD_190443 | JGI IMG/M metagenome (GOLD analysis project Ga0306912, IMG submission 190443) | Saline lake microbial communities from Rauer Islands, Antarctica - Metagenome Filla E10 #628 (v2) (version 2) | ecosystem: Environmental > Aquatic > Non-marine Saline and Alkaline >...
CACAGGGCTTTCCTAGCGTACGATTTCGTTTCGAGCCACCACGAGGGTTGTGCGTGACGAACTGCGTTCGTCATTCTCAGAGCACTCCGCGCTCGAAAAAGGTTCGCGTATTGGTTAGAATTAGTGCACAATGCCACAAAATCGCACAAAATTATATGGTGGGCTTGTTTGGATACTGTCTGGCTGCGCATTGCTTACATACGGCATTTTGGGCCTCACACAGACGGATATGCCAGGAGCAGAGCAACTTGTTGCGCTCGTGCAGCAGGCTGACGGGACGTATCTCTACCTCGCCGCATTTGTGACCATCCTCCTGGAGGGGCTGTACTTTATTGGCAGCTTCTTCCCCGGCTCCAGTTTGATCATACTGTTAGCGATTTTGGCTCAGACGGCGGGTAACGGACAATTTTTGCTACTGATTTTGACAATCTTTATCGGGTGGACACTCGCCGGCGCACTCAATATTTTTGGTGCCACGTATTTTTCTCATCTACTACAGATTCAAACCACAACCAACAAAACGTTGCGACAAGATGCAGAGCTCACCTGGTTTCCGGCGTTTCGTTCCAACACAGAAGTAGCTCAAATTGCTGAAGGTCACAGCAAACGCAGTGTGTTCCTTGGTTCGACTATTATCAAACTGTATGCGAGCGCTGGCGTAGCAGTCTATGCGCTGGTACTGCCATTTATCATTGACATCCAAGAGCTCAGCAATGAAGAAGGCTTTTGGGGACTGGGAATTATCGCGCTGGTAAACTTCACCATCGGAGGAAAGAAAATCTACGACGCTTTACATAAAGACCCCATTGAGCCAATTAATCCACAGTGAACACAAAAGCCGCACCTTACAAGGTACGGCTTTTTGGTGCTGAGCCTTCTTATTCCATCTTGAGTAGCTCCTTGACCTTGCCTTCGTCAAAGCCAATCACTACATCGTCACCAATACGAATCACTGGTACCCCCATTTGGCCAGTCAACTCAATCATTTCTTCACGCTTTTCTGAGTCTGCTGCCACATCATGCTCAGTGTACTCGACATTATTTTCTTTGAAAAAGTCTTTTGCAGCTTGGCAAAAATGGCAAACTGGCGTGCTGTAAATAGTTACTGAAGTATTCATAGTGAGAAACAATTAATCTTAATATCACTAGTATAGCAAGTTATCGCCAAAACTCATACCAGGCAGCTTCTTCTTCGGTGGATGTAGACATGGGCTGAATCTCTGGACCAGCTTCAGGCTCAACGATTACTACCACCTGCTCCCCCTCGAGCGCCACGTCAAACTGACGCCGCATCTCGGCTTCAATTCCTCGCTCGTTGGAGAGATAGTCAACCTGTTCTTGCAGCGCATCTTTTTGACTACGTAGCAGCATAGCTTCTTGAGCAGCCACTTCTTTACGATCCAGCATTTCTTGCGCTATTTGATACCGGACAAACGCACTCCACCCTACGAGCAACACCAAAAAAAGTAATACGCCCTGAGTATAGCGAGAATTCACCAAGGTGCGGAGCTTGCGTTTTTGATAGAAATCAAACATGGCTGTATTTTACCTGAAAACTACTTACTTTGCCTGAACTTGTAAGTCGGGTACAATATAAGGCATGAGTTTTTTGTATGACAAACGCACCAAAAAAGCGATCAAATGGATCTGGGGAGTGGTCGCTATTTTGATTATTCTGAGCATGATTTTTGCGTACTCAGGAGGAGTCGGAGCCGTGTAGCGATATTACCAGTAAGCTAAACCCGCATAATGTCGACATTATGCGGGTTTTGAGCTTTTAAAGCTTTCTCAAGTCTGAACGTTCGGTTGGATGTTCTGGGGAAATAGAATAGTCTTGCAAAAGTGACGTTCTTGCAGTACCCTCTACACAGACTGCTCTTGAGACACTTCAGGAAATCTTTGGTGGAACGATCCATATCACAACGAGCTCGTCTTTTTACCGTAGTAAGCTCTGCGACCACCTCGGCCATTGGTACCGATAAGCATTATGCTGGCTAACGTCTTGATACTCGAAGGAGAGCAGTTTTGTCCGACAAAAATCGAGAGAAGCATAATACCAGACAGAGGCCCATGCACGACTTGAAGTGCATGGGCTTTTTTTAGATCTCAGTGATGAGTTACTATCACTAGCCCAGGAATGCCTTGGTGGTGAAAGCCGCCGATTCGGGCTCTGCATACAGAAAATATGTCGCTGCGCTCTGTATTTTCCAGCAACATGATTTCGTAATACACCCTTTGGGGAGAAGGAGGTTGGAGTATGGTGCATTCTACAGAACTCTTTTAGCGTTCAACTTGGTTCGTCTAGCAATTTCGGGCGGGCTGAAGCCCGAAATTGAGACATAATTTCGTAATACACCCTTTGGGGAGAAGGAGGTTGGAGTATGGTGCATTCTACAGAACTCTTTTAGCGTTCAACTTGGTTCGTCTAGCAATTTCGGGCGGGCTGAAGCCCGAAATTGAGACATAATTTCGTAATACACCCTTTGGGTGTTTACTCAATCATCATTTTTATGAAGACGTCTGAGGGGATTTGGACGTTGCCGGTTCCTCGGGCGAGGGCTTTCTTTTTTCCTTTCTTTTGTTTGTCGAGCAACTTATTTTTTCGGGATACGTCTCCTCCATACAGGTGGCCGGTCACATCTTTACGCATGGCGGACAGTTTTTTGGTCGCAATAATTTTCCCCATCACTCTTGCTTGAAGCTTAGTCTCAAACTGACGACGTGGCAGTGTCTTGAAGAGTTTTTCGGTAATTGCTTTTGCGTCCGACTCGGCTCGCATCATACCGACCACTCTTGAAAAAGCGGGTACAACTTCTTCTGCTACCAATACATCCAGTCGAGTTACGTTTGCGTTGCGCATTTCGGCAATCTCGTAGGAGAGCGAGGCGTAGCCACTGCTGGCGTTTTTTAATTTATCAAAAAATCCTCGCATCAGTTCGCGCAGCGGCATCTCAACCACAAGCAATGTCCGTCCATCACTAAATACCTCAGTATCGACGACAGAGCCTTCATGCTCGTAGAGCAGTGTCATTACATTACCCATATAGTCACCAGGAAGAATTATCTGCCCCAAGACCCATGGTTCGCGGATAGTTACTTTCTCTCCATGGTCTGGGAAACGAGTCGCAGCATAGATTTCTTTGGTGACTCCGTCAGCTCCAGTCACTTCGTATGAGATTGAAGGTGAAGTAACGATCAATTGGATATTAAATTCGCGACGCAAACGTTCGGTCACAATCTCTAAGTGCAACATCCCCAAGAAGCCACACCGGAAGCCACGACCCAACACCCCAGAGGATTCTTCTTCAAAGGACAAAGAAGAGTCTGATAGCTTGAGCCGGTCGAGCGCTTGGCGCAACATAGTAAAATCATCCTGACTTTCTGGAAATACTGAAGCCCATACCACCGGCCTGGCTTCTTTGTAGCCCGGCAGTGGACTACCACCACCTTTGGCGAAGATGAGTGTATCTCCTACACTGGCTACTCCTGGTTCTTTGATGCCAGTCACAATATAGCCAATCTCCCCTTCAGTTAACACTCCAGTTGGGACTTCTTCCGGAGCCAGCATGCCCACTTCAAGGGCCTGGAATGTTTTGCCACTAATCGCAAACTTTAGTTGGTCACCTTTTTTGACCTCACCGTCAAATACTCGCTGATACACGATAATACCTCGGTGATTATCGTATTCAAAATCAAAAATCAGTCCCCGGTAGGTATTGGCAGTCCCAACAGCTGGAGCTGGGATGCGGGCGCAGATAGCGTCGAGCAGCTCCTTGACTCCCTCCCCAGTTTTTCCAGAAGCTTTTAAAATGTCTGATTCTTCACAATCTAACAAAGCCATGATTTCTTGTGAGACCTCTTCAATCCTGGCATGCGGCACGTCCACTTTTGACAAAACTGGCACGATGGTCAAACCAAGATCTTTCGCCATTTGCAACACACTGAGTGTTTGTGCTTGCACCCCTTGGGTACTATCTACCAAGAGCAATACACCTTCTACAGCATTTAATGCTCGCGATACTTCATAAGAAAAATCAATATGTCCCGGCGTGTCAATCAAATTGAGTTCAAATTCTACACCATCCTTAAAGTACACCATACGTGCTGGTTGCATTTTGATGGTAATACCACGCTCACGCTCCAAGTCCATCGAGTCCAAGACCTGATCTTTCATCCGTCGAGTTTCGACCGTCCTGGTCTCTTCGAGCATCCGGTCAGACAGAGTGCTTTTACCGTGATCGATATGAGCGATAATACTAAAATTACGAATTTCTGATTTCATAGTAATGAAACTACTCTACCCTACTTCTTTAAAAAACCAAGCGTTATTGGGGCTTAATAACATCAGTTTTGAAGATTTTACTTTGAAACGAGCGATAAATCTCTTTAATTTCTGGGGAGCCAAGAAATATATATACACCAATCACTGCCAGCACACCCACCACTCCAGAAACACTCCCTTGGAGGAATACGCCCATAAATGTATTTTGATTAATTCCGTCAACGATTTCGTTTAATGCAATGTATGAGGCGAGACCTCCAGCCACTCCTGCGACGGTCGCCTGGTAAAGTAACCGCACCAGCGGTGTATATGATACGGAAAACGTTTTCATAGAGGCAATCACCAGTATGCCTACCTGCAGAAATTGTCCAAACATAAACGCGATGGCAAGCACCAATACTTCTGCTCCTGAGACCGCTTCCAACCGAAATAGATTTTGGAGGGTCACTGCTAATTCCGGATGAGCAAAGTACACATCCCTTAAGATAAAGGCGATTCCAATCGACACGATACCTGAACCCACAGCCACAATCAAAGGCAACATCGTTTTGCCTCCGGCGTAGAACGCTCGGATTAATAATAGTAGTACTGCTTGAGCGAGCAATGACAACACAAAGATTGCCAAAAGAGCCGCCGTAAGCCGAGTATCTGACCAATCAAACGCCCCACTTCCTAGCAACACACGCACAATCTGGGCACGCAACACGACCACCAAAGAGATGATTGGAATTGACCAAAATATTATATGACGAAACGCAGTCAGCAACTGCAAATTGAAGCCACCTTGGTCCTTTTTCGCGTACAAATATGACAAGGTGGGAAACGCAGCAACTGAATAACTCACTCCAATGATAGCAAGCGGGACTGACTGTAGGTTGAATGCAAACTGAAAGGTTGAGACTGATCCCACCGCCATAAAAGAAGCCATACCAATCAAAATAAGCAAAACTATTTGGTTGACTGACAACGTGAGCGCTCGTGGGATTGACACAGCTAAAATCTTTCTCAGCAATTTCCAATTAATCTTTGGTACCAGCGAAAAGGAATACGCACTTTTTCGCACAAAAGGAACTTGGACCATCAGGTGTCCCAGTGCTCCCAGCACCACCCCCATAGCCAACCCTACTAAACCAAACATTGGATAGAATAAGGTGATTCCTACAATAATCCCCACGTTGTAAAGCAGAGGGCTAATAGCAAACAACACGAACCGATGGCTCATCTGCGTCACCACTCCGCACAGACTCGACAAGCCCAGCAAGAATGGCTGCAACAATAGTATTCTCATCAAGAGTATGAGCTCACTAGCCTGGTCACTAAACCCAGGAAAGAGATACGACACCAACACAGGTGCAGCCAGAATGATGATTCCAGCTATCAAGGTGTATGCAATCAAAAAGAGAGAAAACACTTGTGACAATATCAATGTCCCAGCTTCATCTCCTTTCGTCTGTGACGATTTGGTCACAAAGGGTAATAATACGTACACAGACAGTACTGAAGCAAACAGGACAAACAACAAGTCAGGGATACGAAAGGCTGCATAATAAATATCCAATTCAATGTCGGCACCAAAGTTATGGGCCAGGAGTCTATCTCGTACAATCGCCAAAATCTGCGAACCAAACGCAAACAGCGCCAAAATATACGCGGCTTGGTGCAAGCCTCGCACCTCTCTATACACAAAATTGAATACCCTTCGAACCATAGTCAGTATTACTCTGTCTGTGGGGTGGAAGTCGCAGGCTCTGCAACTGGTTCAGGCTCAGATGTAGACGCTGGTGCAGACTCTTCATCAGCCGGAACAGTGTTCACCGGTGTGATAAGGTCGGTATCGAGATTATCCCCGCCCGGCACAGTTGGGTTTGAACCTTCATTTACCCCTAATTCGTTGACTGGTGCTTCGATACTCGCAGCTGGAATGTTTTCAACTTCTCCACTCCTCACCTGCTCTATCAGAGTAGTTAATTCTTGATTTTCCTGGTTGGTTTGCTGCACTCTCTCGAGTTGTTCTAATGCCAAATCAGTCTGACCGGCATCAATGTACGCCAATCCTAAGAAGTACCGAGCGTTTGCGTACTCTGCATCCCGGAGAATGGCAGCTTGCAAGGCATTGATTGCCGCGGTGGCATTTTCGTTTGCTAAGAGCAGTACGCCAAGCTGGAAGTACCGAGTCGGGTTATCGGGCTCTAGTGCGATGATTGCTCGAGTTTTTTCAATCGCAGACTCGACGTTGCCTTCCGATATATCAATCTGCGTCGACAGGTACAATGCTTGGGTGTAGTTTCGTTTTAGATTCAATGCGGCTGCAATCTCGGTCTTGGCTTGTTCAACCTGACCTGCACGGAGCGCAATCTGTGCGGCAAGTAATTTATACGCTGGATTCAAAGGGTCGAGGGCTTGAGCTGTTGCCAACGCAGCATTTGCCCGTTCATCTGCCCCCTCAAACCCTGCGGCATTGAGTGCGTTGTATACAGCAGCTAGCACAGCGTGATTATCTGGGTTGGTTGGATCTGCTTGTACCGCCTGCTGGGCAAATGAGTTTGCCTGCTCAGCAGCATTTATAAACCGTTGCTGATCTGCTTCGGTTGGTTCCGCAATAGCCAGAATGGAATTGAGTGTTGCTAAATGGATTTGTGCACGAGTGCTCACAAAACGATCGTCTGGGAATAATTGAAACGAGCTGAAAGCGACTTGCTCAAACTCTTCCGCAGACGTCGCCACTGCTTGTGATTCTGAAAACTGTGCCTGAGCACTGTATTGCTCACCAACTTGCAACAAAGTACCTACTGTCGTGGTGATGATGATAATCGCGGCTGCCATCAAGAAAAATCCACGCTGCCGACTACTGGCTAAGGGAACAGTTTTTTGAGCCGACGGCGCAGTCGACGCATACGCAACAAACGTAAAGCCTGTAAACACAGCTGTCAAAAGCAGGATGCTTACCCCAGGCACATAGAGATAACTCATAGCCCACAAAAACACAGCGCCCGCAAACGATACGATACCGAAGAAATACCAATAAGAATCTTGAATGCTATTTCGTAAAAACATCCTATATCCAAGGAGTAAAAAGTAGCCGTGGAACGCGAGCAGCAAGATCACTCCAGTCACGCCAAGAGTAGCAAAGAGAGTGGGAATATACCCAAATCCGGCCTCGAAGTCAGTATCCCAAAAAAATGTTTCGTTGATACTAATATCCTTGTGCATTCTCCATGCATCAGAAAACCGATTTGGACCAATCCCAAACACAATATTTTCGTTGTATACGGCTTTCGTGATATTGATAGTGGCTTCTACAGACGGTCGCACTTCGATGTAGTTGATATTACTCAGCGCGCTTACTCTATTGCCTGCGTATTCTCCGCCAGCAATAAACAACGCACTCATCACACACACAATGGCCGTGGTAATCAGTAATACTTTAGATATCGGCTGCTTTTTTTCTTCACTTTGATTTTCAATAAACAGCGTATCTCGCGACAACAAATATACAAACAACAGCAGTCCAAAAAAGCCCACGATTATCCATATACTGAAAAAGTTTACCACTGCCAAGACAAACAATCCCATGTAAATCAAGACTGCAACCGCCCACTGAGTCAAACCTCGTAACGGCAGCTGTAGCAGCGTAATAAGTCCAAGTAACACAATTAATCCAGCAAATAAAGCAAGATCATTGAAGCCACCAATCGGAGAAGTGGTCACACCAGGGAAAGAGCCAAACGAAAGCAATTGAGCACCAAATATGATACGGAGAATGTTATACAGCAACAACACACCAGATACACAACCGAACACAGCGAGCGCTTTGATAGTCATGATTTTAGAGCCCTGCATCACCAAGGTCACTGTCATGACCAGAGCCATCAGCAACAAGAATCCAGCCGTCTGCTGACCAAGTACAGAACCAACGAGTGCATCTTGTACATCACCCGAAACCAAGGCTGAGAGCACAGCCACACCTACTACGCCCCAAAAGATAGCGAGAGATATCGGTAGCACCGTTTTTGCCTGACGCCTGCGTAAAGCCAGCAAGCTCATTGAGATCACAGCCAATCCGCACATCACGGTAGCAAAAATCACTTTATCAAAACCTAATGATGCCCACAGTCCCGGAGTAAAGAAAAGCGGTATGAATCCAAAGATTGCCAGCACTGAGTATTGAGCAATTTTTAGCAACAGTTCGCCAACTGTATCCGGCTGGGCTGGTTCAGTTCCTGGTGTTTCGTCAGTTTCTGGTTTGGCAGATTTCAGATTTGGCGTAAATACACTTCCGTTCATAGAAGAATCATTATTAGCAATAATTTTAATCATACCATACACAAAAGAACACCCTTGCGGGTGTTCTTTTGTCACATAAGCCGGATTCTGTCGACTTAAAATACATCTAAGTCGGGTGATTATTTACCTAGGACAGATATTACTACCTGTCTCACGCGACTCTCCTGAACCAGTCAGGCGCGGTCTTGCACGCAGGTAAGGATTTAGCCGTTTCACCTTGAAAGTTACCAATCAAGCTATTCCTATACATAGGAATTCCTTTGCTTTCGCAAGAGGACGTCTCTGCTCGCACCTCGCATATTGCTATAGACGGGTGTTACCCGCTACCATTCTCCATCCTATAAAATAGTCTGGGCGTGTCCGGACTTTCCTCCCCTTATCTAAGTAAGAGGCAATCACCGTGTATTGTTATTATACAACAATTAGAAAAAAACGCAATAATGCATGAGTGTCCGCAGCGTTACTCACCAGGTATAGCTACCCTGTCTCCCAAGACTATCTGATGTTGCTCGACAAAGCCAGCGTTTGCCTCGATGACAAACCAAGCCGGAGTCGGTGACGCAAAAGCGGTTGGAAACGTGTCGGGTGATACGTTTTCTTCTATATGCACTATTTCTCCATTCTCAGCGGCCCATATGATATCCAGCGAGTACTGCATGTCCTTCATCCAAATGGAGTGCGAGCCAGGGACACCAAACGCAAATAGCTTTACTACGTTTTCGGGCAGAAACGGAGTGTTTGATAGTCCTTCAATTCTTTTGGATAGAGTATCTGCTACCGAAGCCTCCACCACCACTCCGCCGATGGTGGTCGGGACAGTGTTTGGAAAAATAGTTTTCCAGTTTTCTTCTTGCTCCGCTGTCGTTGACTCATCTTGGTCAGGTATTTGAAATTCTCCGCGCGCTACTGCTGCGCGTACCTCGTCCCGCTCAGACTTCACTGCCATGTAACCCCACGCAGCACCTCCCACCAGTACAACGACCAGCGATATCATTACTATTCTTTCTGCCCATTTCATAACAAGGAATTAAACAAACGTGTATAAGTAATAGGTCACTACAGATACCGAAGCTCCAAGAATCGTTCCCCACACTATATCAACCACCACCACTGCCAACGGCCAGTCTTTGAGGGTCGCCAAGTTGGTCATATCGTACGTAGCGTACGTAAAAAACCCGAACAGTGCACCGTAGATAAGAGCAGTTTTCCAAGACCCCTCAAGCACACCTGGATACACAGCAAAGATGATCAGACCAATAAGATACACTAAATAAAAAATGATAGCCGGCGTCCAGCTAATCTGCATCAAATCTCCTAACTGGTTCTTGTAAAAGGAACTTGCTACAACACCCAGCCATATCATGTCGATAATAAAGAATACTGGGACACTGATGAGATACAGTGCGAAAAAAGTTTGAATATTCATATACTTTCTAGTATATCATTTAGACTAAAAATAGGCTCGCCAAGCCAAGCAGGAAAAACAGGCCAAGCACATCTGTTGCGGTGGTGATGAAGATGGTTGAGGTGGAAGCCGGATCTTTTCCGAGCTGCTTCATGAATAGCGGAATAAAAGCACCAGCTATTCCAGCCACTATATGCGCACCAATCAGCGCTCCCCCAACTACCGCCCCCAGTACAAAACTGCCATTCCAGACGAGAGAAATCAACGCGACGATCAATCCGATAATCACTCCGTTTGCGACACCAGCGCCAAACTCCCGCCAGATAGCTGGACCGGCCGTCTTCATCGAGATAGTACCAAGCGTCAGCCCTCTAACCATAATTGCAAACGTCTGAGTAGCTGCGTTGCCTCCCATTCCAGCGATAATCGGAATATACACTGACAAAATGGTGACAGCGTCGAGCGTATTTTGAAATGAAAGTACTACCGAACCAGCCAAAAAACTCGTTGCGAGGTTTAATATAAGCCACTTGTATCTATGCTTGACCTTTTTGCCAATGCTATCAAACGGTTTTTCACTATCGTCTACACCAGCAAAATCATACAAAGATTCAGCCGGCAAATTTCCAAATAACGCTTTTGCAGAGTCTGAATAAATAATCCCCAATACGCTCGTGTCGTGATCAAGAACAACAATCTTTTTCTTTTCAGTAGCAACCAACATATCAATGATATTATTGATTTCAGCCTGGTAGGCGATACTGTCGATGAACTTCACATGTTTGCGCAACGTACTGGTGTTGCGCTCACGCACTAAAGACGCCAGAGGTACCTCACCCAACAATTCTCCAAACTGATGTACCAAGACTTCCGGATACTTCCCTGTCTCTTCGTAATGTTCATCTATGATATCAGCAGCGTCTCTGACTGTGGTAGAAGCATCTAAGAATATGTAGTTGAAATTCACCAACGCTAGCGTAGCACTGGGATGGAAACGTAAAAAAAAATCAATCTTCTCTTTAATTTCACCTTTTAGTCTGGCAACAATCTTTTCTCGACGTTTTTGACTGGGAATGCGTTTAATAATCCGTTCAGCTTGTTGCATATCCAAATGATCGAGCATGTCTACCAGCTCATCAGTCTTGAGCTGCCGCAGCACAGACTGTTGTACGTATGGCGACAATTTTTCAAAGAGCGCACTGCGGTGAGGTATCGAGACGCTACGCAGCAAATTCATCCGCTCGTGGGGATTGTATGTCAATTGCTGTACGAGTGATTCTTTTTTCTTGGGCATTTTGTCTAGTATAGCAAGTGCTTACTTTTTTTTATTGGCCTATAAACAAAAAACCGCTCGTGCTTGTGAGCGGTTTTTGTCTAAATTTCTTTAGTTAATTACAACTTCAGCATCTCCTTCTAGAGTACTCAAATATGCATCGATAATCTCTTGCTCTTTTGAGCTCCGTACTTGGGCTACCACCTGATCACGTACTTCTTCCAGTGGTGGCAATCCAGCTTCTGTACCTCCGGCTGCATCATATACGCTCTGGATTTCTTCTTCAGTAACCGCAATCTCTGCCTCAACAAATAGCCCATCAAGCAATGTTTGGATAATCACCTCTTCTGCGATGTCCGCTTCGAGTTCTTCGTAGGTCAACCCCAATTCACTGATTCGCGCCAACAAAGCTTCTTCTCCCCCAATGTCTGCCTGAATAGTAACCAATCGCTCATCGACCGCATCGCTACTTGCCTCGATACCTTGTTCGCGAGCCGCTTGTCTAAGCAAGGCTGTATTGACCAGTACATCAAGCGCCTGGCTTCGGATATCAGCCGCTACTTCTGGACTAGACGTGTCAGCTCCTTGTGCAACAGCTGCTTGATTGAATTGTTGAATACTGGTATTGAGATCTGCTCCGGTAATATCTTCCCCGTTTACAACTGCTACAACAGTACTATCATCTTGACCTGCCGCACCATTTTCTTGACCGGCTAAGTAAGAATCGAACAATCCCGTAGACGACCGCCCTTCTTTCTCAAGCATAAAGAGCACAATCAGTAGTGTGACCACCACAATTACTACAGCAGCAACATACAGACCAGTTTTGCTTTTCTGCTTTGTTGCCTGTTGTTCAACTGGAGTATATCCCGCTTCAACTTTCGCTGGCTCTGCTGCAGGCTGTTGTCCTCCTGCATCAGCTCCACTTTCTGCAGCCGTTGGCTGTCTATCTTTTTCGTTTTCACTCATATATATACAAAATTACAATAACGGATTGCTTCTTGCCTATGCAAAAAGTCTAAATACAGAATAATACTACACCACCTATCTAAGATGACAAAGCCTTGCTATGTTGAGCACTCCAGCTGGCCAAGACAATTGCCGTTGCAGCGGCAGCGTTTAGTGATTCACATTGTGGATGAATGGGAATAGAAATCAATTCGTCACACAGTTGTTTGGTCTTTTCTCTAAGCCCTGTTCCCTCATTACCCAACACAAATACAGATGGCCGACTGAATTTTTCTGAAACGGTAGTAGTCGTGCCGTCGCCTTCCAAGCCATACACCCAGTAGCCGTCACTTTGCAGATCACGCAAGACAACATTTACGTTGGAAATAGTGACCAACGGAATCTTGAAAGACATGCCAGCTGATACCTTCACCACTGTCCCAGTCACTGGAGCTTGGTTGTGTGGAGGAATCAATACACCTTGCAGCCCAAATGCGGCTGCGGAACGAATGACCGCGCCCACGTTGTGCGGATCTTGCACTTCACCAAGGAGCAAGAGCGCTGTATGATCTTCCTTTTTCAGACCAGCTTTAAATTCCTTATATGGTATCGTCAATTTTTCAGCCTGAATACCGGCCACAATACCTTGGTGAGCTGCTTTCGAAGAAACACCTCGTGGCGGGTTGTTCAAATTAAGCAGCTTGAGCGGGATGCGTTTTGTCTCAGCCAATTGTAAAATATCCTCACTCGCGAAATCAGCAACAGCGTGTATCTCCCGCACCACATCTGGTCGCATCAACAACACTTCACGCACTGCGTGCTTCCCAAAAATATATTCGATTGGCGTTTTCATATAATATCAGCACTGTACCACGATTTATTGTTTTGGCAATAAATCTGTTCCTACCGTCTCCCTGCTCAACATATTCTGAGCGTCCGCGGGGCACAGTGCTTATTAACGGCGGTGGGCATCGAAGCGAGTGAGGAATATGTGGAGCAGGGAGATGTCTGATCTATTTGGGCTGTACGCCTGTACACCATATTTTGAGTGTCTCTGAACACAGGAAACTGATTGTTCAGCGACACAAATCACGCTCAGGGAGAATATATGGTGGGAAAATGCGTCGCACCACTTCTGTGACACAGAGGCGTATAGTTGATTATTCTTTGTGTAGCAACTGCTATACTGAAATATATACCTATGGAGTTCTTGCCATTTTTTCTTATATTACTTGCCACTGTTCTCTTTGCCGCAGCATTTCGGCGCTTTCACCTCCCTTGGGTACTCGCTCTTATCACCGCTGGAGTGGTAGTAGGTCCGTATGGATTTGGATTTGCCGAAGTAACTCCAACCCTGAGTTTTTTAAGCCAAATTGGACTCATTTTCCTCATGTTCATGGCCGGCCTAGAAACCAAATTTGATAGTTTCAAGAAACTAAAATACAACATTGGCTGGCTCTCTGCCCTAAACAGCCTCATCCCTTTTGCAGCCGGTATTGCGTTGGGATACTGGTTCGAATTTTCACTCACGGCCTCACTCTTGATTGGTGTGATTTTTATGTCTTCTTCGATTGCAGTGATTATACCGACCTTAGAGTCACTCAAGCTAAATAACACACGACTTGGCAAATCAATTGTGGCGTCTACTATTATTGAGGATGTCTTAAGTCTAGTCCTCCTATCAATCCTCCTTCAATCCGTCAATCCTATCACCGCTTTGCCGCTTCCCTCTTTTTACTTTCTACTTGCAATCATCATGATTGGATTTGCGTACGGACTACCCAAGCTACGGGCACTAATCCCTCACCATGCTAACGAAAAAGATTTATTTGAATCTGAAGTGCGGATAATCTTTGCTCTCATGATTGGCGTCGTTGTGACTTTTGAGTTGCTTGGTCTACACCCTATTATTGCTGGGTTCTTTGCTGGACTCGTATTGTCTGAGTCTATCAAGAGTGAGATTCTCATGGAAAAGCTGCGTACCATGAGCTACGGAATTTTTATCCCTGTGTTCTTCGTAGTCATCGGCATGGAGACAAATATCGGCGTCTTTCAGCAAAGCGTGAGTGTGATTGGTTTGATTGCGGCAGTAGTGTTTGTATCCGTCTTCACCAAATTTATCAGTGGGTGGATTGGTGGAAAGATTATCGGCTTCAAAAATAAAGAGTCGGCTATTATTGGCCTCGCGACCATCCCTCAACTCTCTACTACCCTGGCGGTAGTATTCACAGCTGTCGAAACCGGGCTACTCCCAGAAGAATTAATCACTGCCATGGTCATCCTTAGTATCGCAACTACCCTCATCGCGCCGATTGGACTGAGGCTAGTTTCAGAAAAAAAAGCTCGAGATTGAAGTAATACCCAGCATGTTTGTTGACAAATACTCAAAATGTATTATTGTACTGGAACGCTTTTGTAACTCGTGTGGGGCACAATCGCTGCAGACGTCTGACTGATTACATTTTCGGATTTCTGAAATTACTTATCCTGCACGCCCCGGAGTGATAAAATGTTTAAAATACCTAATTTTGGTATATTTTAGCTCTCCACTAACTACACAAAATTTAGATGCCAACAAACACATCAAGACGTCCAGCTGCTGGACGCCGACCTTACTCTGGTTCAGCAAAATCAGGTAATTCTTCTTTTCATCGTAATGCCCGATCTGGTGGCGGACGCTCTAGCGGCGGAAACCGATCAGGTGGTGGGCGCCCAGGTGGTGGTGGACGCGGTCGCTCAGGAGGAGCGCGAAAGCAGCCTTCATTTGACCCCTCACAATTCATCAACAAAAACCCAATTGAACTGAAAGAAGAGATTTATGTACCAAAAAACAAATTCTCTGAATTTGGTTTTCATAAAGATATCGCAAACACAGTAGCGAAGCTCGGTATTGAAAACCCTTCGCCAATTCAAGATCAGGCAATTCCTCACATCATGGAGGGGAAAGACGTGATTGGACTCGCAGAGACAGGGACCGGAAAAACCGCTGCGTTTCTCCTCCCACTCATCCAAAAAACACTCACAGAAGGAAACCAACAAACTCTTATCTTAACTCCAACCCGAGAGCTCGCGCTGCAAGCAGAAGCAGAGTTCCGAAAATTTGGTAGTGGCTTTAAACTCTACGCAACATCATGTGTCGGAGGTACCAGCATTCGACCACAAATCCGCGCACTAAAGCGACACAATCACTTTGTTATCGGTACTCCTGGACGAATCTTGGACCTCATCAATCGAGGTGATTTGCGAACTGATAAAATCACCAACGTTGTGCTCGACGAAGCTGACCGGATGTTGGACATGGGATTCATCCACGACATGCGAAAAATCTTGCAAGACGTCCGCAAAGATCGGCAAACGCTCTTCTTCTCTGCCACCATGACGGATGAAGCAACTCGTCTAGTGAATGATTTTATGAAATCACCGGTCACTGTTTCAGTACGTAAAAAAGACGTGACGGACAGTATCGCTCAAGACGTGGTGCCCTACGAACAAGCACATAAGTTTGATACGCTCATGAAATTACTAGAAAATGATGAGCTCAAGCGAGTGATTATTTTTGGCGCCATGAAACACAGCGTTGAGAAGCTTGCACAAGAACTGACTCGCAACGGTATCAAAGCTGATTCTATTCACGGAAACAAAAGCCACGGACAACGACAACGATCACTATCTGCGTTTAAAAGTGGCAATGCTCGAGTCCTCGTAGCAACAGATGTTGCCGCTAGAGGTATTCACGTGGACAACATAACTCACGTGATCAACTACGACTTACCAGGCACGTTTGAAGATTACGTACACCGAATCGGACGAACTGGTCGCGGAGTCCACAAAGGACAAGCGCTCACATTTGTCGCAACCAAGCGATAGTACACATAAAAAACTGGCCCTCGGGCCAGTTTTTTTAGTGCAAATATGAGTCAAAGTAAATCGCGTGGCAGGTATACCCGCCAGGATTCTTTACCAGATAATCTTGGTGGTACTCTTCAGCCGGCCAAAATCTGGTCAGTGGCTCAAGGGTAGTGACTACCGGATTATCCCAGCGTTGTGATTCATTTACCAGCCCTATCATCTCGAGTGCAATCTGCTTTTCTTGTTCGTTTGCATAGAAAATAGCTGACCGATAGGCAGTGCCCTTATCGTTACCTTGTTGATTGAGAGTTGTAGGATTGTGAATCTGAAAAAAGAAATCGAGTAGGTGCCGATAGTCAGTCTGCTCGTCATCATATTCGATTTCTAATGCTTCAGCATGACCGGGATGATTGTCGTATGTTGGCTGCGCATTTTCTCCACCGGTATATCCCGCTGTGGTGTCTACCACTCCCGGGCGTTCTCGGATGAGGTCTTCAAGACCCCAGAAACATCCTCCAGCTAGTACGGCTTTTTGTATCATATTAAGAAAAATTATAGCTCTTATTCCTTACAGGAACTGTACACCTTGTCGCTAGTTTACTCCTAAAGTCGCAAACTATCAGGAAAGGCCTTGCGAACTGCTCCCAGCAGTTCTCACCCCAGAAACATCCTCCAGCTAGTACGGCTTTTTGTATCATATTAAGAAAAATTATAGCTCTTACCTTTTAAAGAACGGTGCGGGTAATTGTCATTTTACTTGTTTCTTTACTACTCACACAACTGCACATTCTTTCATGTTACCACCCAGACGAGGGTATCTTCCGCTCCGCAATACAGCAATTTTTACTTGTCTCCAAAGCGTGTAAGAAAATCGATGTTCACGCGTCCTACTAGGCAGACAATAATAAAAAACGTTCCTTAAGGGAGGGGTTTACCCCACACGCAACACGAGGCTACTCAATGCGCTTGCACTTCACCACCCTCATACTTGTCTCCACACTCATTGCCATCTTTATGATGACCAGCAGTGTGGAGGCAAATGTCTCCGAAAAAATCTTGAACTCGCCCAAAAAACAAGATGCATTCATCCGCGAAAAAATTCGTGAGCATGTCGGAGTCGACCCGCTACTAGAGATAATTGCCGGTTGTGAATCAACTGGTGATCCTCATCTGATAAAACACTGGAATAACGATGGTTCGTTGGTCAAAAATCCCACATCCAGTGCCAGTGGTGCTGCTCAAGTTCTGCTGCAGTACCACAAAGAGTGGATTAGAGCCACGGGAAAAGATATGCAAGACGTCGATGAATACTGGGAATTCGTTCACATTCTCCTTGAAGCACAAGGATACAATGCCTGGAACCCCTCACGACATTGCTGGGGTAAGTACAGACATCGTGGTACGAGTTAATCCTTGCATGAACACCCTAAACGGCGGACTTCCCAGTCCGCCGTTTTTATAATATTCGTCCGTACACCTCCATTTGTCACAATATATGTGGTAAAATCGCAAGATATGAAGCATATTTTAATAGTAGACGATGAGCCTGCGCTGCGGAGTGCGTTGGCAGAACTTCTTTCCGCTGAGGCAGACTATACAATATTTGAAGCTGAACACGGCGTGGCTGCTTTGCAAGTTTTGAAAGAACACCAGATAGACTTGATGTTGTTAGATGTAAACATGCCTTTTTTAGATGGAGTCGGTGTAGTAACTGAAATCCAAAACAAACCAGATGAGTACCCGCAGCCAGACATACTAGTTCTTACCAATCGAGGAGATATGGAAATGGTCTCAGAAATGGTTGCGTTGAATATGTTCGATTATGTTATAAAGTCAGATCACTCATTAGATGAAATAATCCAGATGGTAAAAGCCAAGCTAGCGTAAATCACTCGTCTAATAAGGTATACTAGCAGTCCCTATAAATGTAATTACAGTAGAACAATATGTATCAAGGAAATTGGAAATGCAGCAGCTGTGGCGGAGCGATTACAGAGCTACCGTTTGAGCCCCGCAGCGAGTCTGGACTGACCTGCAAGGTATGCTACGCAAAAGGAAAAGAGGCCGAAAAGGCCGACCAACCCGTCGCAGAACTGCAGACAGCGAGCGAACCAATGCCGATGGATGGCATTCCAGACTTTGACGAAGCACAGCTTGCTTCAGAACCAATGCCCGCCGACGACGCCTTTGCAGGACTAGACACCGCAGCTCCAGCCGCTCCAAGCGAAAAACCAAAGGTCACTGGTAGCTGGCAGTGCTCTATTTGTGGTGGCGAGATTACCTCCCTTCCGTTTACTCCACGAGACACCAGCGGACTCAAATGTCTCGATTGTTTTAAGCAGAGTAAGCGCTAGCAAAAAAAACGACCTTCGACCCTGACTGACAGCGGTACACACAATGAGTGCGTGCACGTGAAATTGTCTCAGTGTTTTTTCGTATTAATATATATACCAGTTAGTTTAAGTAATATACACACTGATCTATGAAACATATTACGCTTAAGAACGGAAAAACGATACCAGCTCTTAGTTTTGGTACCTGGCAAATAAAAGATGAACAATGTATTACTGCCGTTGACACCGCTCTGTCTGTTGGCTACCGACACATCGACACTGCTGACGCGTACCACAATCACACAGAAGTTGGTCAAGGCATCAAGCAAAATGGTATCGCTCGTGATGAATTCTTTTTGACTACCAAGATATTCCCCCGGAAATTTGAATGCTGACGCAGTCAAACAAAAAATAGATACCTATTTAGAAGAATTACAAACAGATTACATCGACCTCCTTTTGATTCACTGGCCTGATCATTCCGTCCCCCTCGCTGAGACGCTCGGTGCGATTGAAAAAGCTCAGACTGCAGGAAAGATTCGTTCTATCGGAGTATCAAACTTCACCGAACACCACCTACAAGATGCGCTGGAAACTGGGGTAGAAGTTGTAGTAAATCAAGTAGAACTCCATCCAGGCTTTCCTCAGCATGCCATGCGCGCTTTTTGCGCACAACACGACATCGCAGTTACTGCCTACTCACCACTTGGCCGTGGAGAAGCTCTCGAAACAAAATTAATTAAAGATCTGGCCAGCAAGTACGATAAAACTCCCGGGCAAATTATTCTGAACTGGTTACTCTCAGTCGGGATAATTGCAATCCCTAAGAGTGCAACTCCAGAACGCATCAAAGAGAATTTTGCAGCCCAAGATTTTGTAATGGACCAGGCTGATATCAATGCCATTGATACATTAACGAACGGAGAGCGTTTAATTAATCCAGACTTTGCGCACTTTGATTATTAATTATCAAAAAGCTCCAGACCTGCTCACAAAAACATGATCGGCTCGTTGCATGTACATGCTGAAGCTTGTGACCATTCTTCCTATTGTCCAAGGTAGCTGCGTCAAACATTTATTTTCCTACTGAATCACCGCTTTAATGCATGCATTAAAGCGGTGATTCTTTTGAAGCGTCTGCCAAGGAAAGGTCTCTGCAGGTACAAAGTACCGATTGCCACAAATATCGTGACTGTAAGCGCAACGTGTATTGAATAGAAAAATTCAATATTTACAATCAGAAGCAGAAAATGCATTCGATGGCCGTATGGTACGAAGTTATAACTTTTTTAAACTGTAGCTGGATAAGCCTTAATTAGTTCAACATCCTGCTTATCTTTCTCCCGATCCCAGTCAGTAGATTTTTTTCTTAGTAAATCTTTTAAGCTGGTGAAGTATATACCATCAATTTCCTCTATTCTTGTTGGTTCACTGAGAAAATAATTATAATCCTCTTTACCATAGATACTGAAATATAACTGCACTCCGTTATTTTCTAATAAATCTATTGAATCTCCAAGCTTTCCCACTTTGTGTGTGTATTTCCAGCCAGGCTTTTTCTTTAACTCATCAAAAAGTGCTTTTTTGACCATAACATCCAGGTCACCGGCTTTCCTTATACCTTTAGCTTCGAGTATAGCGCTACCCATTACCACGAATTCTTTATCGGGTAGCCCGATATTCTTTATTTTTTCTACTATTTCCACGAATTTAGTATATCAGTTCCAAGGTATACCCTAAATCTACCACAAAAGTTTTTCGAATCCCGCGTAATAGTCTCCCAGACTATTCCTTGTTCCGGCAGTTTTCTTGCGAGCTAGCCGTCTGGTACGAAGTTGAAACTTCTATATAAAAAGAAAGAGCCGTTTTACCTTTCGGTACAAAACGGCTCTTAAGCTCTGGGTTCTATCAATCTTCAGAATCAGGCCACACATCACCAAGTGTTGCTCCGGATTTCTGAGGAACCTTGGAGACGAGATGTCGTGGTGGGCTAATCGCATCGAGTTCCCCGATAAACTCAAGCACCCCGCGAAGTGTGTCACCTTCGGGCAGCGTCGCCGCGAGTTCTTGTTGCTGCGCTCTCCAGACTTTATCAGCACGAACCCTTCCCTCGTGCATACCTGGATCATTCTGTCGTCTGAATGCGATGACTGAGTTTCTGGCACGGTGCTGAGCAAGTCGCAAAAGTTGCTCTTTCACAACTTCATTATCGTCTGTCATGACTCTCTCCTCTAAAGTAAGAAAACTTTCTTTTCATACTTTATAACACTTTATAGAAAAGTCAATGTATGCTGGCTGTCTGGGACTATGTTCTAACTTTTATTAGATGAAAAAAGCCACCTCATAGAGAAGCGGCTTAAACAGGAATGGAATAGTGGTGCAACACACGCAACAGAAATGTCAGCCAAGGTTAACAGTTGACTTGAGTTCGTAGCGCTTACACACTTCTGTCTCATCCATGATTTCGGGCAGTAAAGAATGATATTTTTCAAACAAAGCTTCCCAAGCTTGCTGCTCAGTTTGAGCTTCGACTGTCTTCTAGTGGATACCATCCTCGTCTAAAAACCAGTATAGGTTCATATCACTCTCCTAATGATCTTTGTAAAGAAATACATTAAACAATGTATTTGTCAATTGCTGCCGGACAGGGATTCGAAGCTTACAGCTTCAGTACACCTTTTGGATATATTTTCCCTACGGTAAAATCTACCGCAAAAGCTTTTCGAATCCCTCGTAATAGTCCCCCGGGACTATTTCTTGTCCTGGCAGCTCAAAAGCAAAATCACCCTTACGGGTGATTTATGCTAAGAGCTGGGCGTCTCGAGCTAGAACCGTTGATAGCTTTACCCTGCTTGGCCGAATAGCTATTCCAAAATTCTTCAAATTAACGCGTCTCGAGCAATGTAAAATTTAGTAGGTTTGCTATAATAAAAAGATGAATGTCGCACTAGCTATTATAATAGACGAAAAGAAAATCCTCATTGGTAAAATAAAAGCTGAAAAGCTTGGTGACTATAGTGGGCTTCAGTACGTATTCCCTTGTGAGAGTATTCAAAACGTAGACTGTGCTGAGGTGGAGCTGGTAAAGGAAGTTAAAAGACAAACGGGCTTAGATACAAAAGTGGTAGAGAAAATTGGCGAAAGAATTCATCCTTCTACTCAAAACAATTCGTTATACTTTCTTTGTGAGAAAAATCCACACCAAACTATTGATATAGCGAAAGATATTGATGTTGAATCTTTTCTCTGGGTTGATATCGTCGAACTTCAAAGCTATATGCCAACCTTATTTCATGTAGTCAAAGACTACCTTAGTAAAAAAATCTAATCGCTTTTAGAAATTTTCCAGCTTATATACTTCGTAAGCAGGTTCTTCATAAGGATGAACTTCTTTTAGTTTTTGAATAGCCAAACGCAAGACAGACTCCTCCATCACTATTTCTATTGACTCTTCCTCTACTTCTTCTACCTTTCCAGATACTCCAATAACTGGATTCGATTCCTTGTTTCCACGAAAACGTCCCACTCCACAATATGAAAAAGAACAGAGGTCGTAGTTTCCGACCTTTCCTGCCCCAATCTCACCTAAAGCATCTCTGATTATTTGAGAGTGGGTTAGTGGTGAATGCACAATCAATTTATATCTATTTTCATTCATTATTTTATAGTATCATCTCCTAAAAATTTGCTAAGTCTATGCAAAGCTAGATAAACATTACATTAACGCTCTTCGTGCTAGCACGAGTTGGCTGCCGGACAGGGATTCGAAGCTTACAGCTTCAGTACACCTTTTGGATATATTTTCCCTACGGTAAAATCTACCGCAAAAGCTTTTCGAATCCCTCGTAATAGTCCCCCGGACTATTCCTTGTCCTGGCAGCTCAAAAGCAAAATCACCCTTACGGGTGATTTATGCTAAGAGCTGCCGGACAGGGATTCGAACCCCGATAGACGGCACCAAAAACCGTAGTCCTACCATTAGACGATCCGGCAAGGGATCTATGCATCCTGCACTGCCCTGAAAGAGACATCAGTCTTTTTCAGGGCAGTGCATTCTGCGGCATTTAGGATAGCATAAAACGCATCGAGAATGAAGTCTTTTTTACTTTTAGTCAGTCTCGTACGCAGCCTTCAAAAACGCTGTGAAAAGCGGATGAGGAGACAGCGGTCGCGCTTGCAGCTCGGGGTGAAATTGTACACCAACAAAGAACGGATGTTCCTCTATTGGCAACTCTGCTATTTCTTTCAGCATTCCGTCAGGCGACTGGCCAGAAAATACCAAGCCTTTCTTTTCTAGATCTTCTACGTACTGATTATTGACTTCGTACCGGTGTCGGTGCCGCTCAAGTACTGAAGTAGCTTTGTAGGCTTTGGCTGCTTGAGAACCTTTCTTTAGACTGGCTTCGTATTGTCCAAGTCGCATTGATCCACCCATATCTTTTTGGGCGATTTTTTCTTTTTGCTCTTCCATCACCGCAACAACCAGATGGTCTGCTTTTGGATTGATTTCTTCGGTACTGGCATTTTTCAGTTTTAAAATATTTTGTGCATATTCCAAAACCATCAATTGCATGCCATAGCAGATACCGAAATACGGAATTTTATTTTTTCGGGCATATTCGATGACATTAATTTTGCCTTGAATACCCGTAGTTCCAAAACCACCAGGCACAAGCACGCCATCGTATTTCTTGAGGTCACGGAGTTTCTTTTTGTCCTCAAAGTCTTGAGCAGACAAGTAAGAAATTTCAGGTCTTAAGTTCAGCGAGTAGGCTGAGTACTTGATTGCTTCTAGTATCGAGAGATACACATCGGCCAGCACAAAATCACCGGAGCTGAAGTATTTCCCGACCACCGCGATTTTTACTGGATGGGCACCATTCTTAGAACGCTTCACAAACCGCTTCCAGGCTGCCAAATCTGGCTTCTGCTTAGCTTTTAAATTGAGAATCGAACACAGTTGCTGTGATAGTTTGTCTTGCTCATAGTGGAGCGGGATGTCATAAATACTATCCACATCTGGTGCAGAAATTACATTTTCTGCCCGCACATTGCAAAAGCGAGCAATTTTTTCTTTGCGTTTTTTATCAATCGAGACTGGGCTGCGAGCAATGATCATGTCTGCCTTGACTCCAGTATTGCCAAGTACTCGGGCTGCGTGTTGTGTAGGCTTGGTTTTCATTTCACCGATGCTACCGGGAACTGGCAGATAGCTCACCATTACCACCGCCACGTTCTCTGGTTCTTCATACTGCATCATGCGTACAGCTTCAAGGAACAGGATGCTCTCATATTCTCCAATAGTTCCTCCAATTTCAATCAAAACCACATCGGCATTAGCGGTCTTTTCTGCAACCTTAATACGTCTAATTACCTCTTCTGGAATATCGGGCACAACTTGCACGTTTCTCCCTCCGTACTCCAGATTGCGTTCTTTTTGTATGACAGACTGATAGACACTGCCGGTGGTCATGTAATTGATGGCTGGTAGGTCTGTGTTGAGAAAACGTTCATAGTTACCCATATCCTGATCGGTCTCCAGACCATCTTTCAGTACGAACACTTCTCCATGTTCGGTAGGATTCATGGTTCCCGCGTCTACATTGATGTATGGATCAATTTTCATTGCTGTCACGTTCAAACCACGAGACTGTAGCAAAGAGGCAATGGATGAAGCTGCCACTCCTTTTCCTACTCCACTCATTACTCCACCGACTACAAAAATATATTTAGGATTCGACTGTGTTCCAGACGTGTTCTTTTTCTTAGTTGCCATACAGGATAGTTAAGTTCGTAAATAGCGAGCAACAGCTAATGTGCTTGAAATCAAGCCCAGTGCAACCCCAATCCCCACCAACACTGCAAAGATAGAGCCGAAGTTTTGCACGTAGTACGTAAATAGATTCAGCTCGAAAAAGAGTTCAGTACGCGGACCAATCCATATCAGCAGTGGATAAAAGACCAGTAAGGCGAGTAGTCCAGCAATAAATCCGTACATGATTCCCTGGAGCATAAACGGGCCGCGAATAAACATATTACTTGCTCCTACCAACCGCATAATGGCGATCTCTTCTCGCGACGTGTAGATAGCGAGACGAATAGTGTTGAAGGTGATGAGTACAGCAGCAATCAACAAGATTCCCATAACAATAAAGCTCGCTTTTTCAGTAGCGTCAATTACGCCGGTAAGGGTGTCGATGGAGTCCCTGTTCTGGTCGTAGTTGATAACGTCGATAACTGGGTTTTGTGGCTCGGTAGCAGCTCGTTGTTCATCGAGAAATCGAGCAATGTTTTCGTATTGAGATGTTTCTCGAGCCTGGATAGAAATGTTTCCTCCTAGTGGGTTTTCATCGAGCTCTTCGAGTGCTTGCAGTGATATCTCATCCCCTTGCCGTCGTTCTCGGTACTGCTGCAGGGCCTCTTCTCGAGTAGTGTATTCAACTGCCAGCACATCAGGCAACGCTGCAACTGCATTTCGCACTCGATCGATCTCTTCGTCAGGTGCTTCAGGCACAAAGTATACGTTGATGTCCACCTTTGACTGCAGCGCGTCAAGTGAGACCGTCAAGAGCTGATTGATGAACATCGTCGCACCAATCACAAACAGAGCCACCATCAATACAAAAATAGATGCTAAAGACACGTACGCGTTGCGCCAAAATCCAACAAACCCCGCTTTGGTTATTCTTCGTAGTGCAGTGATCATATTATAAAACGTATTTACCAGTAGCATCATCCCGGACAATTCGCCCGTCGTCCATTGTGATGACCCGACGTTCAATTTCATCAATTACTCCTTTGTTGTGAGTGGTCATGATAACAGTAGTTCCTAGGTCATTAATCTTGCGCAAAATCTGCACCACCTCGTACGTAGCAATCGGATCTAGGTTACCAGTGGGCTCATCAGCAATGATAATGTCTGGCTGATTTACAATTGCCCGCGCAATCGCTACCCGCTGTTTCTCTCCACCTGATAGCTCGTGGGGGAAATTCCAAGCTTTGTCATCCAGGTCTACCAGTGACAACGCCTGTGGTACATTTTCAGCAATCTCAGCGTCAGTTCGTCCATTGGCTTCCATCGCAAAGGCGACGTTTTCGAACGCTGTTTTATGAGGCAGTAGTTTGAAGTCTTGAAAGACTGTGCCAATTTTTCTTCTGAAACTTGGCAGTTTACCACGGGGTATTTTGTGGATGTCTAAAGACTCATAAAACACCTGCCCAACCGACGGCTTGTCTTCAGCGATAACCATCTTGAGGAGAGTCGTCTTTCCGGCTCCAGAGTGTCCCACAATCGACACGAATTCTTTAGGTGCTACTTGAAACGTAACTTCTTGCAACGCCGCTGCTCTTCCGTCTGAATACAGCTTAGAGACGTTATCAAAGTAAATCATACGGAACAGTATATCACGTGATTCGCTTTATCAAAAAGCGATGAGTGAATGGATAACTACGCACAGTGAATGATGTTTGATTTTGCATACGTTGTGGCAATAAAGCTCAACTAAATCAACCTACTACTGAGCTTGTACATCGATAAACGGCTGGATGGCGCCCCCTAGCACTTGATCTACATTACGGACTTCGGTGTTTGTGCGGTGGTCTTTGACGAGCTGATACGGATGGAGTACGTAAGAGCGAATCTGACTCCCCCATTCAATTTTGACTGATTTTTCTACTGCCAATCCTTGCATTTCCCGCGCTCTTTGCGCTTCCTCAAAGGCAAATATCTTGCCGGCGAGCAATGCAAGTGCTTTTTCGCGGTTTTGTTGTTGCGAGCGCTCTGAGGAAATATGCACTGAAATGTTGGTCGGAGTATGCACGATCCGTACAGCCGTCTCCCGTTTGTTTACATTTTGTCCACCGGCTCCACCAGAGCGTGCGAAAGTCATTTCCAAATCATCTTCGTTTAACGCAAAGTCTGTTACATCTGCCACACTCGGAGAAACCTCCACTAATACAAAAGACGTTTGCCGTTTGCCGTTTGAATTAAATGGTGAGATACGTACCAAGCGATGCACGCCAGATTCGTGTTGCAAAGTACCGTAGGCATTTTTACCCTGTATCTCAAAGGTGATATTTCGATATCCATTGTGGTCGTTGGTATTGCTATCTACTATCATCACTCCCCAGCCTTTATTTTCAGCATATTTTTGATACATCTCTACCAACATACGAGCAAAGTCTTCCGCATCGTCACCACCGGCGCCGGCCACGATGGTGAACACTGCGTCGTTCCGATCGTACTTTCCTTTTCCATCCGCCGTATCTTTCAGCTCCTGGAGCTCTTTAATCATCGCCTGAGCTTCGCTGGGGTTGTTCCAAAATGTCGGCTTGAGCATAGCTTGCTCTATTTCTGAAATACGCGCTGTGTTGTCTATCTGATTATTCATCTTGGGTATCTTTTTGGGTATCTATATCAATAGAGGTGATTAATTCTTTAAGTTCTGTAATCTCGGCCACAATAGGCTCTTTTTCTTTTTGCCACTCTTCAGGTGATATATCTCCTGTATCTCTTTGCATAGCGTCATCCATATATTTGCAAAGCTCTTGCAGGGCTTCAGCTCGGATAGCCGCACATAACCGAGCCTGCTGTAATCTATCTTCGCCAATCAGCTCATGCACCATTTCAACCGTAATATCTTGCCAAGACGGCCCTGAAGATTCTAGACCCTTTTCCATATGTGAAAAGTATACCAAAAAGAAAAGAACGGCGCTCGCAAGCGCCGTTCAAAATACTCACAAAACCAACCGAAAAGCCCTAGTGGGTGAACCAAAACCAGCATTTTCATATGCTGCTTGAGCTTTGGGTCTTGAAGAAGTAAAGTCAATCGTGCCACACTGTAACTTGTGAGCTAACTGCTTCATATGAGGAATCAAGACTGTGCGCAACACACCCTGCCGACGGAAATCTTTCTTAACCACTACTCCGTCAATGTACAATCTCCTATGCAGACCTACTGGCATGCAGGTAGCAATATACATACCACCTATTCTCTGATGTTCGCTTTCAATCGCTAAACAAAAATATACTTGAGGCGAACCAAATGCGTCATCAAAAATGTCACTATACGCTGCTGAATCTAATTCAGCCCTGTCCACACCTGCAAGCTCAGCTTGCAGGTCTTTAATCTGCATTCGCCAATTTAGCGCCAATGCATCTTGTAGAGTCAAGACTTCATAACCCATGTTTTACCTCCTGTTTCTATCGACAAGGTACTACACCTGCTACGAAAGTAAATATCTGAGCCATCTAACAGAATCGAACTGTTGACCTCATCCTTACCATGGATGCGCTCTACCGACTGAGCTAAGATGGCATATTTGGATTGCAGTAGGATACCAGACTATTGCTCTTGAAGCCACCTTTCTTTTACTACCAGGAGAGAAGCTACAATCGAATTCACATCGTGCATAGCATTATGTTGATGTCCATCTAGTTGAAGGTCGAAGGCTTGATAGAGTCTACCTGAGTTATACTCTGCTGTATTGATGCCAGCGGCTTGAAATACCCCAGTCACAGTACCAAACTGTTCCACCGGTAATGTGATTGGAAGTTTGTACAATGCAATGTTTTCTTGTAACACTCCCATATCAGAAGCTGAATCAAGTTCCTGTGAAAAAGAATATTTGCTGAGACCATCTGCCCAAGTCATAAACTGTGTATACATTTCGGAAAATAGGACTCCGTGTGCATCAACTTGCGCTTGAGTTATATGCGTTAGATTGGTGAAGAAATCTGAAAGCTGCAGATTTATTTGGGGACGAACCAGCATCTCAAAAGAATCAACCACCTGGGATTCTTGTAAATTGATCTTCTGGGCAGCTATTTGCACCAACTCACGATGTTCGTGCTCACCTGACCAACCACGCTGCATTGCACCCTCCCAGGTCGTAAATTCTGTATCATAAATCACCACTTCGGTTTGGTTTTGAAAAAAATCTCTAATTACTTGCATACTGTCTGAAAAATGCGCACTTTCGTGTCAATGATAATTTCACACAAGTATAGCACTTGTGTTATTGCAAAAACTACACAAAACCGCTATACTCTTCCCACTTACGTTTTACTCGGTGTAGGATGTAACAATGCGGTCGTAGCTCAGCTGGTTAGAGCGTCCGCCTGTCACGCGGAAGGTCGAGGGTTCGAGTCCCTTCGACCGCGCAAAAGAAAAGCCCTTCGGGGCTTTTCTCGTTTTGGAGCTGTAGAGATGTGTACTCTTAATTATTTTTCCACAGTAGATACCCCCGCAAAGATACAAACACCATTGCGGCATTAGATAACAAAAACCCATACTGATCAGCCATCAGAGAAACTACCACCCCCACGCAGGAACCAGCTGCTGCCACCAAAAATCCGGTTCGTTTTTTCTCTGCTACCAACCAGAGTCCCAGGAGCATCAGACACGCTGTAACCCAATCCAACCCGTAATAAACGGTTAATTCTTGACTGAGAAAATTGTACATTGTGTCGATGGGAGGAATTGAACCTCCGACCTTAGCTTTATGAGTGCTACGCTCTAACCAACTGAGCTACATCGACAAGTGAGAGACTAAGTAAAAATTTATTTTTACTTGTGTTTTGAACGTAGTCGATGAAAGATTTCTCTTACATCGACAAGTGAAGAAAAACAGAAAAGTTTACTTTTATATTTCTGCCGAACGCCGTCGATGAAAGTTTTTACTTACATCGACAAGTGAGGAAAACGAAAAAGTTTACTTTGCATTCACAGAGCACGGCTGCAAGAGTATCAGCTACACCGACACGTGCTTCTGTGTCGGACAGAGTACCTTATTTTCGAATTCTGTTCAATACTGCTACCCACCAGGTGAATTGAGCTGCGCCTTTAATATAGTTTCTGCTTTTTCAATATCTTCTGGATAGCCAATTGGAATCCAGAGGTTTTGCTCCACCACTGCAATCGGGTATTCCTTTGCGTACTCACGAGTCATATCAGTGTGATAGAACTCTCCATTTGTCAGCACTGTTGGTTCAAAATCAAAGATATGTTCATCAAACATAAATACTCCGGTGGAGGCAAGATTTGATGGTGCGTGTTCGGGTTTTTCCACAAACTCAGCCAGCGTCCCATCTGGGTGTCGTACAACAATCCCAAATCGTTCTGGAGTCTCGGTCGTCAACGCCAGCATTCCGCGTGAAAAAGAAGCCACGCGAGCCAGGTCATCTTTGCCATGGATGTCATCTGCAAACATAAATAGAAACCGTCCTTTAATCAAATCCTTACACAACCACAAGGCATGCCCGGTTCCCTTTTGTTCTTCTTGGTGGACATACGTAATCTGGCGGCCATTGTACTCTGCTCCGTAGTGTTTGTGTAGCTGCTCTTCTAGATACCCAGTTACCATGATAATTTCATCAACTGAGCTCGGCAGCGCTTCGAGGATGTGATCGAGTAGAGCTTTGCCAGCGACTTGGACCAGTGGCTTGGGAGTATGTTCGGTAAGAGGACGGAGGCGGGTTCCTTTCCCAGCCGCTAAAATAACACATTGCATATATACCTTTATACCATTCTCATCGCAAAAAGGTTATAAATACCTGTGTATGCAAACATCATTTAGTCAGCGAGTATACGATCTCGCACTTACCATCCCTCCCGGTTTGGTTACCACCTACGGCACGCTCGCCAAAGCCGCCGGGGGAGGCGCTATGGCCGCCCGCAGCATCACCGGCATTTTAAGTAAAGCACCAAACCAGTCCGCAATTCCCTATCACCGGATTGTATACGCCAATGGAAAAGTCTGGCTCCCAACCGGTCGAGTAAAAGAACGTAGAAACATGTATAAACGTGAAGGTATTCTGGTAGACGATGCAGGCAAAATCCAAGACTTTGAAGAGATTTTGTGGGAATTTAGTTAAATAGCGATTTGCAGAGGCATCTCGTCAGCGGTTCATAGCCTGCTGGTGTGCTGGCCACATTTTGCTTTAGCACGTGGTTTATCAGACTGAAGTGTCGTGCTAGAGATTTTCCCCGACATAACAAAACCGCTCACATGCTGTGAGCGGTTTTGTTATTTGTTGCGGGGCCCGGAATCGAACCGGGGTCTGGAGGTTATGAGCCTCCCGAGGTACCTCTCCTCCACCCCGCTGTATGCACCTATTTCGAAATTTTAACAGCCAAAAATTGTTTGAGCCGTACGTGAGAAAATACACTATTTTTTGGACTTTGGCAACCTACGTCACCCCAAACTCAGTAAATACCCGCTGATACCGTGTGATTGTTTCTTGTGCAATGCGTTTTGTCAAAACAAAATCAGCGCCTTCGTGTGCGATTCTATTTCGCACCTTGTGTGCTTCCCACGCGTCCTGCAAAGACGCGAGCTGATTGGGTGAAATACTTTTTAGTCGTTCACCCAGTGAGTTCCCAGCGTACCCCTGTTGCTTGAGCACTTCGTCTAAAATGATATCCGCCTCTATAATGGATAATTTCCAGTCATTGGGATTTTCCGAGCTACTATGTGCAATCACACTTTCTAGCCGGTTACTTCTCGCGGCTCCACGGTATAGTTGGTCATATAATTTCTCTTCATCTCGCAAAGCCTGATCTTGAAGTTCACTATCTAGGTTTTTACGGACCGATGCGTATACGTACAGTGTCAAAAAAAGTATCGAAATAATATACGCCAAAACAACAAAAATAGTCCACAAAATAGACAAAAAACCTACAATGCCGCCGAGTAAAAATAAGTCACCGGCGCCACTACCAGAAAAAATTTGACCGATGAGTGAAACAACATCAAAACCTACCGTTGGAAACGGTGTAGTAGAAGCAGTTGTACTAGCGACGAAAGTTGAGTCTTGCATATGAGCTATCGACGCTCATCGTAAATCTTTTTTCCTAGATCAAACAACCGAGCGTCTCCACCATGTGGTGCAATATATTGTACCCCAACTGGCAACATCTTGTCGTCTCGTTTTACAGTTCCCATCGGGAAGGAGATGGCTGGCACACCAGTGAGGTTGACTGGTACGGTAAAGATATCTTGGCTATACATCGCCAACGGGTCTGTTTGTTCTCCTATTTTAAATGCTGGGGTTGGTGCCGTAGGAGTCAAAATGACATCTACTGTTTTGAAACGTTCAGCCAATTCGGCCCGCATCTGCTTACGAACCAATTGTGCCTTGCCATAGTACGCATCGTAGTAGCCAGAAGAAAGCACGTGTGTGCCCAACAAAATCCGGCGCTTTACTTCTGCACCAAAGCCATCTGCTCGTGACTGTTCGTATACATCAAGCAGATTTTTTCCCTCTGCCGTGCGACCGTATCGTATGCCGTCATACCGAGCCAGATTTGAAGACACCTCAGCCGGCATCACAATGTAATACGCAGCCAACCCTTTCTCAAACAACGGTAGTTCGATATCTACCACACTATGACCAGCCATTTGCAGAGACTTGATGTGCGTTTCAAACGCTTCCAGGACATCTGGATCTACTCCCGCCCTGAGAAAATCTCGAGGTACCCCAAAGGTGTATGTTTCTTTCAGTGGCACTTTAGGATAGGTATCCGTATCAATAGTTGTGGCGTCCATCTCGTCTACCCCCGCCATCACTTCGTGCAAAAGCTCGGCATCAGCCACTGAGTTGGTCAATGGGCCAGCCTGATCAAGACTCGACCCCATAGCCATCAGTCCATAGCGTGACACTGCACCATAGGTAGGCTTAAAACCGACCAGGCCGCAGAAAGCTGCCGGTTGACGCACAGAACCACCCGTATCGGTTCCGATTGCTGCTGGCACCGCATTCATGGCTACTGCAGCCGCAGAGCCTCCTGAAGAGCCTCCTGGTACTCGCGTCGTATCATGAGGGTTTTTGGTTACACCAAAGGCAGAATTTTCAGTAGAGCCGCCCATGGCAAACTCGTCCATATTGGTAGCCCCTACGATAATCGCTCCTGCTTCTTTCAGGCGCTGCACGATAGTAGCGTCGTACACAGCTGTATAGTTCTCGAGAATTTTAGAAGCACCAGTCGCCTTTTTGCCTTTGACCAAAATATTATTTTTAACCGCAATTGGCATACCGAGCAACTTTGGAGCACTCGCTCCTTCTTTTGCATACTGTGTAGTGGCATGCTGGGCTTCCTTGGTTGCATCTTGATACACATCCAAAAACGCGTTAATACCTTCATCTTGTTGCTTAATAGTTTGGAGTGCAGCATCTACCGCCTGCGTCGGTGTATATGTACCAGCGATAAATTTCGCTCGGAGTTCAGAAAGGGTAGTCATACTAATCTTCTATATTCAATATTTTCTTCACTGACAAAAAACGACCAGAAGAATGGGGCATTTGTGTAATGATATCTTCAGAATATTGGTTTGGCGTATTGGTTACTGCGTCTTCCCGAAAAATATTTGGTCTCATTCCTGGACTAGGCTCGGTATCTTTTTCGTCAGCAATACTATTTACGGCACTGACATAGTCCACGATGGCTGGTAACTCTGTTTCAAATTGTTCAAGCTCTGCATCTTCCAGCCGAATGCGAGCCAGTGATGCTAAGTGTGTAATGTCATCTTTATTCATAGCACCGATGATAGCATCTTGTGAGCTATCTCGCCACGAGTTTGGTGAACGCAGCTTCATCAAGAACTGATACCCCAAGACGCTGCGCCTCATTTGCTTTACTGCCAGGATCAGCCCCTACCACAACGTAGTGAGTCTTCTTGGAGACACTCGACGATACTTTTCCACCCAGCGACTGAATCGCGTTTTTTGCCTCATCTCTGGTAAACGTTTCCAGCGAACCGGTGAGGACAAAAGTTTGCCCACTTAAAGCTTGGGTCGCCGTTTTTTTGGCTGGTTTCTCTACTATTAAATACGGCAATAAATCTGCCAGGTTCTTTTGGTTGGCTTCCTGAGCAAACCAATCCGCAACTGACTGCGCCACCACCTCTCCCACACCATGCACAACCGCCATATCTGCTACCGTGGCTTTTTGCACCGCCTCGAGCGAGCCAAACGTATCTGCTAATAGTCGCGCGTTCTCGGATCCAATATTGTCGATAGACAGCCCAATCAACAGACGATGGAGCGGCAGCGTTTTGGCTGACTGAATTGCGGCCACTACATTTTCGGCTGCTTTTACCTTGAAGCCAGGCAGATCTTTCAGATCACCGACCGTCAGAGTAAACAAATCACTATAACTAGAAATGAGTCCGTGATCGAGCAACAAATCAATAATCCGCGGTCCAACACCGTCTACATTGAGTGCCCCCTTGGATACAAAATAATACAGTCGCCGTCTATGGAGCAATCCAGAATCTTTTGAAACACAGCGATATGCTGCTGCGCCTGCAATGCGCTCGATAGACCCATCTCCCCCACACTCCGCCACAGTCTTGGGAAATCGATACGACTTTGTGCGCGCTGGTCGCAAATCTGTAATCACGGAGAGAATTTCGGGAATAATATCTCCCGCTTTCCGCAAAATGACGGTGTCTCCCACTCGCACATCCAAACGAGCAATATTGTCTTCATTATGCAAAGTTGCTCGAGAGACGGTTGACCCATCAATCAACACTGGTCGCAAGTGAGCAACTGGAGTAATCACTCCAGTGCGTCCTACTTGTAGTTGAATGTCCTCGACCACCGTGGTTGTCTCTTCAGCCGGAAATTTGTATGCCACTCCAAAACGCGGCGATTTAGCGGTATATCCCAACACCCGCTGGAGTTGCAACGAATTGACTTTGATCACTACTCCGTCGATGCCATACGGCAGGCTGTCTCGTTTTTCTGTCCATTTTTTATAAAATGTCTGCACATCTGAGATTATTGAGCATAGCTGAGCGTGCTGGTTGGTTGGTAGGCCGAGCTGTGTGAGGAACTGCAACTCCTCCCACTGTGAAGTGGGCTGCGACATCATATCGGGCACGTTGGTAAGTAAATCTACATCATACACAGTAAGAGATAGATTTCTACTCGCTGCCACTTCTGGATCAAGCTGACGCAAGGTACCAGCAGCTGCATTTCTTGGATTGGCAAACAAATCCTCTCCGTCCTGCCCCCTCTGGGTGTTTATGCGAGCAAACTCTTTTTCCGATAACCACACCTCTCCCACACAAATAAGATTGACTGGGTAGCGCAACTTGTGTGGGAGAGAGTCTATAGTCTTCCCGGTATGAGTCACGTTCTCTCCTACCTGTCCATTTCCACGTGTACTGGTCCGCACCAACACTCCCTTCTCGTATTCAATCACTAGTTTTAATCCATCGATTTTGTGCTCAGCTACGTATTCTATGTCAGATGCATCGCAATCAGCCTCGGTTACTAAGCGTTTTATTCGCGCATCCCAATCTTGCAATTCTGTTTCAGTGAAGACATTGTCAAAAGACCACTGCTGAACTTTATGAGTAACTTTGCTAAAGGCAACGCTGGTTTCTCCCCCGATAGTGCTCGCTGTGCTCACTCGACCTTCTACTTTTTCTTCCAGTGCCTGTAATTCAGTTAACAACGCATCATATGCTTCATCGCTTATTTCGGGTGCATCTTGTTCGTGATATTTTTTGCGGTGCAGTGCAATAGTCTTACGCAACTGCTCAAGCCGCTTAGTTTCGTCCATTTCAGTCATATTTTAGAATTCTAACAGCACTTCTCGCTGCACGATACCAAATCCACTATTGGTATTCGCACACGCAGTATTATACCCCTGCACTGAAATCGTGCTGCAGCGTGAGCCAGCGTCACAGGACCGAGAAGTAACACCGTTTGGATATCCTGACACCAGACTATCTAAATTATTGATTACAATCCCAGACCCTCCTGCAAAAGCTGTACCAACAATCATGTTGACTCTGGAACAACGTATATCAGTTCCAGAGCCCCAGGTAAAATTATATTCATACTGGAACACATCACCATCGGGTGATGCCGATAAAACAACACTCGATACCGGATCAGGAATCGGTGTAGCACCAAAACAGGCCGGGCTAAAGTCTTGACCAGCCTCAATATTCATAGCTTCTTTTCGACGCCAGAAGCGAGCGCACTCCATTCCGGCGTTGGCGGCATGGAACGCCTGTTCTGACTCTTTAGCGTCACTCGATAGCTGAACCTGCTTAATAGACAAATCAAGTACAGAAAGACCAACCGAAATAACCACCCCTACTACCAGTAGTGATATCAATAAGGCAAATCCTGCTTGTTTTTCTGTATCATGCATATTAATTCTCATAAACATTAAACAAAGAAGTGGTCACTTCCACGGTCTGCACCTGTCTTTGGTCTCCTGACTGCCAACTCACACGAGAAATCACCTCTACTTCCCCGGTGGCTATTTCATCCATTATAATCTGCCGTGTAAATGGGGTCGATGTACCGACAGTGGTGTCATATGAATATCGTGTCCTGCCCCCAGCAGAATCGAGGAATAATCGACAGGAATTACTGCTACATTCTACCGGAGAATCTAAGTTGCCATCTGAATCACCGTTTATTACCTGCAGACCACATCCAGCTGAATCAAAACACTCATGATACAAATCAGAAGGGTCTGAATCTGCAAAATCATTCCAAGCTACAGGGGAACCGGACGGCAGACTTTCAAAGTGTTCCAACTGCAGATCATCCCGCGCTTTTTGGACCAATTCAGCACCTTCTTGAGCTAAAAAGAAGGCGATTACCTGTTCACTTGAGAAGCTGGTACTCCGAGCAGCCGAAGAGCTGATACTCATCGGCCCCACGATGACCAACAGCAATAAGGTGATTGCAACCAGTGTCTCAACTAAACTAAATCCGCTTTCTTGGTGTGGTGAAATCATAAATCTAATGTTCGTTGGGTTACGGTCGTTTGAATCTGGTAGGTTTTTCCAGTTGGATCATCTGAATCTTGGGCTTCAATGTATATAGTTACCGTCGGTTGACTGGTGTTGCTACCAGTATCAAGTGGTTCAGAACCAGTCACAAAAAATTCTGCATCGGTTATGACAATGCCCGATGATACAATCGACTGAGAATCTTCGCCACTGACTCTTCTAAAGAGACTTTGCGCATCAGCATCGTAAAAATATACGATTTTTGTGTCCGCGACTCCGGTAACACTTTGCCCACCTTCGACAAATGCAACCCCATGATACCGATGAGTACTTGGACTCTTACCATTAACACAATCTCTCACTATTGAAGAAAGCAAGTTTTGACCATCACTAAAAATTCTTTGATTTGGCGGCCCAGCGTTACTGTTATTACGAGTGTGGCAGTAATAATTCGTCCCCGTGCGTATTTCACGAGTCATACTATCAAGTGCAAAAGAGAGGTTGGTCATGACACTTTGTTCTTTTTGTAACTGCAAATTAGAGGCAATCAAAACCAGCAATGCCCCGACCGCAATCGTAACCACCACCGAAAACAAAGCGAGAGAAACGATCATCTCGATGAGTGTAAAACCTGATTGAGTAGAAGAGCGATGCATAAGTATAGTATACGTCAAAACTAAATAGTTACGGGGCATTTAGTACTGATATCTGGCCCGTTGCAGTGACTTCCACAGTACGTACATCCCCTGGACCTGACCCCGTTGCACCTTTGCGAGCAATATCAATCTCGACGCTTGAGGCATCAACTGCACCTGCCGAATCAAAAAATAGCGCGTCAAAGTTAGGTCGCACAAACACAATCGACAAACCGCCGCTAGGCTGCATCGTGTCTCCGATTGGCCGTATATCAGTTATTTCAAACCGATTGTCCAAAAAACCCTGTCGGCCATACTGTTCGCCGGAGTCATAAAAACCATTTGCATTTACTCCCGTCGGAGAATCTCTAAAAATTGCAAATCTACCATTCGAAGCAGTGCTTGAATCTACATGCACCCCTCGTACCGACCGAAAATCTCCCGCATCACCCACTGCGCTCACCGCATCTAATTGAGTCCCACGAACTGCTAACGCGACTTCGTACGCCTGGCTGCGCAGCAACACCGCTCCATTGAATGACCCTTGATTGATGGACACAATCGAAATAACAATCACCATAATTGTGATGCTGATCATCAACTCAACAAGTGAGAATCCGCCCGTGCGGTATGCTGGTGTCTTCGTTTTAAAAGAAGCTAAATAGGGCCAGAGCATTAAATTGAGTGAAAATTATAACGAGACTACTTGCCACCATAAATGGCGCAAAAGGAACTGCACTTTTCATTGTAAGTCCTAACGAGGGTAATTGTAAGTGACTTTTCCCCCTTTCTAGTAGCCAGGCAAGAGTTAATATGGTCAAACTGACACCCGCCCCAATCCAAAACGAAAGCACCACGAACGAAAACACCTGTGAACTACCTACCAGTATACCCAATGGCACCGCTAGCTTCACATCACCAAAGCCAAGCCAGGCACCTTTAGAGAGCAGCCACAGTGCGAGAAAGAACGCTGAACCAGCCAGTGCCGCAACGATACGCAGTCCAACATCTTCTAAAGAAACTGGCGTCAGATACCACTGATACCCCACCAAAGAGAGCGTCCCGAGTAGCAAGGCGAATGTGAGACTATCAGGAATGATAAAGTGATAATAGTCGTATACCGTAATAATCACCATCAGAGAAAAAATCAACCAGAGCAGTAGCAGCGCACCCAGCTCAGTAGTCACCAACAGCGCAGCGGCAAACAACAGACCGGTGGTCAGCTCAACTACAAAATACCGAATCGGGATTTTGCAGCCGCATTTGTTGCATCTGCCCCGCAGACCCAAATATGATACAAGGGGAAATAATTCATACCAGAGAAGCGTCTCCCCACAAGACAAACAATGGGATGAGCCAGCGAGTGACTTGCCAGTATGAAAGCGATAGATGTAGACGTTGAGAAAACTGCCAATAATCACTCCAAACCCAAACGCAATAATCGCAAACTGCCACAAAACAATACCTGGGAAAAGGGTGGTTAAAAACATCGGTTTAGTATAGCAATAAATACGTGCGTAGGCGTAGTGATTATTCAGCTATATGTCGAGAGAAATAATCCTGCAGAATATATTTTCTATAGTCAGGCCAAACATGTCTCGCTCCGAGATTACAAGCTAGACACATACACGGTATTATTCACATGTATACTCAGTCGATGTCAATCCAGTTGGCCGCTCAATGCGCACGCCTTCGCTATCTACACACCAGTGCGTCGAAGACGCCACTAGCACTGAGACCGCGTAGGATTCTGTACGACTGTTGCATGCAACGGTTTGTCCAGAAAAACTTTCTATTATCGCTATTTGGTCTGTAATACTCGGTGCTTGGCTAAAACCGTTGGTGCCGCACACCACATCAAAGGTGAGACTTTTGCTTTCTTCAACAGACGCACGTTTTCCTACTCCAGTTAATTCGGTTTTTATTTTTGTTTCAACACCTTCGTCCCGAGCAGTCTGTAGTCGCGGCAAAATAATCGCAGTCAGTATGCCGATAATAGCAATGATAATTAGTAATTCGACTACGGTAAATCCAGTGTCAGATTTTTTCATTTTTTATTGTACCGCATTTACAGCTGCCAAGCCCACACTTTGCCACCAAAAAAGCACCCGCGGGTGCTTTTTTTGTTTGGTACCCTCAGGTGAATTACCGACAATCGAAGTTGGTACCACCGAATGTTTGAACGGTTGTAGTAGCACCAGAAAAACCAGTACTATCTACACACCAGTAGCCAGCTCCACCAGCTAGTGGCGCCATTGCTGCCCACTCTGTGTCTGTGTCTCGACACGCAACCCCTCGACCGGTAGGTGTAGACGTTGCATAACTAGCAGCGGCATTAGCAATTCCTCCCTCACCATTGATTACGTCTAGTGATGCCTGGAGCAAGTTTTCTACTCGAGGATCATCACAAACGTTGTCGTACGAATAGGTATTATTACTGTTGTAGACTAGTTCAGCTTGTGAACGGACGTTGGCCATTGACTGCTGAATAGAGGCATTTTGTCCTCCACTTCGCGCATCATTGAGTGACCCGATAACCACCGCGGCCAAGATACCGATGATCGCAATAACAACGAGCAGCTCGATGAGTGTAAAACCTCTTTGTAATGTTTTTTTCATGATTATTATTTTGCTTTTTATTCTTAATGAACATTTGAGATATCAGCTGCGTATCTCAAATGTTTGAGCCACGTTGTACGAGACTTACTCTTATTATACGTCTTTACAAACTCAATATCTTATTCCCTGGGGAAAAGTACTAGAATGAACTGGTGAGATTGTAGATTGGCATGAGCACCGAGGTGAGCAGCACCCCCACTCCAAGACCCAAGAGGACAATCATCACCGGCTCAATCAATCCGATAAGTGTATCTACGGCGTTGTTTACTTCCCGACGATAGAAGTTTGCTAAAGTGGAGAGAATATTGCCCAAGCTTCCAGTCTCCTCTCCTACTTTTGCCATCTGTGCCAACACGCCTGGGATCTCGGGGTATTCAGCAATCGCGTCGGCGAATGAGCGACCACCCTTTACCTCTGACAGAGCTGCTAAGATAATTTCTTGGTACACAATATTGTCTACCACGTCAGCAGTCACTTCCAGCGCCTGCACAATAGATATTCCACTGCCGAGCATGGTCGCCATGTTGTCGCAGATACGAGTCAAGAGCAGCTTTCGCTGCAAGTCGCCCAAATATGGTACTGAGATGATAAATTCATCTTTAGCTCGTTTTCCGACATCAGTTTGCAAAAACTTCCACATTCCAATCGCTCCACCAGCGATTGCAATCAGGATCAAGCCAATAAAATTAACCAAGAAATCAGAGAGCCCAACAACTATTTTGGTATAAATAGGCAGCTCTTGACCTGACTCGGTCAAAATAGTGGCGATGTTGGGAATTACCAAGGTAAGCATCAGTACCATCACTAAGATAAAGACACTGATAACAAAAGCGGGATAGATCAGCGCATTTTTTGCTTTGGCTATTGTTTCATATTGACGATCGAGGTAGTCAGCCAAGTAATCAAAAGATTTCTTAAGCGAGCCAGACTCTTCACCTGCTTTTACGAGATTGATATAAAAAGATGAAAAGATTTTCGGGTGGGCTGCCAAAGCTCGTGAAATGGAACTCCCTCCCTGTATATCTTCCACGATTTCGTTGAGTGTCGATTGCAGTAATGGGTTTTCCGCTTCTGCAGAGAGCAGACGGAAAATTCTCAATGGTGATACTTGGGCTTGAAATAAAGTGGAAATTTGTCGTGACAAAATAACAATCTCTTTGTTTGAAACAGTTTGAAAAAAAATAACCTCTACATTCAAGATACTCATTATCCCTTTACCACCTCCTGCCTCGTCGATTGAAAGTAGTGTGTAACCTCTCTTTTGCACAGCAGAAATAGCCGCGTCGACGGATGGCGCTTCAACCGTTCCCTCTCGGTTTACGTTTGTACTATCGACAGCTTTATAATTGAAGAGCATACTTTTTAAATTAGACGTTCCAAGCCTTTTGGATTGGATGCATAGGTAAATGCGTTTTCTACTGTAATATCTCCGTTTTGTACCAACCGTGCCAGCGAACGGTTCATATCAATCATTCCTTGCTCAAGCCCAGTCTCAATCACTGATGGTATCTCATGAATACGATTTTCACGAATCAGGTTACTTACAGCGGTATTATTGATCAGAAGTTCATACGCTGGTACTAATCCTCCAGCAATATGCGGAATCAGTCTTTGTGAGAAAATTGCAATCAGTGAAGAAGCGAGCTGCACTCGAATCTGGTCTTGCTGACCTCCAGGAAATGAGTCAACGATACGACTGATTGTTTGAGCAGCGTCGTTGGTATGAAGGGTTGAATACACCAAGTGACCTGTCTCGGCAGCAGTAACTGCTGCCGAGATGGTCTCTACGTTACGCATCTCACCGACGAGAATAACATCTACATCCTGACGGAATGCAGCATTTAGTGCTGTCTGAAAGCTTTCCGAATCGATTCCGATTTCTCGTTGATCAATGAGAGATTTTTCTTCTTGGTACACATATTCAATTGGGTCTTCGATGGTTACAATGTGTTCAGCTCGAGTCTGATTGATCACATTAACCATTGACGAAAGCGTAGTTGACTTACCCTGACCAACCGGACCTACGCATAGGAAAAACCCCTGTGAACGCTGTGTGAAACTTTCAAGAATTGGAGGTAGATTTAACTCTTCGAAATTTCGAATTACGTTTGGAATAAGTCTCAGAGCAATTCCCATTTGCCCTCGCTGATAAAATGCATTCCCTCGAAACCGCACACCATTGGTATTCTCAAAAGAAAAGTCTACTTCTGCAAAATCAGCGTATTTTTTGAACTGGTCCTCGCGCATCAATATCTCTGCAAAGCCTTTTAGGTCTGTCGCATTCAGGATTGGTTTCTTCACGAGTGGAATCAGCGTCCCGGACACACGGATAAGCGGATGTGCCCCAAAGGACAGGTGTAGATCAGAAGCTTTTTCTTGCATGATTAGATCAATCAGCGCTCCTAATTCTTTTTTGTAATCTACTGTTGACATAATAATTCTTTATTTTTTGGATAAGCTCTCTACTTTCTTTACCACATCACTAGGAACAGCTTCTGCTTTTACAATATACCCAACAGCCCCTGCATCCATTGCCTCATTAATATCCTCTTGCTGGCCTTGATTTGAAAGCACAATACATTTTGCGCTCATATCAGGAAAGCGAGTTTTGATTTCTTTAATCAGCTCGGTGCCTGTCATGCCAGGCATTATCATATCGAGTAATATAATCTCAAAATCAGGCTCTGATTCTATTTTAGCTAGTGCGACACCAGCACTTTCAGCCACCTCGACAGAATACCCACTTTCGGTGAATTTGATTGCGTACATATCACGCAAGAATGCGTCATCATCGATCAGTAGTAACTTCATCATCTTCCATTATAGCCTCTGCAATCGCAAATTCTTGGGGGTTATCGACAGCTGTAAACTCTTCCGCATTCTCGTCTTCAAAACTAAGCTGACTAACAAATGCATTCATTTCTTCGTACGGAATTTCGTGGTTCAACGCTTTGATAATTGCATCTTCTTGGATAGTAATAAAACCTTTTTTTCGCGCCACTTGCATAAACTCTTCCTCCGAACCATTTTTCAATATAAGTTCTTGCATCTCTTCGTCTATCTCCAATACTTCTGTGACCGCTGTTCGACCACGATACCCGGTGGAGCACCCTGGAGTCGGCTCTGGATGGAGCATGGTACGGTTCTCGGGAATAACATGTGTATACTTTTCTGGCAATGTCTTAAACGCTGACTGGATACGCATTTCTACACTTTTATCGATAGGCTCCTCAAGCCCAGTACCTGAGCACAGGGTTTTTGCAAGACGCTGAGAAATTGCCATTTTTAGGGTTGGAGCAATAAGATAAGGATCGACACCCATATCAATCAATCGTGGAATCACACCAATTGAATTATTGGTGTGAATTGTCGAGAGTACCAAGTGACCAGTCAGCGCCGCCTGAATAGCCAGCTGGGCGGTTTCTTTATCTCGAATCTCACCCACCATGATGATATCAGGGTCTTGACGTAGCGCTGCTCGCAGTCCCTTCGCGAATGTATAACCGATTTCTGGACGCACTTGCGACTGACTAACACCATCCATGTTGTACTCGACCGGATCCTCCAAAGACATGACGTTTTCGGTCAGTGTATCCACTTCTCGAATCATACCTCTCAGCGTTGTAGACTTACCCGAACCGGTAGGTCCAGAAATCAAGATTATACCGTATGGTTCTTTTACAATCCGTTTAATTACTTCTAGATTGTTCTTTGAGATACCACTCTCACCTAGCGAACGCACTCCTTTTGTAGTATCAAGAATTCTCATTACCACTTTTTCTCCATGGTTAGTAGGTAGTACGGAAACTCGAAAATCAATTTTTCTGTCGTCAAACGTTGCAGAAAAACGACCGTCTTGAGGTTTTCTCCGTTCGTCCAACCTCATTGAAGAGAGAATCTTTACTCGGGCTACTACTGCCATGTGTACATTCTTAGGCAATTCCAAACTAGTGGCGAGCGTACCATCAACTCGAAACCGCACGCCAATTTTATCGGGACTCGGCTCGATGTGAATATCAGATGCACTTCCGTCCACCGCGTAACGCAATATCGTTGCTACTATTTTTGTGACTGGAGCGTCTTCTTCAATGTGCTCCATAGAACCTCGCGATTGACCTGAACTTTCTTCGATACTCGCGGCAATTTCAGCATCAAGCTCAGTCTCAAGAGTGTCCAACGCATCTCCAACATCACCCTCTAGGTTTTCATAAAATCGACGAACCCGAGAGACCTCCTCATCAAGCAAGAATACTAGACGGTACGGCACATTGTGCTTAGTACTAATAAAATTGAGCGCTTCCCGCATTTTCAAATCATTAGGGTTGTTCACTCCTACCACTAACACTTCGTCCTCAATTATCAACGGCACCATTCGATAGTGTGCAGCAGAATCTTCGGGAATAAAATTCAGCACTTGCTGGCTTACTGTAAACCCTTCCGGGATTTCGAAAGTTGGAATCTGATAGTAGTCTGAAAAAAAACGTTTCACTTCAGGAGTGCTCATGTCAGCTGCTAGTAATGAAGACTCCAGCGAGCTGCCAGTTTCTTGCATTTTATTGACCACTTTATCAATAAAACCAGCATCGATTCCAGGTCGTTCTTTGAGTGTCTCCAGTGGATTCATATAATTTAAATAGGATTGCTGTTTGGTACAACAGGTTCTGCAAACGGATTATCACGACCAACTGGCCTATCTTCTATTGGAGTTGAGAAAGAACGTAGAGAGCGAAATTGGGCGTCATCAAAAAATGCTATGCCACCTGCCAGATCAGTTTTACTCAACGCTTGTCTACGATCGATAAAAACCTGAGTGTTATTGAGCATGTTTTGCATTGTCTGTTCGTTTGAACTAAATTCAAGCACAGATCCTCCTTGTTGAATAAATATATAATACCCTGCAAAAGCTACGGTTATAAACCCGAGAATGATGACCAAATTTGTTACTATTTTTCCCATACGTTAAAATACTATTTCTTCATTAGATACACTGCTCTTGTGTGCATATACTGACAAGCCCATGTCTGCTGTCAAAAATCCACCATCTTTCATTTGAATTGACAGTGTTTGTACATCTATCGGATAATTATTTTGCTCCAGCAGTCCAAAAAGGTTTTTGATTTGTTCATATGTACCTTCGATTGATAAATCGAATGTATATTCTTGAGGTTGCACAAATTCAGCTTCACCCGAATCATCTTGTTCAGTGTTTGATGTCGCCTCACCTACATATGCTGCTGAGATGTATACCACCTCGGCTTCATCTGATATCAATGACAAGTCTCGGACTACATTGATAGTATCTACTTCGTCTGGCATGTAGGTGACTAATCTTCTTTGATCATCAGTCGCTACGGTATTGAGCACCGTTATCAATGAGTCCAATTGCGCATTTACACTGGACACTTTTTGGCGCTCTGTTTGGTACACGGCGATGTCATCCTGCAAACCACCAATTTCACTAAATGTTGGTTCGACAAACGTTACAATAATACCAATTGAAATGGTAATCATCGCGATTTGGATAAATAAATTTTTAGACAACATCATAAGCCATCATTATTATCACCCACACTTTCTTGCTGCGCTCCTTGCTCGGTACCAGGCTCGGATATACTGTCTATCGTAGAAGTAGCTGATTCAATAGAACTGTTCTGACTACTTTGTGTTTGATACGACTGTGGGTCGGCTGGCACCTCAGCGAGTGGAATTTCAAACAAAGTCTGGAAGGTTACTACCGGATCGGTGGCTGCTTCTAGCTCTGTAGTGCCGTCTTGTGTTGGTAGAGCCGTTTGTAACTGAGAAATTTCAACTCCTTGGATTGTTTGGTCACCTAACAATATGCTTCGCTGGAAAATTGTAGAATCAAAAGAATCAGTCTGAATTGTAGTATTCATGAGCACCTTGTCGTCATCCTGTCGCTCCATTTGTAGGGATTCAACTTGCACAGTGTCTATAGTTGCTGCCTGCAAAGCCTCGAACACTGATACCACTGAAATACTGTTTTCGAGACGATCCTGTGCTTGAGTGAGTCGCACGTTGAATTGCGTGACTCGCTCCATGTCAGCCTGACTGAAGCTTCCAATCTCAGAATTGAGCGCTTCAATTTCTGTTTTGAGCTGTGTATCAACGTATTGAGCGTATAAATAGACTCCGCCCGAGGAAAGCAGAGTGGCGAACATCAGTATATAACTGATATAGGAAAATACGTAAATCTGACGTGCTCCCCCGACCTGCTTTTTCTTGGTAGTACCCCGCTTGGGAATGAATGAATTGTCAGAAAAACCTTGCATACATTTATTATACGTGTCTATGTCGATTAAAACCTCACCTCACTGTGGACACCTTAGTCAAACGAACGCAGCGCTGCACCCAGAGCGACGGTAAATGACGGACCAATATCTTCCATAATATCTTCCATAAAAGCTGGGTATGCTACTTTCGTGAAAGGGTTTGCCAGCACGACTTCGCGGCCAATCGCTTCTGCTAAGTGCGCATCTGTACCTGGGAACAGTGCACCGCCACCAGACAAATATATTGAACTGATTTGTATTCCAGTCTTATCTTCGTATTCTTTGAGCACCTGACGAAACTCTCTAAAAGCACGGTCGTAGCTACTGTCGTGAGCACGTTTTAGCTCGGCAAACGAGCTGTCATTTCTATTTGCGGCGTACTTCAATTGCTCAGCTGTTGTAAAATCAACTTCTAATTCTTTCGCGATTTGTTTTGTTGCAACTACACCACCAGCTCGAATGCGGTGCATTCGCATTAATAGACCCTTACGGGCAATGTACATTTTTGCTGAAACAGCTCCAATGTCTACAATCACAATATTCTCTTCCTCACTTGTAAATAGGCTTCGAATCACGCTAAAGCACTCAATCTCAGATGGAGGTTGCTCAAGACCTGCGAATTGCATTAATACTTTAAATCGTTCTAGAGCTGAGTTTTGAGTTGCAGCTATCAATACATTTCTTTTGTTTTCTTCAGCTGCTAATTCGGTTTTTGTCATTTCTACCTCTGCCCAATCCAGGGTAATTTCACTCAACGAAACAGGTATCACCTTACGAGCCTCTATGCGCACCAAGGAAGATAAATCAGCATCTGCTTCAGCTTCGATACTGACATTTGTTACAAAACTTGAAGAAAGTGGCATGGCAAACACTGCGCTTCTCGCTTTCACTGCTGACTCACGAATAATGTCAACCAGAGCTTCCTGCTCTTTATTTGTATCTAAATTTACCGACTCACCAATCTCTCTATCATGATAAGGACCGAGCTGCACCTCTCCATAGGTTGACAGAGTAATGACACCTTTATGCTGTTTTAATTCTACAACCTTCATGGCTGAAGACCCGATATCGATTCCCACCACAGTATCAGCCGGGCCACGACTCGCTTGCAGAGAAGATAGTATCGAATTAAGAATTTTCATAAAGTATTTGATTTATTCTATCATGTGAATTAGCGTATACTTGGTTTAATGCAGCACACCCTGAATAAAATCCTAGACATTCTGTATCCTCCCCGCGAAACACAATACGCCCTTCGTACGCACAATTCTGGCACCACTCTCCTGAATTCTGGATGCCACGAAGGGATTTTCTTTTGCACACAATATACACATCCAATCGTTGGAGCTGCAGTAATTGAAAATAAATTTTATAATAATCACAGTGCACAAATTATATTAGCTCAGTGTGTATCAGATTGGGTGCATACAAAACAATTAAAAAATGTCTGTATTGTTCCTATCCCGTTGGGTAAAAAACGCCTAAAAAGCCGTGGACACAACCAGGTCATCAGCGTCGCAAAACTCACGAACTACCCCGTGCACCATTCGCTCCTGAGTCGAACCACCGAAACACTCCCCCAAGCTTCTTTAGATAAACACCAAAGACAGCGCAATATTAAAAATGTATTTTCATGCGACACTGATGCACTATCCAAACTTACGCACTCGATTATCGTTTTACTCGATGATGTTGTCACTACTGGAGCAACCCTAAAGGAGGCGAGGGTCACACTTACGCCTCACCTACCACCCACCACCAAACTCATCTGCTTGGCGATAGCTCACTAATCAGGCGTCCGACCATGATTAGCATTTAGGTAAATTGAACCCACTGCGGGCGCGAAGAAATTATTTTCGCAGACCAGTCTTAAAAAAAAGCCACTTGAGTACCTACATGTCGTTTTGCTTCGTCCACCACCTTGCGCATCACTGTCACTGCGGCGACGGGATTCTTCCCGACCGCTGTTTCATTGGACAACATGGTGCCGCTTGCTCCATCAAGCACTGCGTGAGCAATATCTGACACATCTGCTCGTGACGGATGTTCACTGTCTATCATAGAAGTCAGCATATCAGTTGCTACTATTGCAGGCACACTGGCGTGATTACACCGTTTGAGTATGTCTTTTTTCACAAACGGCAATGTCTCAAAGGGGATCGCGTCGCCCAAATCACCCCGAGCAATCATCACGCCGTCAACTGCAGCAATAATCTCATCAAGGTGTGTCAGTGCTTCTGGTCGCTCAATCTTTGCGATTATTTTTGATTTTGATTTCGCGTGTATTAATTCTGCACGTAAAACAGCAATGTCTTGTGCATCTTTCACAAATGAAAGTGCGACGTACTCTGGTTGCAAATCAGCCATGGCGCGCACGTCAGCAATATCTTTGTCGGTTACTACTGTCGCATCATTATTGAACGTGTGACTGACCCCCTCTTGCACACGAGGACCAGATAAATCTTGAATAATGGGTATCGTCACCCCTGTCGCGCGGCCAGCCGCTCGAACATTTTCTATAAATCTCCGATGCTCTGGATGTGTGCCCCAAGAAAAGTTTAATCGGGCTAGTGACATGCCACTTTCAATTAACGCTTGGATGGTAGAAATTTCTTGTGTAGCCGGGCCGATAGTGGCGATAATTTGTATTGGTTGCATATATTTAGGTTGATTGTATGTGGAGTAACCGAGTATATTTTACTGCACGTTCTGGCATTGTCGGTGCTCCGGCTTTTAAGCCATAGCATTTCGTACCATAGGCCAAATCAGCAATAAAGTCATCCATCGTCTCGCCGCTCCGATGACTCACAATACACTTTATATTGTGCGTATAGGCTACATGCATTGTAGCAAGCGTGTCGCTGAGGGTGCCGATTTGGTTTGGTTTGATAATAATGCCGTTGATAGCACCCGTCGCAATTGCTTGCTTAAGTACTGCTTTATTTGTTGTAGTGAGGTCATCTCCAATGGTGAGCACTTTGGGCTGCGCCGCATGATACTGCGCAAAAGCACTGAAATCATCTTCCGCACACGGATCTTCCACCATCTGTAATGCTGGAAAATCTGCGTGTAATTGGTGGTACCAGACTAACAACTCGTGCGGCGAGTATTGCTTGCCCGCCAGTGTGTATACCCCATCAGCAAAAAATGAATTTGCTGCCATGTCAGCTCCTATGTAAATAGGCACATCGGTTTGTGCAGCAGTGATTGCTTCCACAAGATATGAAAACGGTTCTTCCAAAGTAGTGCTTGGCACAACATATCCTCCCTCGTCACCAATGGTGATGTCTTTAGGATTGTATTTTTCCAACAACACATCTTTGAGCGCTGCCTGTACGGCTCGTGCTGCCTCTAATCCCAACACCACATCATCCGTATCAGGAATAATTTGATGCTCTTGGATCTCACTTCCCACTATGGCATGCTGACCACCATTAATTAGATTCACAAACAATCGTGGCGCAGCTGCCTGTTCTTGGTATCCAAATAATTCAGCGATATACTCCCACACTGCAACACCCTTCACTGATGCTGCTGCTTTACAAGCAGCAACACTGACTCCAAGCGCAACATTGCCACCAATGCATTCAAGTGAAGGGGTTTTGCCTAACGCGCGCAGCCGAGCATCAATACCCAACTGATCTGTCACCGTCACTCCTTTGAGGGCTGGTAGAACCTCCTCACTAATAATTCGATGTGCTTCTTTAGGAGGAACAACTCGAACTTCTCGCGCGCCAGTACTTGCTCCACTCGGAACACTAAATGTTCCACTATGAGCGCCAGCAACCACACTCACTTCTATCGTTGGTTTGCCTCGAGAATCTTTTATTACCTGAACTGAAATATCATCGATAGACACTGCCTCTATTGCTGGCTTAGGAGTAAGTAAAAACATCAGATCAGACACATTAGATTCCAACATACCCGTTATGATATGACCCCCGACTGCTTCAAAGAACGGGAACGAATTCAGGCATCGGGCAAATTCTGCTACGTGTAAGTTTGCTGCTACGGCATTGTCCAAAAGCGCTGTATCTGCAATCGCGCCTGCTGCCTCTGTATTATCGTGTCCATCTGAAGCAAACGAAACGAACACCTGCCCTTCTTTGAGTGACTCCAGCATCGAGAGTGCAAGGTAGTCATTGCGCCCTCCTTTCCCAATACAGTCATCCGGTACAACAATCTTGGTCTCTCCACCGAGACACTGCACTGTGCCCGGATCAGCATCTTCAGTCAGCAGAGAAATAGTTTCTTGTGCTGTTGCATACTGTGTCGCCGAGACCAACTGAGCGCGATACCCAAGCTCTTGAGCTGTCTGCTGCATTGCTACGAGAGCAGTTACATTAGACACAATAGTAAAGTTGTGCACCCGCTTAAAATACTGCGCGTCTTTCGGTGTCTCTGTGAGAAGAAAATCTCCCAGATTGTATTGATCTATAATCGCCTGCGCGTCAATGACAGTAGTAGTATCTAAACACGTAGGACCCGAAGCCACCGCAGCCATATCTCCCCCCGGAACATCTGAAAACACAAGACTGGCGACCGTAGCTGGATATAGCGCTTTGGCTAGACCGCCACCCTTGAGATGCGAAATATGTTTACGTACTACATTTAGCTCCTCAACGGTGCCTCCACTTTGCAAAAATGTGCCGAACAATCGTTTCCCTTGATCACATTCACTCATTGAAGAACATAGCAACGCCGAACCACCGCCCGACACAATCACCAGCACCAGATCATTTTCTTTGGCTGATCGAGCGACCTCCTCAATGTGTTTGGTAGCAGTATAGTTAAGCTGTGAGGGTAACGGATGAGTTCCGGCGTATGTATCGACCACCTGACACACTTTTTCCGCAATGCCAATGACCGCGCCACTTCGCACTCGACCAGCCAGTATGTGCTCCAAAGTATGGGCTGCAGTACAGGCTACTTTTCCAAATCCAATAATGTAGATATGCTCGTAATCTGTTAGATCAAACTGCTGGCCTTGAATGGTCAATATATCTCCCTTAAGTATGACCGAGTCTTCCAGGACCGTGCGCGTATCTATTGCGTGTAGTCCTGCCTCCACAATAGCCAAGGCATCCTGGCGTTGAGGTGTCGTTGCAAGCTCATCAAAATTTTTAATTATACGACTCATACGGAAATGCTATTTAGTGGTTCTCCAGCTATGAACGCATGAATATTTGCAAGAGTAATGTCAGTGATTTCTTTTTTCGCCTCGACTGTATTAAAAGCAATGTGCGGCGTCACAATCACATTTGGCATATCAATCAGTGCATGATCAGCCACTAGTGTCTCCCAGATTTTTATATCTTGAAAGCCATTAGTCAACAACTCAGCCTCTTCTCGCAAAGAGTGCTCTCCTTCCAAAACATCCAAACCGGCGCCGGCCAAATGACCTGACTGAAGAGCGTGTATCAGCGCCTTAGTGTCGACCACCTCGCCTCGAGCAGTATTGACTAGGTAACTACCTGGTTTCATTTGAGATAATGTTATTTCATTCAGTAAGTGGTGGGTCGCAGGAATAGCCGGCACATGCAGAGTCACGATATCTGCTTGAGCAAGCACTTCCTCTAGGGAAGCATAGGTCACACCATGATCGGCCGCAAAAGCGTCGTCAGGTGATACATCATACGCCACCACTCGCATACCAATACCCCGTGCAATCATACACACACTGCGACCAATGACGCCAGTACCGATCACTCCTAACGTTTTCCCATACAAATCAAACCCCTCATACGCTGCGAAATTTGTGATACCTGCATCTCGTTGTAAATCGGTATACGACCGAAACGCATTGCGGGACAGTGCAAACATTAAAGCAATCGCGTATTCAGCTACGGTGTGTGCTCCATAATGTGGCACGCGACTCACTACTACATTTCTTTCTTGAGCCGCATGCATATCAATATGATCATACCCGGCTGACCGAGTAGCGATAAACTGCAGATTGGGTAGCAAGTCAAAAATATCTGCGGTCACTCGATAGTCAACAAACACACTCAGGACTGTAATTTCACCTCTGACAGCTTCAGAAAGATCTGTTATGTCTTCAATATAAATAAACTCATGCTCGGTGGCAGTTGTGGCAATAATCTTTTCTTCTCCTTCATACGGTCTTACATATGCAATTTTCATAGTCTCATTTTAGCCTGCTAACCATAAAATCATGATAGGTCTATCAACAGATTATCAACTTTGGTGATTACGGGATCCGGAGCAGTGGTGTAAAAACCAACCGGGCTCCGAGCGACACCGTTCACATTTCTCCAACCGTCAGTAATAACTGGAAATAGGTGTACCTATGGGATTCAAGGTTGCCGTACGTAATCCATGTCGCCCAAGATGTATCACTGCTGTGCCGTAAACGTCAGCTTATTTGCTCTAAAAGATTTGTGTGCCACTGAGAAATATCAAAGATAATAACATTTTACATACCCCCAGGGGTATGTTACACTGTCATTGTATGCAAGAAAAACAAACCAAACTTATTCACCATATTAGTCGCCTAGAAGGTCAGCTCGCCTCCATCAAAAAGGACCTGAAGCAGACAGAGCCGGACTGCAAAAAAGCTGCCCTCACCCTAAAAGCTGCGTCACGCTCTTTTTCGACATTACGCATGTCATTCGTCACCTGCTTTTTAGAAACAAAATATATTTCGCAAGCACAAGAATCAGACGACACGTACGCGGCATTACTGCAAGTAATAAATTCATAGATCTTATGAAACACATTAATATAAATTCTTTTAAAGACGTCATCGAAAGCGAATCAAACAATCAATCAGTTGACTTCATCAATGTATGTACGCCAGCTGAATACAAAGAACGGCATATCGAGGGGGTTCGTAATATTCCGCTCAACACTCTTTCACAACACCTGGATGAGCTAAACAAAAAATCAACTGTTTATATCCATTGCCGCTCTGGAAATCGCGGGCGGCAGGCAATCGAGAGCTTGCGCGAACTGGGAGCGACAGCTGAGCTGGTCAACGTTGAAGGTGGACTCTTAGCGTGGCAAGAAGCTGGTTTCCGTACCACGTCACTCACGAGTCGTCTCCCTATCATGAGGCAAGTATTCATAGGAGCTGGCAGCTTGGTTATTCTTGGTCTTGTGCCTGGATATTTTATCAACGACACCTATCTACTCATTCCTGCTTTTGTTGCCATAGGACTACTCGTTTCAGGCCTTACTGGGTGGTGCGGGATGGCTCTCTTGTTAAGCAAAATGCCGTGGAATAAATAATCTCAATATGAAAAACAAACTCAACATTCATCCGATATTTGACACCGACTCACACACAGTTACCTATATTGTGTGGGACCCAGCGACTAAACAATCCGCTGTTATCGATTCAGTCCTGGACTACAATCACAAAAATGTCGAAACAGACACCACACTGGCTGATCAAGTCATTGCATTTGTGACTGAAAACAATCTGGAGAACCAGTGGCTTTTGGAGACGCATATGCATGCTGACCACATCTCAGCGTCCACCTATCTCAAGGAAAAGATTGGTGGCAAAAAAGCGATTGGGGAACACATTATCACTGTGCAAAAATATCTAAAAGAAGCGTTCGACTTAAATGCAAACTTCAAAACTGATGGTTCACAGTTTGACCACCTATTCACTGACCAAGAAGAATTTAAGATTGGTTCTATTTCAGCTACAGCGATTCACGCCCCAGGTCACACACCAGCCGACATGGTCTACGAAATAGACGGCATGCTGTTCACTGGCGACACTGTCCTTGCACCGGACATGGGTACGGCACGGTGCGATTTTCCAGGAGGTAGCGCTGAAACCATGTACGACTCGGTTCGCAATATCTTAGAATCATACTCCCTAGACACAGCAGTGTACCTCTGTCACGATTATCCTGAAGGCAAAGATCGTGAACTGTTATACAAAACCAACATTGGCGCTCAGCGTGAAAAAAATATTCACGTGCGTGACGGCATAGACAAAGAAGAATTTGTATCACTCAGACAAGCAAGAGACGCAACGCTGGATTTACCCACATATATTTTTCCAGCGGTACAAATCAACGGCAATGCCGGCAGCCTGACCCCAGGTGAATTCGTAAAGCTCAGCTACAACCAAAAAGTACTCTAAAATATCATTCACATATCATGCAATCACTTATCACAATCATCGCAGCGCTGACTATCGGCTTAGCTGGAGGCTGGTCGTATGGAAACCAATCCACACAACAGACTACTGCGGGTCAGATCAAAAATACTAACCCCAATGATTTGATGGTAGCGGAAGATTTCGTATCACTCCGACCATCCTTAGCTGCAATACCATCTGAATCACTTTCAGAAACAGAGCTCTCTGGACTACAGTTCATGCGCGAAGAAGAAAAACTTGCTCGCGATGTCTATAGTACACTCTACGAAAAATGGGGCTTGCCTATTTTCTCTAACATCGCTCAAAGCGAACAAACCCACACCGAAGCAGTGCGAGACTTACTTGAAAAATATAACCAGCCTGACCCGGTAATTGATGATACGGTCGGTGTATTCGTAAATACAGATTTGCAAAAATTATATACTGACCTTACCTCACGTGGACTTACTTCAGTTGCAGCAGCGCTACAAGTAGGTGCCCAGATTGAAGAATTGGATATTCGTGATTTGGCGACAGAAATAGCCAAAACTGATAATCAAGACATTCTATTCGTATACGAAAATCTGAGCAGAGGATCACGAAACCACCTGCGATCTTTTATTTCTCAGCTTTCGAGCCGAGACGAATCATACACCCCACAATATATCACTCAAGAAGAATTTGATACTATCATTTCAGACACACAAGAGCGGGGGGAGACAAATTCATCAACCGACCCTCATCCCAGAAGCGGTCGGGGGTGGGGCAATCGATAAAATTCCACACAAATAAAAGACGCTGTGCAGAGCGTCTTTTATTTTTGTTGGGCAACATACTATTCAGTGGTAACCCCATCAAATTCCTCCTCCTCTTCATCTGCTTTAGTAGCATGCACTGTCTTATCTTTGTGGTGAGCTGGTGAATAAATAGTGTACATGTGCAGAGTCTCAGTCGCTGACATGTTTACTACGTTGTGTTGTGCGCCAGCTGGAACGATCACCGCATCACCATCTGCTACATCATGCGTAGTATCGTCAATCACCACCTTACCAATCCCCGCTTCAAAACGGAAAAATTGGTCGGTATCGTCGTGCACCTCCAATCCAATCTCTTCTCCCGGCTGCAAGGTCATCAATACTAATTGGCTGTGTGCACCTGTATACAGCACCTTTCTAAAATAGGTGTTATTTGTGGTGTCTACTTCAATATTACTTTTGAATCCTTTTTTCATACAACTGTAAGTATAACAGAGTGTGACTATTTTAGTTTGCATAAAAAACGCGTAAATTGTATGTATAATTAGTGCATAACATAATCATTCATATTTATGGAATCTCACGACATCAAAAAAACTGCTTTGGAATTTCTCAACGCACCAGACAGACTCACAGCCGTCATAGGTTCGAGTGCGACTGATGGAAATACTCACGCAGCGACAGTATATTACTACGTAGATAATAGTTTTAATTTCTATTTTCTCACCGCCAACAATACCCAGAAGTACCGAAATCTCACAGAAAACCCAAACGCTGCAATTGTGATTGGATTCGGCCCTTCCTATACTACCGTCCAAGGCCAAGGAACAATCCTGCTGCTCAAGAAATCTTCAGAGGAAGAACTTGAGGCAATTGCGCATATTAAAAAACGTCTTCAAGACCACAATGATGAAACCTGGCCAATCTTTCAGCTGGATGAGTACGAGAGCGGCTCAATCGCTGTTTTCAAACTTATCCCCCAAACTCTGGGCCTACTCAACCTAGAAAAAGACAACCAATTGGTAGTCACGGATGAAGAAATTCTGCCTCTGGTCTAGACCAGCCCCTGCGGCAATCTGCAATGAGTCACACAAAGCATCATGACGATGCTTTGGTACTCGCTAGCTTTACAACCAACGGATTCCCTATTGTGCCACGGCATGAGATACTACAAGGCACTTATTGTATGTACGAAACCCTCAAAAAATATTTTGGCTACGACGTCTTTCGTCCACTGCAAAAAGAAATCATCCAGCGGGTAATAGAAAAAGAGGACTGTCTGGTGCTTATGCCGACCGGTGGCGGAAAATCGCTCTGCTTCCAGCTTCCAGCACTATTGCAGGATGGGCTGACCATTGTCGTATCGCCGCTTATCTCACTCATGAAAGACCAGGTGGATGCTTTGACCGCCAACGGTATTCGCGCTGCGTATATCAACAGCTCACTCACCCACACGGAGATAACGGACATAATAGAACGCATAAAAAATGGCACGACCAAAATTCTCTACATTGCTCCCGAGCGATTAGCCGTCCCACAGTTTGCTGAACTCATACAATCACTTCCCATTCGCCTATTTGCTATAGACGAAGCCCACTGCATCTCAGAGTGGGGTCACGACTTTCGACCGGATTACAGAAATTTAAATAAACTACGCACTACCTTCCCCAATATTCCGATTATCGCTTTAACTGCTACTGCTACCCAACAGGTTCGCGAAGATATTGTAAAACAGCTCAATCTTCCTGCACCACATATCTTCACCTCCAGTTTCAATCGAGAAAACTTAAGCTACGAGGTGCTCCCCAAAAAAGATTCTTTCCACACTATCTTGTCACTGATTGATTTATATCCAAAAGAAAGTGTGATTATTTACTGTTTTTCACGTAAAGACACTGAGGCACTCGCGACTAAGCTAATTGCACAAGGACACAATGCCGGCACATATCATGCTGGCCTCACCGCCGACAGGCGCCGTGAAAACCAGGAACGTTTCATTCGTGATGATATTCATATTATGGTGGCCACTATTGCTTTTGGTATGGGTATTGATAAGCCTGACGTACGCTTAGTAATCCATCACAGTCTCCCGAAATCAATCGAAGGTTACTACCAAGAAACGGGGCGAGCTGGTCGAGACGGACTCCCTGCTCGTTGTGTACTCTTATATTCTGCCGCTGACAAATTCAAACAAGATTATTTCATTCGCCAGATTGCAGACCCAGAAGAGCAACAACAAGCCCAGCACAACCTAAACCAAACCCTGCAGTACGGAACCCTGTCTTCATGTCGGAGAAAATTCTTACTCAGTTACTTCAACGAGGAATTCTCCGCAACCAACTGTAACAACTGTGATCGATGCGTAGCCTACGAACCACTGGTACCCGTAAAAATTACATCCAACGCAACCAGGACACCAGCTTCACGGATTACCAGTGATGCAGGTAACTACGATACTGATCTGTTTGAAGTACTGCGTCAGTTGAGAATGACTGAGGCACAACGATTAAAAGTTCCCCCTTACATTGTCTTTGGTGACAAATCGCTCCGTGACATGGCTGAGAAAAAACCCACTACCGATGCATCGTTTTTAGAAATCAATGGTGTTGGAGATAAGAAACTAAAGAAATTCGGTGAGATTTTTATGAATGCAATCAATGAGTATTCTAGTTAGCATAAATGAGCCATCCGCTGCAATCGTCATCAAATACACAGACACGCTATTCATTTTTTAGTGTAAATCCAATCAAACTGCCAATCAAACTCATCGCGAGTAATAGCCACACGACACTCTGTATCCCAGTTGCTTCTGCCAGCAAGCCAAACACGCCAGTAGTCAGGAGCACGACACCAATGATAGTGTTTGAAATTGCAGTATACGCTGCCCGGGTTTCTTCTGTAGCAAGATTGACCAGGTGTACCGAGCGAGCAATACGAACTCCTTGATAGCTCACCACCACGCCAAACAGCACGACCGGCAAAAACCACACTGCGTCATACCAACCTGCAAATGCACCGAATAATGCCAGGCCAAGAAACCCTCCACTCCCCAGACCGGCAAAACCAAGTACTCGACTGGTAGAGCGATCAGATAAGGTGCCCCAGACCCAACCAGAAACGAACGTAGCGAAAGAAGAGGCAACCACGAGTCCGCCAAGCTGTACGAGTAAATTTGTATCTCCGACTTTGGCTAAGATAAGTAAAAAAGGAGGCGCAATGGCAGTAGCTGTCAGCAGCCCTCGGACTACTAAAAATTTTTGTAACTCTGTATCTCTTTTGAGATATTGTATATACGTAGAGAATACAGACTCTGTCTGACTAACGTTAATCTCACTGGCGGTTTCGCTCAACATCGAAAATCTAAGAGCAGCTATCACCCACAGCGCACTCGCTAAAAACAACGCAATAAAGACCGTCATCCGCTGATCAAATACATCAAACAAGAGCAGTAGTCCAAACATCAGTGTGCCGCCGGCAGCAATTGAAGAGGCGGTCCCAGTGATCCTTCCCCGCCTCGACTTCTCCACTGTCTTACCCATAACATCTTTGTAGCTCACCGAACAAATACTGCGCGCGACCGCAAATACTGCCAAACAGGAAACAATGACTATACCTGCTATGTCTCCCCGCAAAAATAAAGCGCTCATTGCGATCGCAAACACCGCCAACCCCTGCACCAATGATCCAATCACCCACCACCATTTTCGCACCTCTACATGTCGTAAACGTGAGGAAGTGAACAACTGTGGCAACAAAGCCCCCGCTTCTCGAACCGGCACGAGCAATCCGACCCAAAATACTCCGGCACCAAGGCTGGTAAGTAACCAAGAGAGCACCAGTTTCGGATCTACCAATCCATCACCTAATTTCGTAAAAGATAACGCCGTGACGTGCACATTTTGATTCTTCGTTTGTAATTCAGATTCTTTCATCAAAAAAGTATACCAAGGAATCCAATATTTCTCAGCCAGTTAAAGAGAGGCGGTCGTTGACCTGTATTAAAAACGCAATATCCGCGCAGCACACCTGCACAACTACCCATAGCAACGATGCTTCTCTATGGCACAATGCAACTATATGCCAAATTCACTGGGAATCATTCATCCACGCAATTTGAAGCACCTATCTAGCAGTCTCCATGGACTGATTGCTTCCCGGCTGTGGGTGCAAGTCCTCTTAGGTATGGTGCTTGGTATTGGGGCTGGTGTTTTACTTGGCCCTTCAGCCGCATTGGTGGAGCGGGAAACAGCTAATACCATCAGTGCTTGGCTCATCCTACCTGGAAACATCTTTCTGACTATCATTCAAATGATTGTCATACCTCTGGTGCTCGCTTCTGTGATTCGAGGTATTGCCGCCAGTGGTAGCACTGAGCAACTCAAATCAACTGGCCTGCGACTGGTGGCGTATTTTCTGTTCACCACCGCCATCGCCATCACTATCGGTATTGCCGCGTCCAGCCTGATTCAGCCTGGAAAATATGTCGACAATACCCAGTTTGCTCCGGAGACGCAAGAGCTCGCTGAGATTGAAAGTAACATCGAAGATCAACAGCTCGACATAGCTGAATTACCAAATGCATTTGTTTCTATCCTGCCAGACAACCCATTCTCTGCTGCAGTGGAAATGAACATGCTGCAAATCGTGCTCTTTTCTATCATCCTTGGTCTCGCACTGGTCAGTCTCCAGCCAGATAAATCAAAACCGATCTTAGAACTCCTGGGCTCGCTACAATCGGTGGTCATGCGAATAGTCAGCTGGGTAATGCGCCTCGCCCCCTACGCGGTGTTTGGTTTTATTGCACAAGTGACTATGCAAACCGGACTCGAAACCTTGCTTGGAATTGGTGTGTATGTGCTTACGATTCTCGGTGCCCTTTTGACGCTCATGGTGTTCTATCTCATTGTTGTTGGAGTAGTCGGCCGAATCAGTCCGTGGCGTTTTCTCAGTGCAGTGCGTCCGGTACAGTTACTCGCCTTCTCAACCAACAGCTCCGTCGCAGTAATGCCCTTAACCATGAAAACCGCAGAAGAGAAGCTTAATGTACGCCCTTCAACCGCACAGTTTATTATTCCCATTGGAGCTACGGTCAACATGGATGGTACTGCTTTATTCCATGGTGCGGCAACGCTTTTCCTGACTCAAGTGTATGGCATTGAAGTAGGTATTGGTATGCTCCTGGCCTTGATGGCGACTGCCATCGGAGCATCTATCGGTACTCCAGCGACACCTGGCGTAGGTATCATTATTCTTTCCGTCGTCTTGAGCAGTGTCGGAGTCCCACTAGAAGGTATTGCACTCTTGGTGGGTGTGGACCGAATACTTGAACTCTTCCGCACCGCTACCAATGTCACTGGCGACTTAGTAGCAAGCGTTGTTATCGACAGGTTTATATCAAGCCCGCAAACCTACGAGCAAGAAGTATCTATTCAAAAACACATAGAGGATGTGCAAGAACAAACTGGCGAAGACGTCATCACAAAAGAACTCGCTCCAGTCCAGCCGGCTGACCAATCTTTTTTGCACCGGATCTGGAATACACTGACGAGGAAATAACCGAAATGCAGACTACACACCTATTCATTTCCCGGTTTACAACTGAACACTTTTGCACAAGTAATATCTGTTAGACTTTTCCTGCAGATTTCATATTCACACTACACCCGCTTGTTTCGTCGAGCACTGGATGCGACCGCTTGCAAGATAAACAATCCAATCGCCATACCAATAATCAAGCTACTCGGTGGCAAATCTACATACAACGCAGTAATCAGGCCCAAGGACACCGAAAACACTGACACCAAGGTGGACAATACGACTAACTGTTTAAATGATGAGGCCCAACTCCGTGCAGTCAAAACTGGAATCACGAGTAGGGCTCCAATCAGCAAGCCACCAATCGTTTTGATGCCCACCCATACCACAATCGCGAGCAACCAAAAAAACAACAACTGTACTACTTGTGGAGTCCGACGAAATGGAATCAGGTATCTGGGACTTTGAGTAGCTCCCAGTAAGGGGTACCAAAAATACCACACCACTACCACGACCAAACTGGTTGATACAAGTATTGCTACTAAGTCAATAAAAGTCAGGGTCAAAATACTGCCGAAGAGATAATTTTCAAATGAAAATACAGTATCTTGCGCAACATGAACAAACGCTAAAGCGAGAGCCAGACCACCACTGAGAAAAAACATCGCCAGTGCATCAGGGCTATACCGACCCGAATTGAGTAGCCACCAAATCAACGTGCTCACAAAAATTAGTGCTGGTAACGCGCCCCACCATGGACCGACTCCAACCAACAAAGCTCCACCAATCCCAGCTAACGCAACGTGCGCAAACATATCTGAAGCAATGGACTGTCGGCTCTGCACCACAAACGGTCCGAGCATCCCAGTAAGAACTGCCATGGCGACTCCACCAATAAATGCATATTGCACAAATGTATAGGTGAGTAATTCCATACTTAACAATGATGATGAATAGTCCTACTACCTGCACCACCCTCCGTCACAAACTGCGACGGGTGACAGTCAGTATGCAGCGATGTATTGAGACACAATACCTGGTCACTCAGTGGCAAGACACTATCGATATCGTGCGACACCAGTAGCACAGTCATTTTATGATCTTGCTGTAAGTGTCGAATCAGTTCGTACAAACCCGAGCGCGACGCATAATCTACAGCAGCCAATGGTTCATCTAAGACCAGGATTGTTGGATTTCCGAGCAAAGCTCTGGCGATAGCCACTCGTTGGCGCTCACCGCCAGATAGGCTGGTGTAAGATTGATACAACTTTTCAGCTGAAACACCAACGTGAATCAAAGCTTGTTTGAAATCTACGTTTTGTTTATTTTTACTATAGAGCCGGTTGGTAGCAATGGCTATGTACTCATAGACCGACATTGGCAGCTGATGCTCGTCCGTCATCGAAAGCTGTGGAATATATTGCACTCGTTCTTTTGACCCAATAACTATCGACCCTTCAAATTGTGTATCAAGACCAAGAATGATTTTGACCAAGGTAGATTTACCCGCACCATTTGGACCTATTAATGAAACCAGTGACTGTTCAGCAACTTCGAAACTCACATCGTCCAAAAGCCGTCGTCCTGCGACAGCTTTGGTAACGTTATTAACTTTGATAACTGAATTATTCATTACAAGCAAGTGCGGTTGCAAACGCATCAAGATTTTTTTGCATTAAGGTAAAGTAGTCTTCGTCGACCGGAATAACGTGTGAGATAGGATTGATACTCAGAGTCTGTAAACCTGTCTCGCGCGCCAACGTTTCTCCGTACGCTGTAATACTATTTTCTTCCAGCAAAATCGCTCCAATCCCTTCTTCTGCTTCTACCTTAAGGGAAGCGAGCGTTGTGGCCGAAGGAGTATCTTGAGTAGACAGTCCTGCAATGGCATGAATCTCGAAGTCATACCGATCGCCCAGATAGCCAAAGGCATCGTGTGAAGTAATAACCTCGTCGAGTTCGCAACCAGTGAAACGATTTTCATACTGAGCATGTAAGCTTGCGAGTTCAGTTTGTAATGTTGCAGCGTTCTTCATATATGTATCAGCATTACTTGGATCAAGTGTAGCAATTTTTTCGGCCAAATGTCCGACCATTTCGCTAAATAATACTGGGTCAAGCCAGGTGTGTGGGTCATACGCACCATGTTCATTATCATCATCGTGACCGTCATCATGCTCATCACCATGAGACTCATCTTCGTGCTCTTCCTCACGTTCTGATGCATGAGCATCATTATCAGACCCATCCTCTCCATGCTCATGACCTCCTTCGTGAAGTTCAATATCAGACGTGGCAATAATAACTGACACGTTATCAGCTTTCAAACTCGCCACCACAGCATCTCCCCACGGTTCAAAGTCAGCACCCTGGAGCACGACTGCATCTGCTCGCTTCATAGCTACCAGGTTTTGCGTACTTGGTTCAAAATCATGAGGGTCTCTCCCGGCTCCAATATTGGTAACCGTTCCCAGTTCTCCCACAATACGCTCTAACGCAAACTCAAGTGGGTAAAAGGAAGTAGTAATTACTACACCC
>Ga0306912_1000069_pt1 | contig 62543 bp, 47 predicted proteins | sample AntRauFillE10628_FD_190443 | JGI IMG/M metagenome (GOLD analysis project Ga0306912, IMG submission 190443) | Saline lake microbial communities from Rauer Islands, Antarctica - Metagenome Filla E10 #628 (v2) (version 2) | ecosystem: Environmental > Aquatic > Non-marine Saline and Alkaline >...
GGTAACAATTCCATAAGCCAGCGCCATTAAGTACCAACTAAACAAAAAAGGCCCACTCCAAGCCAAAAAGGTGATCAATACGTGAAACCAGTATGTAAGGTTATGATTATTTCCTTCCGAACTGGAAGCTGGAGTGGAATTCATATCAATTTAATTAAGAGCATGAATCACATAGCTAAATAGCTTTGCTGTAAAAAAATAACGACTTACGTCTATCAGTAAAATTACAACTTTTTATCAATAATCAAAAACTACTGATTGGCTCTCTTCAATCAAGTCATAAATACAACAACCGAAGCAATAATAGCGTTTTACAACTATGTCTAAGACTCCAAAACTAATCCAACAAGAAGAATTGTGGAATGTAATCACTCACGGACTGGGAGTCGTGATGAGTATTGTTGGAGGAGTTTATCTTCTCAATTTAGCATTAACAGAGTCCTTGCCATGGGGTGTGCTTTCAGCATCTGTTTTTATATTGACCATGCTCATTTTATATATAGCCTCCACTCTTTATCACGCTCACAATTTGCGGTTTGATCAAGATTCTATAAGACTAAAGCTGTTTGACCATATTGCTATTTACTTTCTCATTGCAGGTACATATACTCCTTTTACACTCATTCTGCTTGACGGATTTTCGGGTTACGTCATGCTTGCTTCAGTATGGAGCCTTGCTATCATCGGAACCATATTTAAATTACTTTTTCACGATAATTACCCATGGATCTCCCTTCTGCTCTACATATTTATGGGTTGGATTATTCTGTTTGATATTCAAAATCTGTACCAGGTAAGTGATATTTTCACATTGAGTTTCCTTATTGGTGGGGGAGTGAGTTATACTATAGGAACACTTTTCTATATGAATACAAAATGGAAGTTCCACCATCCCATATGGCACTTATTTGTACTGTTGGGAACGGGTAGTCATTTTATCGGAGTATGTTCCCTCTACAGTGTATAGTATTTCTCATAACCAATACCTTACCCGTATGCTGTTGTTCAAGTGAAAATGGCAATTTTTTTCTGATAGCAACACTTAAAAAATAACGGATCCCATTGTGGCGTCTATGACTTTCGGCTGAGTGAGAAGGTATTTCCTAGACTTTAAAATTCAGTAAATAGTTTTGAATATACTCGTCAAATATACTTTTATAATCATGGAATTGAACTTCGATCGGTAGTGCGAAAACCTGGATATCCTTCTCTAAAAAGTAGCCCTTGTGTAATTCAAGTCTCATCGCGTCTTTTTCAGTGGTGAGCATGAGCTTTTTTTGACCCGGTTGCTCAGTAAACCGCTTAACCATATTAGATATCTCATAATTTGTAAAGCTATGGTGATCCTCAAAAGACAAGTCATACACTTCGCAGTCTTGTCGTTCCAAATATTCAATCAAATAATCTGTATTGGCAATAGCAGAAACCAAAAAAATTGAATCGAAGTCACTTAATTTTACCTTTTGTGAGGGATTAAAAGCATTATACGGGGCAAGGTACTTGTAATAGGAAAAAAACACCTCCTGCTCAGGCTGAGGTTTCAACTTCTTTTCAATTTCTTCCATACTTGCCCGATCGATCATTTCAGGACATTTTGAGACGACAATGGCATCAGCCCTCCGAGCACCCGAAGGCCACTCTCTGAGTCGACCTGAGGGCATTAAAAAGTCATTGTAATAGGGTCGGGAATATTCAGTTAACAATAAGTTGAGTCCAGGTTCAATCGAACGATGTTGAAAAGCATCATCCAGCAAAATCGTCTGGATCTCCGGATGTTTAGAAATCAATTTTGGTACTCCCATTCCCCTATTCTCCGCTACACTAACAAATATATTATCAAATTTTCGAAGATATTGTAGCGGCTCATCACCAATTTCATAAGCTGAGTGATTTTCATGAGCTAATAAAAAACCTTTGGTCTTACGACCATAGCCTCGACTCATCGTCGCGACGGTAATATGAGGACTCAATAAACGAATGAGATACTCTGTATGTGGAGTTTTCCCTGAGCCCCCCACCGTTAAGTTTCCGACTGAAATAATGGGCAATGAAAAACGAAACGGCTTAAGCACCTCCCATCGATACAAAAGATTATTTATAGTAACGCCCAATCCATACAAAAGTGAAAAGGGGAGCAACAAGAATCGAATTAATACATTCCTAACCATACCCCAAATGTAGTGGAAATCAAAGGATTCTTATGTGACTCTTCTTCCAAACTTATCGGATGCACTTCTGACTACCGCCTGTCCTCTCAAATTGGCTGTAGAGTCACAAATGCCTCTTCCACGATATCTGCTTGCTTTTTTTGGCTCAAAAAATAATTGCCAAACGCACAGGACATGCATCGCCTGCGATCGCAGCCCTCTGTTTTTAGCTCAATGAGAGCCTGAGACTCCAGCGCATTCTTTGGCACAATCCCCTTACTTTTCCATATCCTGACAATTTTATTATTCTCTGGAGGTAATTGAGATAGCAACTCTAATGGGTCGTCCTGTGGATGGCTTTGGGGGTGAAGTTGTGACCAGGCCAAACGAAAAGGAACAACGACATTAATGAGTAATTTTCTGAATTGCGCTTCCCCCACCCGGGTCAATGCATCTTCACTTATCTTATCAAAGGTATAATGCGAAGACCAATATGCGGATGGCTTTACGCACAAAGCTTCTTTGAGTTCTGAAAACCGTGCCTGCTGCAACCAGGGAAGCCAACGTCCCATTTTGTGATAAATCATTGCTAATTGAGCTAGTCGCACGGTGGGGAAATTAGAAGGACGCATGCGGAAAAAGCGCCACTCTACACCATTCATCGCACGTAAGTTGTGGGTTTGAGACAGATATTTATATTCCCGGTGCAATAGTGTGGGATAGACCTCCCTGGTCTTTTCGGGTAGCAGCCCCGATAGACCTAGCAAATAAGCCTCTAGCTGTTGCAAAAATGGTTTTTTCTTCCACAAAAACTTGACTTCCACCCGACGAGCAAGTTGAGCATATGCCTCTGCATTGACTTTCCCACCCATATATTTACACCACAAATAAAAGAGCGTTTGTTCTCCATTGCGATCAAACTGCTCCCACAAGTTAAGAATGTCTTTAGATTTCCTCTCCAATCGCTGCACGGAGAGTCGCTCCAACCAATGGGAAATTCTCAAGTCATCTAATTGTGGTAAAAAGTGTTCACAGGGTATGTCACTAATCGTATGAGCCAACTGCTTGTATCGCCCTAAAATTCCAGCGGGAATCCTATCTTTCAATTCCAAGGTAGGAATAGGCTGTCCATTCTTCATTGCAATTACCTCATCTTCTTCTAATACAACATGGAGAATAACATTATTATACGCTGAATCTTCATGATGCCTGTGTGCTATCCAATCCGATGCCTGCAAATGTATCTCAACATTGCCCTCCCATGATAAATGCCCAATTTTTATTTTAGCATTTAAAAAATCAGGCCCTGCATTTTGATTGTGTACCCCTCTTCTAGTAACTTGAATAGGTGCTCCTAAGGTTGTCTTTAAATCCCCCAAATCAAACTTCCCGACCTGCCACAAATAATGTAAAAAATCCTCTTTCATAATCTACTCATTAAAATAAAACATACACTCCTTTGTGTACAGAGGATACGCTGGCGTTCCACAAACCAAAAAATATTGTACTCCTTATACATTTTTTCTAAAAACGCAAACAGGAAAAGTTTCGCAATAATTCTTTTATCGAACGATCAGAATTGTATAATAGAAATACGAATGAGTATATAATCACCGTTACACTGTCAACTAAATCAGGTAATATTGTATTATACCTATAGATCTTTGTAGTACTTTTGAACTATAATTACACGAATATATTCAATGAGCAAATATTATTTAAACTTATATAATTTACTTGCACTGCTGCTTTTGTTTTGCTGCTTTGCTGTATCCCCACTTTCACTATGGGGGCACGGAGGACCAGATGGGCCTAAAACCAGCTTTATTTTTGAGGAAAATAAAGGTCAATGGGAAGATTTTATATTGCACAGGGCTCAAATGGGATCAAAAACCTTGTTTTTAGAGAATCAGGGACTTACCTGGAATCTCCAACACGAGGAAGATTTAAAGAACTATCACAAATGTAAGCCCCACGGATCCTGTAGTACAGAAGAAGAAGAGAACCATTTTCTTCGTCAGCACGCCTTTCATATTCGTTTTTTAGGTGGGCAAGTTCCCTCTCAAGTCATCAGCACAGATACTAGCGGCTATTACAAAAATTACTTGCGTGGAAGCGATTCTAAAGGCTGGGCACCACATGTCAGAAATTTTCAAAAAGTAAAGTTGGAAAATGTATATCCTGGTATACACTATCAAATCTATCAAAACGACGTAAATCTTAAATATGATTTTCTTTTAGAAGCTGGGAGGTCTCCTGCGAGTATTCAAATGCAGTATACCGATGTTGATACCCTCTTTACAAAAGGAGGGCGATTGTTTATTTGTACTTCTGTCGACACAATAGTGGAGGAACGGCCCGTAGCCTTCCAAAGAATTCGAGGGCACAAAACCTATTTGGAATGCGATTTTGAAGTTACGGGCAACACCGTCACTTTTGCCCTTACAAACTATAATAAAGACTTCCCTATTACCATTGATCCGGAAATTGTTTTTTCGACCTATTCCGGTTCTACTTCCGACAACTGGGGAATGACTGCTTCTCCAGGGCAAAATGAAGAGATGTATGCAGGGGGCATAGTCTTTAATGAAGGATACCCAACAACAACGGGAGCCTATCAAACATTTTTTTCAGCAGGCAATGAAGAAATGGAAACGGATGTGGCAATCACTAAGTTCTCCGCTGATGGTACTCAACTCCTCTACTCAACATATCTGGGAGGAAGAGGGTCTGAAGTTCCCCATAGTATTATTGAAAATAACAATGGAGAATTGGTCATCTTCGGGACTACCTCTTCAATTGATTTTCCGATATCAGCCAGTGCTTTTCAAAACAGGCATGAAGGAGGACAGCCCCTATTAGGCATTAACTCTGTTAACGGAATTCCCTATTCCCGAGGATCGGATATTTACGTCACTGTATTATCTGCCGATGGCAGCGCGCTTATTGGTTCTAGTCTGTTGGGGGGAACCGGGAATGATGGAGTAAACATCGGAGTCTTTGAAGAGTTAGCTGTTAATTATGGAGATCAACTCAGGGGCGAAGTCATCGTTGATAATGCCAACAATATTTACGTTGTCTCCATGACCTTATCCAATGATTTTCCAACTTCCAACTCCGGCTATCAAAGAAATAACAATGGGGGGCAAGATGGAGTACTATTCTCATTTAACCGAGACTGCAGTGATCTGAGATTTAGCACCTATTTTGGGGGAGGTCGATCAGAGGCGGGCTACTCGCTCAAACGAAGAAGTGACGGAAGCCTCTATGTAGTCGGCGGTACCACAAGCTCAGACTACCCAGTCACAAATAATGCTTCTACCGGTACATTCCAGGGAGGATCTGCAGATGGATTTATCTCTCATTTTAATAATAACGCTAGTGCGCTACTCAATTCTACCTACATTGGTACACCGGGATATGATCAGGTGTATCTCTCTGCATTGAGTTTCGATGATGATTTATATATTACGGGTCAAAGTGATCGGAGTTTCCCCATTTCCGCCGGCGCTTATGGCACTCCCAACAGTGGGCAATTTATTCAAAGAATGAGTTCGGATTTGTCTTCGGTAGAGCTTTCTACTGTATTTGGTACAGGTAGTGGGAATGTCGATCTTTCTCCAACAGCCTTTATGATTGATACTTGTGAGCGCATTTTCTATTCGGGCTGGGGTGGAGTAACGAACAATTTAGGAGGTCAGCTCTCAAGTTCCACCACCGATGGTTTAGATATTACATCTGATGCATTTCAAAGCAATACCGATGGCAGTGATTTTTATTTTATGGTATTGGAAAGAGACTTTGAGGAGTTGATTTACGGAAGTTATTTCGGTAGAATTGATAATATTTCACAAACAAACGATCACGTGGATGGGGGAACGAGCCGATTTGATGATAAAGGAATTATTTATCAAGCTGTTTGCGCCGGATGCGGAGGGTTTGATGACTTCCCTACAACCCCTCGCGCCTGGTCCAGGCGAAATGGTACGAGTTCGCGCTGCAATTTAGCTGCAATAAAATTTGACTTTCAGTTATCTCGATTAGAAGCTGTAGTCGATCTTGAACTGGACACTTTTGGTTGCGCTCCATACGAAGCGCAATTTATCAACAACAGTATTGGCGCCGACGAGTATTTTTGGGACTTTGGTGATGGCGATACTTCTACAGCCTTTGCACCAACTAACACTTACGATTCGATTGGCACCTATGACGTTCTTTTTATTGCAAAGTCCAACAGCAGCTGCTTAGCCCCCGATACTTTAGAAATCACCATTGAAACTATTTTGGCTGAAGCTCCCAATAAGGATACTGTATTGGTTTGTGGAGAACCCTTTATTGATCTTACTTCTTCTCGTGACGGTGAAAACCCATTGTACCGATGGAATGTGGGATCACAATCAAAAACGCTGAGAGCATTTTCCAGCGGCATCTACAGTGTGACAGCTACAGAAAGTAATTGTGTGTTTATTGATTCCTTTGATCTCACCCTAATTAATCCCCGCGTGCGCCCAGAAAATCGGATCCTATGTGGAGAAGACGAGTACCTATTACAGTTGGATGATCGTGCTGAAAACATACAATGGACTCCGACCAATGAAACCTCAACACAAATCACTGTCACCGAAAATGACCTGTACATCGCCGAATACTCCATTGGTGAATGTGATTTCATCGACTCCGCCGGCATTGGTTTTGCATCAATTCCGGAGATTGAAATTCTCGGGCGCGATACAGCTTGTGAAGGGGAAACGGTGATATTAGATATTCAAAACAATAGTAAAGCAAATATTGAAACGATCAATTGGTCAACTGGAGAAACTTCTCAATCAATTGGAATAACTGAAACGGGGACTTATCGCGTCGAAGTTGTCTCAGATAGTAGTTGTGTCTCCGAAGCAGAGAAGTTTGTTTTTATTATTCCAAGTATTCCCGACTTATCTATTCCTGACACTTTGTTATGTCGAGATAGTGAATATGATGTTGATTTAAGTGCCTATGAAGGAGTGGCAGATATTATTTGGAATGATGGTTCCCAAGAACCTCAGAGAAGTTTTTCTGAAGAAGGCACGTATAGTGTCCAAATCTCCACTGATTGCGATTTTATCGATGAGTCCTTTACTCTAGAGTTCTCACCTTTCAATTCCGATGACAGGCCTTTTCACATACCCAATGCCTTTAGTCCGAATGGGGATGGAATTAATGATATTTTCAAAGTAGAAAAAGCTCGAGAAATGGAAATCAGAGATTTCGATATGAAGGTGTTTGACCGATGGGGAAATATGGTCTTTGAATCTCCCGACTTTGAATTTGGCTGGAACGGTCGTTTTAAAAATCCAGCGATGAATCCAGCAGTTTTCGCTTATGTTATTCGCATGGAGTATTTTATCTGCGAATCACCACAAAACGTAAAAGAGACTGGTGATATCAGCATTGTGAAGTAAAACCTAGTATATAATTGAGAAGTATTTCGACTAAAGAAAAGCCACTCTTCTTTTTATGTTTCACTTTCTTCCTTGAATCCTTAGAAATTACACAATTTTTAATACCTTTGATCGCGGCTAAAACCAAATCCTATGCCGTTAGATACTTCCATCCGTTCCGTGTTAATTATTGGTAGTGGTCCCATTGTCATTGGCCAAGCCTGCGAATTTGATTATTCAGGATCTCAAGCCTCTCGCTCATTGCGAGAAGAAGGTATTGAAGTTTCTTTAATTAATTCCAATCCGGCGACTATAATGACAGATGAGGTGACAGCAGATCATATTTATCTGCTCCCACTGACTACTGATAGTCTAGAGAAAATTCTTAAAGAGAGACAAATAGATGCTGTCTTACCTACCATGGGAGGCCAAACTGCTCTAAATCTTGCCATAGATGCCGACAAAATCGGCCTTTGGGAAAAGTATAATGTTCGTATGATTGGCGTTGACATCGACGCTATTGAACTCGCTGAAAACCGCGAAGCTTTTCGAAAGCACATGATTGATATTGGTCAAAATGTGGCACCGTCTTATATTGCCAATTCCTTCCTGGAAGGCAAAGAAGCAGCCCAGAAATTGGGGTTCCCCTTAGTTATACGCCCTTCCTACACTTTGGGAGGTAGTGGAGGTAGTTTCGTGTTTACTGAAGATCAGTTCGATGAGGCATTGCGACGCGGCCTGGATCGCTCTCCGGTTCATGAAGTACTTGTTGAGAAGGCTTTGTTAGGATGGAAAGAATTTGAATTGGAGTTATTGAGGGATTGCAATGACAATGTTGTCATTATTTGTACTGTAGAAAACATGGATCCCATGGGCGTTCATACTGGAGACAGTATTACCGTTGCTCCAGCAATGACACTATCAGATACTGCATATCAGCACATGAGAAATGCAGCAATACTCATGATGCGCTCTATGGGTAATTTTAGTGGAGGATGCAATGTCCAGTTCGCACTAAATGCTGAAAATGAAAAACTCATCGCGGTAGAAATCAACCCCCGCGTATCACGATCTTCTGCCCTGGCAAGTAAAGCCACGGGCTACCCTATTGCCAAAATTGCTGCTAAATTAGCCGTTGGGTACTCATTAGATGAACTCCATAACCAAATAACTCAGACGACTTCTGCGCTATTCGAACCCACGCTGGATTATGTGATAGTAAAAATGCCTCGGTGGAATTTTTCTAAATTTCACGGAGCAGACCATACCTTAGGCCTACAAATGAAATCCGTGGGAGAGGTGATGGCGATCGGCCGATCATTCAATGAAGCGCTCCAGAAAGCGGCTCAGTCACAAGAAAATAATCGCATGGGTCTGGGGGCAGATAAAAAAGAGTGGTTGCGGACGGCTGATATATTAGAACGACTGAAAATTCCAAGTGACGATAGAGTGTATCGCATTAAAGATGCTTTACGCCTGGGTGTTCCTGTTAAAAGTGTCTGCAAGCTCACGGGAATTGACCCATGGTTTATTGAACAGATTAAGGAATTAGTAGACATGGAAAGGGAGCTAATGCGGTACAATTTACCGGAAGATATTCCCGCCTCCTTTTTCCTCAGGTTTAAGCAAGCTGGCTATTCCGATGCACAAATTGCCTGGCTGATGCGAGTGCGGGAAACTGATGTCTTCCAAAGACGCATGAATCTCAACATGAGAAGAACCTATAAAATGGTGGACACCTGCGCAGCAGAATTCGAAGCGCATACCCCATACTTTTATTCCACTTTTGAACAAGAGAATGAAAGTAAAGCCAGTGATAAGAAAAAAATTATCGTTTTAGGTTCAGGCCCCAACAGGATTGGGCAGGGAATTGAATTTGATTATTGTTGTGTTCATGGACTGCTTGCCATCAAGGAAGCCGGTTATGAATCCATTATGATTAATTGCAACCCGGAAACAGTATCCACAGATTTTGATGTGGCCGATAAACTTTACTTTGAGCCCGTATTTTGGGAGCACATTGAGGAAATCATCCATCTGGAGCAACCCATTGGAGTTATTGTACAACTCGGTGGACAAACTGCCTTGAAACTCGCTGAGAAATTTAAAGAGCACAATGTACCGATTCTAGGAACCTCTTTTGACTCTATGGACTTAGCGGAAGATCGCGGCCGGTTTTCTGATTTACTCAAAGAATTAGAGATTCCCTATCCCAAATATGGTGTAGCTGCAGATGCCGCCGAAGCGCTAAAAATTGCCAATAAGGTCACTTACCCAGTGCTTGTGCGACCGTCCTATGTATTAGGTGGACAGCGCATGCGGATCGTTATCAACGACGATGAACTGGAGCGGCAAGTTTTGAGTATTTTCAAGCATATGCCGGACAATAGAGTCTTAGTCGATCAGTTTCTCGATCGAGCCAAAGAAGCAGAGATAGATGCCATTTGTGATGGCGATGAAGTTCATATTATGGGTATTATGGAGCACATTGAGCCCGCTGGAATTCATTCTGGTGATAGTTCTGCCGTGCTGCCTACCTATAGTATTTCTGAAGAGAGCCTGGCTCTCATGAGGTCTTATACAGAAAAAATCGCCAAAGCCCTGAATGTGAAAGGGCTCATCAACATCCAATTCGCAATTAAAGATGACGATGTTTATGTCATTGAGGCTAACCCCAGAGCGTCCAGAACAACTCCATTTATCGCAAAAGCTTATGGCGTTCCTTACCTCAATGTGGCCACTCATGTCATGATCAGCAACAAAAAAATTAAGGACTTTGAAATTAAGAAGCAACTCGATGGCTTCGCAATAAAGGTTCCGGTATTTTCCTTTGATAAATTCCCTAATGTAGATAAAGCCTTAGGCCCGGAAATGAAATCCACCGGTGAAGCCATCCACTTTGTGAAAGATCAAACGGATCCTTATTTCAGAGAGTTGTTCAGAAACCGATCACTCTACTTATCACGCTAAATCAGCGGGGATTGGCACCTCTATTCTCTGATATACGTCTTGAATATATCGTGCTATAGGTATGCGATCAATGCTTTGCGGGTGCATCACTCTCCAATACGGCCAATGAGAAACTAAAATGGTTAAGTAGGCGGATCGCCAATCAATCCCCGAAACATTTAACCAACTTTTGATGTGCTCATCAGAGATATTGGACAACTCTAACCTCACATGCCGAAGGTCATCTATGTCCTGTTCTTCAATCTCTTTCAACCATTCGGGATGCTGTTGGCGGGCGGCACGAATAAACTCGTACAATACTATGTTAAAAAAACGGGAAGATTGTGTCATCCCGAAAATAACTTGCTCTACAGAAAATAGCCATACTCCTTCTTCGTGATGTGTCTCACTGGCGTGAACATGATCGATTTCTGGGGTTATAAATGGGTGTGGATAAACGACTACCGTTTCGTAATGATTGAGTCCCGGGTCCGGAAGGTCTAATAAATACTTCAAGTCTAAGGCTTGAGCTGACCAAAGAACTTTTACATCATCTGGAAAATTTGGAATGCCTTGTAAAATAAAGTCTCTTTTCCGATGGAAGGAAATGCATTCCCGTCCATATTGTTTTTGTCGACCCGGAGATAGGCCCTTATAATATGGGTGATGACGAAGCAGAAACTGATGCTCTTTCTTATCTACATCAGTTGGATAGCGATTGAGCCACCAGTGATTTAACTCTGAAGAAAATATATAGGTCACTATAGCAATCACGATTAGGGGTAATATAGCCCACCTCCATTGATCGAGATCGCGCATAAATACGAGATAGAGAACGATACCGAAGAATAGCGCCAATATAGATAAGAGCGCTCTGGATAATATCATATTGAAAAAATTTGGCCCAGTATATTGGTCCTCAAATACTCCTAATTGGATACAGTTAAAGATAGCAAGATTTCAGAAAGAAAAATACTCCTTTGCTTTTTGCCTGAAAATATTTTTAACTTAAGAAGAATCTTATATCTTTGCCATCGCTCAAAAAAACAAGAGGTACCTTAGCTCAGTTGGTAGAGCACAGGACTGAAAATCCTGGTGTCCCTGGTTCGATTCCTGGAGGTACCACTTTTATTTGCCTCTTGACTTCGGTCAAGAGGCTTTTTTTTTGCAACATCTCTTAAGGGTACTTCCGAAAACTATCCTTTTGCGTGAACAACCATTTCTAATGAAATAGTCTAAATGTAAAATATGTACGTAAGCATCGTTATTCTTCGGTCTCTTAGCTCTTGCTAGGCTCTCTCATCATACCTTGCTTACGCACATATTTTATTATTTTCACATCAAAAAACAGTTTCCGGAGGTACCCTTATGTAACATAAAAATACCCCCATAAAATATGGAGGTATTTTCTTAGCTCATGATATTCTTGAAGGTCTAAATTATTGACCTTTACTTCCCATCATCTTTTGCAATTTCGCTTGCATGGCAGGATCTTCCTGAACAGCACGCATGATTTCTTGGTATTTCTGTAATTCCAATCCCGACTCTTCAATGACTTTCTTCATTTTTTCTTGAGCCTCGGTTTGAACTTTTTGAATTGCTGCCATTGACTTTTGAAATTTAGCCATGTCTTCTTCAAAGATCTCAGTATCTTCTCCTTCCGCTTGAGTTGCTTGTTGGATTTGGTTAAATTCCTGCACATCTAACCCTTCTTCCTGGATGGCGCCTACCATTTCATTTTGGATTTGCTGATTTACTGATTGCACTTGCTCAAAAGCCATTGCAAACTTTTCCATATCCGCATCACTGTAATTTGATTCTTGGCCAATCAAACTACTAGAAATAAATGCGATTGATAATGCTAGAAGTGAAATTTTCTTGAAAATTGCCATACTTAAATTCGTTTTGATACCACACCTTAGGCAAAAGGCCGGCTATTTTAAAATACAATTTTATAACGGAGTCATTAGAAAACTGTTGTACAAAATCCCCGAAAATATCCTTTTCGGCACCGAATTCGATAGCAAAAACCATAAAAAGTAGGTCTCTTTTCCCTTACTACTTAAACTTCTCAAGAATATGGACGATTTCTGCATTACTGTTGCTCCGGGCATGATCCACAGGTTTCCGCTTATCCTCATCTTCAATGGACGGGTCTGCTCCTGACTCCAATAAAATTTCTACTATCTCCTTTTGCCCATAGGTTGCCGCAAACGTCAAAGCAGTCGCTCCCTCGGAATTGCGAGCATTGAGATCTGCCCCTGCTTCTATCAATAGCCTCAGCATATCCTCATCTCCCTTAAAAGCTATACCCATCAGTGCTGTGTTGCCCACATTATCTCTGGTGTCAAGCGGGGCGCCTTCATCAATTAAGAGTTGTGCTATTTTTCTATTCCCTAAATAAGCCGCCAAGAATAAAGGTGTCGAGCCTCTTTCATCCTGAGCTGAAAGTAATTTTGGTTGTTTCTCTAAAATTTTTGAAATTGCCTCTACTTCGTTATTTCGAACTGCGGAAAACAAAGCTGATTTCGTCATAACATTGAGTTTTTTTTAGTCCGGGTCTATAGTAATATACGGAACCCATTTTCTTGTCACATTGCTGCTGTGAACTTCAACGCTGAACAAGTCGAAAACTGAAAACCTTACTCGCTAAGTTAGAAAAAACAAAAGATCTGAGACGCCCATGAGACACTTTCTCCCTAAGTGAATAAAGGATGGGCGTATCAATTGAAGTTCAAAAGGTACAGCTTGCAATCGAATCCATCTTCCATTTTTCCATTAAATCACCTCGACGAGTGGTTTCCTCTTTGCTATTAAGTGCCCAAAGGGCTCGGGATTGGCTTTGTGCTTTGTCAACAATTCTTCTACTGCATCAACAGCATTATCATCCACTGCAATCAATAGACCACCGCTTGTTTGCGGATCGCAAAGAATACTCTGCTGCCCCGAATCCCTTAACTGAATATGATGGCCGTAACTCTCCCAATTTCTAGTAGTTCCACCAGGAATACACTTTTGATCTAAATATGTCTGTACTCCCTGAAAAACAGGAACCTTAGAACCGTCAATTATTGCAGAAAGACCACTCCCCTCACACATTTCTACCAGATGCCCAAGCAAACCAAATCCAGTGACATCGGTCATCGCCCGCACGCCCTCTATATTTGCCAGTTCCTTGCCCAATACATTTAATGCCGTCATAGATTCCGGCGCGATGTGCGCATGCTCTGGCTGCAACTTTCCCTGCTTCTGCGCGGTGGAAAATATTCCCACGCCTAAAGGTTTGCTTAGGTACAAATTGCAACCCGCTGTTGCGGTATCATTACGCTTCAATTGATCCAAATTTACCCGGCCGGTCACGGCTAAACCAAAAATGGGCTCTGGACTGTCTATGCTGTGACCTCCAGCCAATACTATCCCTGCCTCAGCGCAACAGCTGCGTGCACCCTCCATTACCTCGCGGGCCACTGCTGCAGGCAGAGTATCTGTGGGCCAGCCCAAAATAGCAATAGCCATCATTGGATCGCCACCCATGGCATATACGTCGCTAATAGCATTTGTGGCTGCAATTTTTCCAAAGGTGTAAGGATCATCAACAATAGGCATGAAAAAATCAGTCGTGCTGATGATGCCCGTTCCATCGCCCAAATCATAAACTGCGGCATCATCCCGTGATTTGTTGCCAACCAGGAGTCTGGGATCCGATGTTTGTGTAACATCAGTTTGAAGAATTTCCGATAGTACCTTCGGTGATATTTTGCAACCGCAGCCGGCACCGTGACTATACTGGGTCAATTTAATTTCCTTCATTTACTTACTGCTTTAAAATATGGTTTGCATTGCTGCGATGATCTGTCGACGATAGCTTAATATGTGTCACAAGGTCACTTGGTCGCCGGGCCAAACTCTTTTGATAAAACTTATCATAATACTGTAATGTGATCAGTGCCACTTCGTAGTAGTCTTCTCCTTCCAGATGCTCCAGTGCTTTTTGTTTTCTCCTCCCACCGAGTCGCTTCGATATCCTGTCAAGGGCATCAATCAACTCCCCATGATCACAGCGACTATACTCTCTTACCAAATGCCGTGCCCGCTCTTCCTTGGGAATGTCGATAAAATAAAGTTCAGAGGCCCGCATTGCGCGATAAAAAGGAAGGGGGATGCGCACGGGACCAATATTATGACTTTCATCTTCCAACCAAATCGGCCGATCCCGATCTAATTGACTCCACTCGCGATGCAAATTATTTTCAAACTGTTGCACCGTAGGCGATTCACCAGCTCCAATTCCTCCGAAAGCCGAACCCTTGTGATTCGCCAGTTTCTCCAGATCAATAATTTGCTTTCCCAATGCTTTTAATTCACTTAAAATAGGAGTTTTACCGCTGCCGGTATATCCCCCCAAAATTTTAAGTGTTCCGGGTTTTGCTAACTGTTCCAACACGTAATTGCGATACGCTTTATAGCCACCTATAATTATTTTTATATCACTAAAACCATTTTCGGCAAGGTGCTTGGCAAAAGCAGCGCTGCGCATGCCCCCTCGCCAACAGTGTACGATCACTTCACCCTCCGGAGCTGCTTGAAAAGACTGCTGGATTAAGTCTTGAAATTTTGGAGTTACCAATTGATACCCTAAAGCAACCGCTCGCTCCCGGGACTCTTGCTTGTAGACCGTACCCACTTGTGCACGTTCCGCATCCGAAAAAAGGGGAATATTGATCGCTTCAGGGATGTGCCCCTTATCGAATTCAGCTGGCGAACGCACGTCAATAATCGTCCGCTCCATTCCCAGAACTTCGTCAATTGTTTTTTCTTCTATCACGATATAAGTATAAGCTTTTTTGCAGCGCAACTGTTGGATTATCTCGTTTTATTTTAAGTCTGCTCCGCAGTACTTCTATTTTTCGAAACTCATTTAAAAATAGCTTTAATTGTCTCCCTCCCGATGATACTCTCCTCGATGGGATCAATGAAGATCACTCCTACTTTTTCTGCAATCATTCCTCTGGAAGCAGCCGGAAAAATCCGCTGGCAAAAGCCTCCGTGCAAAACCCGCGAGCGCTGCGCAGCCGGCCCTCCGCAGGAGGGAGACCGCAGCAAAGCAAGGGCCGAGCGAACAGCGAGCGGCGAAGCATAGCGACCCCACGATCCCATCGTGGGGCGCGGCCAAATCATCATAAAAATACTATCTATGAATTTCCGTCATCTGGAATAATAAAGTGCCAAAATCTTCCGCCTCTTGGTATTTTGAATCTACATAGGCATTGCATTGAACTTTGATATGGTCGGGCTGACCATCGATCATCTGACAGACCAACTCGATATTTCCGTAGCGCTGATTGCCGGGCGCCAACTTTCGCAAGGAGGGCTTTAAATAGTGTCGATACCAGCTATACTGCCGCGCTCCCTTCGCCTTAAGTCGCAAGTCAGACATGGAGTTGATGTAGTGTTCGCTGTGCAAATACTCTTTCCAATAGGCCATGAGCATTAGGCACTTTTTGGCGGGCAACTGCCAGTGATGAACATCGAGGATAAAGCCATTGGAGGCGTCCTGACTGAGAAAGTCGATGTCGGGATGCGAGCTGTCGCCCTGAGTAAACTGAATATACGCCGTGCGCAACTCATTAAGTATATCCGCAAATTCGGCTTCTTGAACCCAATCTTCGAGACCTTTTATGATTTCATCAGAAATGATATACTCACTGCGCTCATTCTTCGGTTTCTCTTTGGTCAAGTTATTCAACCACTGCAAAATTCTATCCATACCTTATTAATGAAAAAAGGGCGTCAACTGTTGGGGGAAATATCAGAAATTCACTGGAGGCAAAAAAAAAGAGCCACTATCAAGGATAGCAGCTCTTTCTTTAGATTCAAACTCAAAAACCTAGTATCTGTAGGCATCTGACTTATATGGACCCATTTTTTCGACTCCTATATATTCAGATTGCTCGTCTGTTAGCACTTCTAAGTCTACCCCAATTTTAGCCAGGTGAAGTCTAGCGACTTCCTCATCTAAGGCTTTAGGCAGAGTGTACACTTTATTTTCGTATTGATCATTGCTGTTCCACAACTCCATTTGCGCCAAAGTCTGGTTAGTAAAGGAGTTAGACATAACAAAAGATGGATGTCCCGTAGCACAGCCCAGGTTGACGAGTCGGCCTTCCGCTAGAACGATAACGTCATTTCCGTCAATTGTATATCGATCTACCTGCGGCTTCACTTCAGTTTTGGTCGTTCCATAGGTACCATTCAACCAGGCCATATCGATTTCGTTATCGAAATGCCCAATATTGGCTACGATCGTCTTGTCATTCATCAAGCGGAAGTGATCTTCCGCAATGATGTCTTTATTTCCCGTTGCCGTTACGATGATATCCGCTCTTGGAATCGCATCTTTCATTTTCTTCACCTCGTACCCGTCCATGGCTGCTTGTAGGGCACAAATCGGATCGATTTCCGTCACAATAACTCGGCAGCCCGCTGACCGCAATGACGCGGCAGAACCTTTTCCTACATCGCCATAACCGGCAACGACCGCTACTTTTCCTGCCATCATGATATCCGTGGCGCGTCGAATCGCATCCACACAGGATTCGCGACAGCCGTATTTGTTGTCAAACTTAGATTTCGTGACAGAGTCATTTACATTGATCGCAGGCATGGGCAATGTGCCCTTCTTTTCTCTTTCGTAAAGTCGTAAAACACCCGTGGTCGTTTCTTCAGAAATTCCCTGAACCTCTTGAGCGACTTCCGGATAATGATCCAACACCATATTAGTGAGATCTCCGCCGTCATCCAAAATCATATTCAAGGATTTACCACCTTCAAACCCATCGATGGTCTGGCGCAAGCACCAGTTATATTCTTCTTCAGTCATCCCTTTCCAGGCAAAAACAGGGACTCCTGCCTTCGCCATTGCCGCTGCGGCATGGTCCTGAGTAGAAAATATATTGCAAGAAGACCAAGTGACTTCTGCACCTAATGCTAATAGGGTTTCAATGAGGACAGCCGTTTGTATCGTCATGTGAAGACATCCGGCAATCCGCGCTCCTTTCAGCGGCTTTTCCTTACCATACTTGTCTCTCAGAGCCATCAAACCCGGCATTTCCGCCTCGGCCAATTCGATTTCGAGGCGACCCCAGTCCGCCAGCGAAATATCTTTTACTTTGTAATCTAATTTTTGATCTACTGCTTGCATCTTATTCTTTTTAATTCCAGTGCAAAGGTAAGAAATTTCGCACTCTTTAATGTAATTGGTTTGTAAACGAACGTTGGCCAGAAAGGTTGACTGCACAGGCCAGCTATTATTAATTTGACGCTTTTCTGGTTTTTTGGGGCGTGCCCCCGTCCCCGGGCAAAGCCTCGCGGACGGGGTCGGGCTCTGCGTGGGTTCCGTCCAGCACTTTATAAAGAAAGCCATATTGCCTCTGCTTTTGGCGGTGTACGTTTTGTAAACCCGGCGGTTTTTAGAAAAAAAAGTGCTGGACTCACGGCTCGCGCTTTGGCGAGCCGTGACCACTACCATCCCTCACGCGCTGTCGCCTGCGGCGCCAAAGGCAATCGCCCCGAAGCCGCCCACAAATTATAAATTACCGGTATTTGCACAATGGATTTTTCCACGAAGTCGTTATCTTGTTCAATAAAAATACAAGTCCATGAATCGATTCCAATTCTCACTCCTCTTTGTCGCCCTTGCTTTCACACTCTTTACGGCCTGCAGTAGTCACAAAATGCCTACGAATGAGCAAGTCGAAACCCTGGAGTACAGAGAGGTTCGAGGCTTATTTGACGTGAGTGAACCACAGGAAAAACCAGACAAAATGCCCATGTATCCCAAGGGCAACAACGGACTCATCAAAGACATACAGGGCAATGTCGTATATCCCGAGACTGCATTGGAAGAAGGTCGAGAAGGTGTAGTTATCGTATCTTTCCGAGTCTCTGACAAAGGGGAAGTCCAAAAAGTTGGTATAGATAAAGGAGTAAGTGAAGACCTGAATACCGCTGCAAAAAATGTCATGGAGACACTTCACCCTTTTTACCCCGCTGAAACGAATGGAGAGCCGACCGCAGTAGATCTCAAAGTACTCGTCACATTCAATAAACCTATCGAAAATCCAGATCAGTTCTTCACGGAGTAATTTGGTTGTAAAGGGCGAGAAGATTTTGGGCGTGTCGCGCCCGGCTAAATTGCTTGGAACGCTCCAAACCCGCATGGCGAAGATCCTTGTGCAGTTGATCATCCTGCACCAGTTGGGTCATGTGTTCCAATAGTTGTCGGGCATCATCCTCATCCGTGTATAATACGGCATTACCACCGACTTCAGGTAACGAAGAGTTCGCGCAGGTAATGACTGGAGTACCCGACTGCATCGCTTCTAACACCGGCAGACCAAAACCTTCAAATCTAGAAGGGTATACTAGCATCCGTGCTTGCCGCATTATGATTGCTAATTCTTGTTCAGTGAAGCGACCTTGAGGGGTATAAATGCGTTCTTGTGCCAAGCCTGATGGCAGTCCAATATTTCTCCCCGCTCCGATTACAACCAATGGCGGCAATTGATCGGCAAATTTCTCATACGTTCTAAGCAACAAGTCTAAATTCTTCCGTTTGTTGTTTTGCCCCAGGAACAAGGCATAAGGTTCCGTAGGCCAATGAGGGTCCAGTTTTTTGAGATCCTCTTCATCGGATTTGACGGGATGAAATGATGCCGAAACACAATTGTACAGCACTGTAATCTTCCTCGCAGGCACATTAAAATAGTGAATGATATCATCTGCTGTCGCCTGCGAAATAGCAATGATGTGGTCTGCTGCGTGCACGGACCACCTCCATTTCATATCGTACACCTTTCGATCCCAAAGTCCAAAATATTTCGGGAAACGCTTGTAAATCAAGTCGTGCATGGTAACTACAGCCGGACAGCCTATTTTTTTCACAGAAAGAGGCAATTCATGGCTTAAACCGTGATACACATCCAATTGTCGCTTGGCTGCCTGACGATACATTCCATAAAAGCGCCAGAGGGGAGAAAATCCCGAAGGGCAAACCACTTGGGCTGTTGACGGGGGCTCCCATTGAACACATACCTCATCATTTGGAGTAAATAGGTGGAGTTCATGTCCCTTCCTTCCGACTAAGTCGATGACATCCCGACTGTAATTTCCCAGTCCCGTGGAATTTCTGAAAGCTCGCTTTGCATCGTAACCTATGACCATCTGCCAAAGATACTATTCGCGCAGTAATCCTGAAAGTCATCAGTAATTGGGTACCATCTCCCAGTTTTCCTGGCGGCCAGCCTTGTGGTAGGCTTCTACCATAAGTTGTATGCTATCTGAAATCGATCGATACTGCAGGCCGAGAATATCTTTCGCCTTTGTTCCATCATAGGCTGCGTGAATTTGACTTAAGCTTAATCCCTCTGGAGTGATCCAGGGCCTATCGCCCGTCCATAGGGATCGACCTTTCTCCCACAGACTTAAAAAGAAATTCCAGGAATTGGGCCAGCTTTTTACTGGAGGCCGAAGGCCAGCGACGGCGACAATTTGCTCCATGATCGACTTGTAAGTAAAATTGCCCGCGCTAATGATAAATGCTTCATCTTCTATTTTGGGAAGCAAGCTCAATTCCACTGCCCGGGCTACGTCCAAAGCATCAACCCAGCCGGCCTTACCCGTGGGGAAAAAAGTAGCTCCCTGCATGACGTGAGTCAACCACTGAAAAACCGGATTGTCCTGGGCATGACCACCTAATATATGGGACGGTCGAAGAATGACTGCCGACAAGCCTTCCGCTGTCCCCCGCCATACTTGCAATTCGCTTTGAAACATGGTTCGACCATAGACCGTGTTGTTTTTATGCTCATCCCACTTTGAGTTTTCATCGCGAATTACCGGTTCAGTCGTGTGCCCGAGTGCCTCAGTAGAGCTCAGGTGAATTAATTTTTCAACTCCCGTAGCGATAGACAGATTAACAACATTAAATGTTCCTTCAATATTTATCTTCCTCATCCTGGCCTTATCGCGAGTTGAAAGTGAGAATAAGTTGGCAGTATGTACCACAAGATCGACATCCGCAAACAATTGTTCTAAGGCCGGAAGGTCTAAAACATCTCCCTCTACATAGGTGATATCACTCAAGCCTGCCAGAGAATCAGGCAGCAACTGTCCTTCAGGCAAAAAAGCAGAAATAGCATGACCTTTTGCGCGCAATTCGTGAATGACAGCCGGTCCCATGACACCGGAAGCATCTGTAACCGCAATTTTTTTCTGATCTGTCATTACATTCATGAGTTAAAATGTATATTTCACACCTGCGATGTGATCTCTTTGACTGCCCGTCATCTTCGAAAATACGTTATTTTCCTTCTTTTCATACAAATATGCCATATAAGCCATTAAGAAAGCTTCTTTATAATCCAACCAGGGCGTTGGTGCCACCTCTATAATTTTATCGGGGCACTTGGTTCGCAGCCGATTCACCAGATGTATATTTTTTGCTCCACCACCACTTAACAGTATTTTTTGAGGCTTGTTGCAACTTAGCGCTGCTGCAATAGCATCAGTGATATGTTCTACTGCAGTAGCCATTGCATCTTCGGGAGTCAGGTTTTCGCGACTTAATACTTGAGTATAAAACTGCTTGACCTGTATATTATCCAAAGATCTGGGTGGTTCTTTTTTCAGATATCCCCAATCATTTAGAGATGATCTCAAATCCGCATCTACGCGTCCGGCTGCTGAAATCTCACCATCTCGATCCATGGATTGGCCCAGTTTCTCTGCGATAGCATTCAATACTTGATTGCAGCCACAAATATCAAAAGCCCGGTAAGTTGGGTGGAGTTGAGTAATATTGGCAATGCCTCCCAAGTTAATCGCAGCCTGATAGTCGGAAAAATAATGCGCGTCTACAATGGGTACTAAGGGAGCCCCTTGTCCGCCCAATGCTACGTCCTTATTCCTGAATTCTCCGATCACTGGTAACTGCATAGCCACGGACAAGACTTGTGGGTCGCCAACTGCCGCAGTCCAATGTTGATCGGGACGATGAGCACTCGTATGTCCGTGCCAGGCGATGAGCTCTGCCTCCCGAACAAAAGGCAAGGCCCGAAGCTCATCAGCTACATATTGGCTAAAAGAAACGTTTAGCTCCATCCAAGCATCTATTTGCAATTTTGGTAAGCGACTCAAATGATCTTTCCAGACTTGGGAATACTCAAAGTGATCGACAGCCAACCAATCTATCCGCGGTTGATAGGCCTTTTCGTCCGGAACAAAACGAATTAATGCTATATCCATCCCGTCCAGAGAACTCCCGGACATCAAACCCAATATGTTGATCGCCCTACTCATTATCTTTAGCGAAAGTAGCAGAATATCTGCCTACCGCTGAAATTTCTTCTGGAGATAAAATATTTTTGAATGCCATCATCGTCTTTTTTCCATTTGCAATCAAAAGTTTACGCTGAGTCATAGTAAGTTCAGTTTGCGTGAGATCTTTTGCTCCATTAAATCCCATTTTTCCGTCCATTCCGTGACAGTTCACGCAATACGTCTTAAAGATTTTGGCTCCTTTCTTCAACAACTGTTCTTCGCTACTCCCAGTCTCTGACTTATTCTGCGTATCGGAATTGCTTGCCTCTTCACTAGCACAGTATGGCCCTAAAAGGAATAGCAAAACGAGAGCAAAAGCAGTTCCATATTTCATAAGACTCATACTATAATTTGATGTAAGAACAAGAAGCACTGCACCTTTGATTAACAAAGATATAAATTGATTGTCATGATTATTTCATTCCGGCAAATGAGCTATGTCGATTAAAAATATAGTTTCATCGAATACTTTAGAAACTATTGACAACAAAATAGTTTCCTTTGTGTTGAAGACGAGATTGCACATAGTAAAATGCTGCATTCTAAAACAATAGTATGTCGCTCATCCAAAAAGCAAGAGATTTATACCTCCGCTATGGCATCCGATCCATAACGATGTCGGATATTGCCAGGGAACTGGGCGTGTCTAAAAAAACACTCTATCAAGAGGTGAGCAGTAAAGAAGAGCTCGTTAAAAAAGTATTTGAATTTGATTTGGAAGAGAGTCGTAACCACATGATTCAAATACAGTCTCAAAGCAAAGACGCGATAGAACAGATGGTTCAAACTACAATTTTTCTCATGCAAAGAATGCGTAAATTGAGTCCAGTTACCCATTACGACTTACAAAAATACTACGGCCCTTTGTGGAGCGATCTAGAGAGCAAGCATCTTGAGTTTATTTACGAATTCCTCAAGAAAAACATTACGTGGGGAAAATCAATGGGCTTATATCGGGAAAATATAGATGCGGAGATTATTGCTCGTTTTTTCATTCACAAGGCATCCATGGCTGTCGATGAAGTATATTTCCCTTTAGAGACCTATCAAAGAGATGATTTGCTGATGCAGTTATTGTCTTATCACATCAATGGAATCACTACTCCTCAGGGTGTTTTATTGTGGAAATCATATCAATCTATTATTACTAAGGAGCAAAAAAAAGGAAAATGATGAGATTAATCGGGCTTGCACTTATTATTTATGGCTTTCAATTCGCCGGACTCATGGGTCAAAACACGGCTAGCTTCACACTACAGGAAGCAGTGGATTATGCGATTGAAAAAAACAATCAACTCGACATTGACAGATTGCAAATAGAGGATGCCGATGCCCAAATATTAGAATACTGGGCTACGGGAATTCCCAAGATCAATGGATCTGTTCAATATCAGCACTTTATTGATATCCCCGTTTCATTAATTCCCGCCCAGTTTTTTGGAGGAATGCCCGGCGAGTTTTCTGAAGTTCAGTTCGGTACAAAGAACCGACTAGAGGGAGCCTTGGAGCTAAATGCCCTAATATTTGATGGTAGCTTTTTTGTTGGATTGAAAGCACAGCGACTCTACAAGGAACTGAGGAAGCGGGAACTGGTTCAGAGCGAAACCGATGTCAGGTTCAATGTTACAAAAGCCTTTCTCAACGTGTTAGTTGCTCAAAAAAATGCAGAAATTCTAAATCAAAATGTTACGAACCTAAAGGAGAACCTGGAAGAGTCCAAAGCAAATTATGAAGCGGGATTTATAGAAAAATTGGACGTGGATCGCATTCGGCTCTCACTATCGACACTGGAAACACAACAGGAGTCCGTTCAGGGAAATGCCCTCATTGCGAAAAATTTACTCAAATTTCAGATGGGCTACCCCATAAATGAGGCCATAGAAGTCACTGGTGATTTGGATCGCATTTTCACCAATGTCCTAGTAGACCGAGTGGAAGTTGGAGCTCCCGTTGCTGTTGAAAATCGTCCGGAATATCAGGTAGCGAATAAAGGACTAGAGCTCAGCGAAGTGGATATCAATCGACTACGCGCTGGCTACTTGCCAACTTTAAACGGTTTTGCCAGCCACTCTCAAGCGCTCCAACGCAATGATTTATTCGATGAAATGGAAGCTGGATTACTACCCGCTACCATCGTAGGACTCAACCTCAATGTTTCTCTTTTCGATGGTTTTGATCGAAGAGCTAAAATACAGCGCGCTAGAATCACTAAGGAAAAAACCATCAAGGAAATCAACCAATTGGAGCGCTCCATCCAAATGGAGGTCAGAAATGCACGCATACAGTATAATAATGCACAGAAACAATCTGTCAACGCACAAAAAAACATGGACTTAGCAGAAGAAATATACAATACCACACAAGTCAAGTTTGATCAGGGCGTCGGAAGTAGTGTAGAATCAAGACAAGCAGAAATGGACTATTACGAAGCGCAATCCAATCACATCAATGCCATGTACGACTTGCTGTCTGCATATGCTGAATTGCAAAAAGCAATCGGAGAAATATAATTGAATACCATAAAATCACAACTCATGATACGACTTTTCATCATCTTGTTCTCTTTCAGTCTAATCGCAGCCTGTGGAACAGAATCTGACTATGGAGACTTACCAGACAACCTGCCTGACCTCCAATCCCTACAAAAAGAAATGCGAGCTGAATTAAAAACTCTGGAAGACGAGCTTGCCACTCTCGAGAAGAAGATCAATAAAATGGACACCACAACGAGAAAAAAGCTTCCCACGGTGCCTCTCGACACACTGGTGAGATACGATTTTAATCATTACGTTGAAGTACAAGGGACCGTACAGTCACAAGATGAAGTCTCAGCCACTTCTGAGATTGGAGGTCGCATTACTGCACTTTATATAGAAGAAGGACAGAATGTGTCAGCGGGTCAGGTCATTGCCATGACTGACAATGAAACGCTACTGGCTCAAAAGGAAGAGATAGAATCTCAACTTTCTTTGGCGAAAGAATTATTTGAGCGGCAAAAACAATTGTGGGATCGAGAGATCGGCTCTGAAGTGCAGTTCCTTCAAGCAAAAAATAATAAGGAAAATCTGGAAAAACGACTGGAGACACTTGAGGTCAACTTGCAAAAAACAAAAATTAGAGCACCTAAATCTGGGGTAGTGGATCAGATCCAATTGAAAACCGGAGAATTTGCTTCGCCGGGCTTACCCATTGCGATTATCATAGACCACCGTCGGCTAAAGGTGGAAATGGAAGTACCAGAAAATTACCTAGGTAAGGTTAATTTAGGCGATACTATTGCTTTGGATTTCCCTAACATCAATGAGAAGAAACTCGCACTCGTTAGCCTTATTGGTAACCGCATTAATCCTCGAAATCGCACATTTGTCGTCGAGGCTCGTCTCAACCCCGGACAGCGTGGGTTGATTCGTCCAAATATGTTGGCTACAGCTCTCATAAATGATTATAGTGTACCAAATGTGATCCAGGTTCCAATCAATATGGTTCAGCAAGAAATCGGAGGAAATGACTTCGTGTTTATCAAAGGCCTTCGAGAAGATGGACATTCAGTGGCCGTCAAAAAGACCATTGAGGTAGGGAAAGTCTATAGAGGCCGTGCGGTCGTAGAAAAAGGTCTTGAAGAAGGCCAGCTACTTCTCCTTGAGGGAGCCCGCAACCTTCGAGACGGCGAACTCTTTTCGCCCCTTAAATAATTATCGAATTCATCATTACTGATACAGAAATAAACTTATGGCCTCATCATCTGATAATAAGCGAAAAGGATTAAGAGAATTTTTCCTCACCTCACTTGCTGTAGATAATGGTACGAGTATTTTTATCATTACTCTCATGATACTGCTGTTTGGGTTCCAATCCTATCAGGATATGCCCAAAGAGCAGTTTCCCGAAATTAGTTTCCCGACAGTCTATGTCAATACACCTTATTTTGGAAACTCCGCCGTCGATATTGAGAATCTCATTAGTCGACCCCTGGAAAAAGAATTGGAGACAATTTCAGACTTGAAGGAATTGAACAGCACCTCAATTCAAGACTTTTCCATCATCGTCGCAGAATTCGAATCCGATATCGATATCGAAGATGCTCTCCGGAAAGTAAAGGATGCCGTTGATAAAGCCAAAGTAGAATTCCCCAACGATGTTACGGAAGAGCCCAACGTCCTAGATGTAAATCTCTCTGAAATCCCGATTTTAACCATCAATCTATCTGGTGACTTTAGCCTGGATGCCTTAAAAGAATACGCAGAGTATCTCGAAGACGAAGTGGAACGCCTGCCACAAATTTCTGACGCGGAAATTAAAGGAGCCCTGGAGCGTGAAATGAAAATCAACGTCGATCCCTACAAGATGCAAAGCCTGGAGCTAAATTTTACCGACATAGAAAATGCCGTAAACACAGAAAATATCACCATGTCCGGTGGTCAGCTCGTCCAGGACGAATTTCGAAGAGCCATACGCGTTGTAGGCGAGTTTGAGGATGCAGAGGAGTTAGAAGGGGTGATCGTCAAAAGTGAAAACCAAAACCCCATTTATCTGCGCGACATTGCCGAGGTCTCTTTTGGCTATAAAGATCGGTCGAGTATTTCACGTGCTGATGGTTTTCCCGTAGTGTCTCTGGATGTCATCAAAAGACAAGGAGAAAACTTGCTGGAAGCTTCTGATCTCATCAAGCAAATCATTAGAGAATCGCAAGAAAATGAATTTCCTGAAGAACTCAACGTACAGATCTTTAATGACCAGTCCGTCAACACGAGAAATCAGGTGCAAAACCTGGAAAATAGTATTATCTCCGGAGTCATTTTAGTTGTGCTAGTATTATTATTTTTCCTCGGCTTGCGCAACGCTAGTTTTGTGGGCTTAGCGATTCCGATGTCCATGTTACTGGGTATTTTAACCCTATACCTCATGGGAATTACCTTGAACATCGTCGTCTTATTTTCGCTCATCCTAGCCTTGGGACTTCTGGTAGATAACGCTATAGTGGTCGTTGAGAATATTTATCGATACTTACAGGAAGGTTACTCTGCTAAAGAGGCTTCCAAGTTCGGAGCCGGTGAAGTTGCGGTGCCTATTATCGCTTCAACAGCTACTACCCTAGCTGCATTTGTGCCCTTGTTATTTTGGCCGGGAGTATCCGGTGAGTTTATGAAGTTCTTGCCCATCACCCTTATTGTAGTATTGACTTCCTCACTTTTTGTAGCTCTCGTTATTAATCCTGTCTTTACTTCTAACTTTATCAAGGAGGACAAAAAAGCCGAGGACCCCATAAAGAGAGTTCGGAAAAGAAGAAACGTTCTCATTGGCGCTGGAATCATGATGGTTCTCGCTTGGGTTTTTCATTTTGCCGGTGTTCAATGGTTGAGAAATGCCCTGGGTATAGCGGCTATCATCAGCTTAATTAACTTTTTCCTTTTCCGACCGGGCGCATTTTATTTTCAATATCAACTGCTTCCACGAGTTGAGAGTTTTTACGACAATTTTGTTCGCCTCGCCTTAAAAGGATACCGGCCCTATGTTATTTTTGGAGCCACCAATCTTCTTCTTATCGTTGCCATTGGGTTGGTGTTTCTCAGGTCACCAAAAGTCGAATTTTTTCCCAGCCCTGATCCCGTTTACGTCAATGCTTTTATCGAACTTCCTCTGGGAACCGACATTGAGCGAACAAATGAAGTTGTCAGAGACATTGAAGCCCGGGTGAACAAGGTCATTGAGCCTTATGAAGATATCATCGCTTCCGTGCTTGTTCAAATTGGAGAAAATACTGCCGACCCTTCTGGTCCGCCGGAACCGGGCTCGACGCCTAATAAAGCGAGACTCACTGTTGAGTTTGTGAGGTTTGAAGAACGCGGAGGGGTGAGTACCGTAAAAGTCATGGACAAACTCCGTCAGGCCATGCAAGGATTTCCCGGGGTAGACATTGTGGTCGATCAAAACCAAAATGGACCCCCAACGGGCAAGCCTATCAACTTAGAAATTCAAGGAGACGATATAGACCAGCTCACTCAATTATCTCAGGACGTCCTGGGATATATCGAAGGCCTAAATATTCCCGGCATTGAAGAGCTCAAAGCAGATGTAAAGTTAGGTAAGCCGGAGTTGGAAGTGAAAATTAAACGCGCCGAAGCCCGTCGCTACGGCTTATCCACTCTAGCTATAAGTAACGCTATCCGCACGGCTGTTTTTGGTAAAGAGGTGTCAACTTACAAATTAGAAGAAGAAGAATACCCCATTTTTATTCGCCTCAAAGAAGAATACCGTGAAGATATTACAGATGTGATGAACCAAAGAGTTACATTTAGAGATCCGGCTTCAGGGAAAATTACACAGGTACCAATTTCAGCTGTTGCCGATGTGGAGTATAGCTCGACTTATTCTGCCATTAAAAGAAAGGACCAACAGAGAATGATTACTTTATTCTCCAACGTGCTCGACGGTTATAATGCCAATGAAATCGTATCCGAGCTTCAGGATGAATTGAGCAGGTATGACTGGCCCAAAGGATTTACCTATCAGTTCACGGGAGAACAAGAGGATCAAAAAGAAACGTCAAACTTTCTAAGCCAGGCATTACTCATTGTGGTTTTTCTCATTTTTATTATCATTGTAGCGCAATTCAACTCAGTCATCTCCCCTTTCATTATTCTAGGCTCAGTCATCCTGAGTACAATTGGCGTCTTCCTGGGCTTAGTGATCTCCGGAGACAATGTAGTGATCGTAATGACGGGTGTGGGAATTATCTCTCTCGCTGGAATTGTAGTCAATAATGCCATAGTTCTTATAGACTATATTAATCTCACCATCCGGCGAAAGCGTTTACAATTGGGACTGCCAAATAATGGGTTGCCTCTACCAAAAGTGAAAGAAGCCATTATTGAAGCAGGCAGAGTGCGTCTACGTCCCGTTTTATTAACGGCAATTACTACCATTATTGGGCTCTTGCCCCTTGCCGTTGGCTTGAATATCAACTTTTTTACTTTAGTTTCATCCTTCGACCCACAAATTTATATCGGAGGTGATAACGCAGCCTTTTGGGGACCTATGGCAAAAACCGTAATTTACGGACTCACTTTTGCAACCTTTTTGACATTAGTTGTTGTTCCCATTATGTACTGGTTGAGTTACCAGTTAAAATTCAACTTCAACGAATGGAGAAAGAATCAGAATGAATAAAAACATGGATTTATCATATTTAAGAGCACAATACAATAATGATCGCTTGAAAGAACCGCTCGATGACCAACCGTGGGGACTCATGAGGCAGTGGTTTCAGGAAGCCATTTCCAATGAAGCAGTAATGGAACCCAACGCCATGTCACTCGCCACATCTACAGCGGATGGGCACCCTTCAGTACGTTTGGTTCTCGCCAAGGAAATCAACGATGCGGGAGTCGTCTTTTTTACAAATTACAAGAGTCAAAAAGGCCGTGAAATTGAAGAAAATCCAAATGTTGCAGCTACGATTTGGTGGCCTGAAATGGAACGACAAATTCGACTTCAGGGAGTCGCTGAGAAAATTGATCCGGCTGAGTCTACTGCTTATTTCCAATCGAGACCTAAAGGTTCGCAAATTGGAGCTATCGCTTCTCCCCAAAGCAAACCCATACCCAATGTTGAGTATTTGGAGGAATCGATGAAAAAAGTGGAATCAACCGTCCGGGATCAAGAGTTGATCGAACGCCCACCCCATTGGGGAGGCTACCTTATTTTGCCTCACAGTGTCGAGTTTTGGCAAGGTCAGCCCAACCGGCTGCACGATAGAATCCAATTTATCAGACAAGGCAAAGAGTGGTCTAAGCAACGATTGGCTCCCTAAACTGTTGAATTACAAACAATAAACCCCCTACACACTCTCTTATTAATGAATGAGAAAAAATTTCCGCGCAATTCATTAATTCGCTTACCTTTGCGCCCTTAAATCGAATAATATGTCTGAATTACGCAATATCGCTATTATCGCTCACGTCGATCACGGGAAAACTACCCTGGTCGATAAAATTCTTCAACAAACCAAATCACTGGAAGGCAATTCCGGATCTGAAGAACTTATCCTCGACAGCAATGACCAGGAAAAAGAAAGAGGGATTACCATTTTTTCAAAAAATGTATCCATCAAATACAAAGATGTTAAGATAAACATCATAGATACTCCAGGTCACGCCGACTTTGGGGGAGAAGTAGAACGGGTGCTCAACATGGCCGATGGAGTACTCTTGCTCGTCGATGCCTTTGAAGGTCCGATGCCACAAACGCGTTACGTCCTTCAAAAGGCATTATCAATGGGTAAAAAGCCCATTGTAGTCATCAACAAAGTAGATAAGGATAACTGTCGTCCAGATGAGGTCCACGAAGATGTATTTGATCTGATGTTCAACCTGGACGCTACAGAAGAGCAATTAGATTTTCCTTCAGTCTATGGTTCGGCGATCAATGGGTGGATGAGTTTGGATCACAACGAACCCACGGATAGCGTGTTTCCCTTGCTTGACCAGGTGATCAAACATATTCCCGCTCCAAAAGAAGAGGTGGACGGGCCGTTGCAGTTGCAAATCACGACCATCGACTACTCGAGCTATGTAGGCCGAATTGCCATTGGCAGAGTCAATCGAGGCATTATTAAAAACGGTATGCGGGTAGCTGTTGTCAAACGCGATGGAACGGTGAAAAAATCAAATGTCAAAGAGCTTTACGTATTTGAAGGCCTGGGCAGAAAAAAGGTGGATCAAGTCACTGCCGGAGACCTCTGTGCACTAACCGGTATCGATGCTTTTGACATTGGAGATACCATTGCGGATTTGGAGCATCCTGAGGGTATGCCTACCATCTCTATCGATGAGCCTACGATGAATATGCTTTTCACCATTAATGACTCTCCTTTCTTCGGTAAAGAAGGAAAATTCGTCACCTCGAGGCAAGTTCGAGAGCGATTAGAGAAGGAAACAGAAAGAAATCTCGCGCTTCGATTAAAAGATACGGAGTCTCCGGATCAAATTCTCGTATATGGCCGCGGCGTAATGCACCTTTCCGTACTTATTGAAACAATGAGAAGAGAGGGCTTTGAATTGCAAGTGGGAAATCCACGTGTTATTATTAAAGAAATCGATGGTAAGAAACACGAACCCATGGAGCTCTTAATTATCGATGTGCCTGATGCAAAAAGTGGTAAAATCATCGAAGTGGTAAATCAACGTAAAGGGGAAATGAAGGTCATGGAGCCTCGCGGCGACATGATGCATCTCGAATTTGATATTCCCTCTCGAGGGATTATCGGTCTGAGAACTCAGGTCCTTAATCTATCAGGGGGCGAGGCCATCATGGCGCATCGCTTTTCAGAGTATTCGCCCTGGAAGGGAGATATTCCATCGCGGAGTAAAGGAGCGCTTGTCGTTCACGAAACGGGAACCGTTCTCTCCTACGCCTTAGATAAACTACAAGACAGGGGTACCTTTTTTGTCGGCCCACAAGAAGAGGTCTATGAAGGTCAGGTAGTTGGAGAGCACATTAGAGAAAATGATCTGGTTGTCAATGTCACCAAGGGTAAAAAGCTCACAAACATGAGAGCCTCAGGATCGGATGATAAAGCCAGATTGGCACCTCCCCGACGCATGTCGCTTGAAGAGCACATGGAATACCTCAACGATGATGAGTATCTGGAAGTGACTCCCGGCAGCCTAAGATTGCGCAAAATATTCTTGACCGAATCTCAGCGCAAGAAGAACGCTAACCCCGCATTGAGGAATGTGAAGATGAAATAAAAGGTCTAAAAAAAGGGAGTTCAAATCGAACTCCCTTTTTTATTTCCTACTTGTCAGCTTTTTTTTAATCACTGACATGCGCTGAAATGTACAAAGCAGCAGCAGCCATAGATAAATCTTTCAACAACATCGTCATCGACATTTGCGCTCCATCCCCTCCGGCCATAACACCGGGCAAGTGAATAGTCAATACGAAGATCAGCAACAGCACTGAAAGAAGCAAGGCTGCTAATGACGCCTTTCTATCAATAATAATAGCTCCTCCGCCAGCGATTAAGAACACACCTGTAGCATACACCCAAAACACGCCGCCGGGCACCCATTCTGGAACCATTCCAGCCATGCTGTCAGCATTCATAAGGTGGAATAGCCCGAAAATAACCATTACCACACTAAACACAAATTTTCCAATTTTCTCTTTCATAATTTCAGATTGTTTTGATTGTTAATTACCAAAATACAAAATATATTTAAATTATGTGTATCTGTACGTAAATTTTGTTCACAAACCAATCAATTGCTTTTCCTTGGATCTACCCAATTTACCAGCAAAGTCCTGAAAAATCCTAGTGGAGGAGTGTTGTGAGGCAAGAAAAGAAAATTAACTAAAGTGCTTTAATCTTCTGATTTCTTCTTCACGCAGAGGCCTCACCCGGCCTCTACCTAGGGCTTTTTTTGTCAAGCCAGCCAATATGACGCGATCTAATTTAATGACTCGATAGCCCAAATGCTCAAACATGCGACGAACGATACGATTGCGACCGATATGCAGCTGAACACTTACCCACGTCTTGGGTTTCCGTTCAATATAATTTGCCGCATCGACCTCGGCGGGACCATCGTCTAAAGTTAAGCCCTCTCTCAATCGCTTCAGGTCTTCCAGCTCTACTTCCGTATGCAATTCGACCTCGTACACTTTTTGAATTTCATGTGAAGGGTGTGTCAATTTTTTGGCTAAATCGCCATCGTTGGTAAGTAGTAAGAGTCCCGTAGTATTGCGATCCAGGCGGCCAACGGGGAAAATCCGGGCGTCCGTCCATCCCTGCACCAAATCCATCACAGTTTTTCTACCCTGAGGATCGTCTTTCGTGGTGATGACATTTTTTGGTTTATTCATCAATAAGTATACCCGCTCCTCTTCCAACTCTATGCGTTTCCCGTTATATTCCACAATATCGTCATCGCCAATCAGGACCGCAGGGTTATCTTGTACCTCACCGTTGACTTTTATTTTCCCGGCTTTGACCCATTCGGCAGCCTTGCGCCGAGAGCACAGTCCACAATGTGCGACGTATTTATTGAGTCGCATGCCCTCAGGGCGCTCTGTCTTAGAAGGGTTTTTAGAATGGGGCATCGGTGTCGTCTTCATCATTCATGCGAGAAGCTACAGTGATCACAGAATCTGAACCACCACTCATAACATCGGGGCTAAAACCACCAAATCCGGTCTCCTCCCACTCTTCAAATCGAGTGTATTGCCCGATAAATCGCACCGGAACATTGGCCGTGGCGCCATTTCTATGCTTTGCAATGTGTATTTCTGTCTTTTCTTCTTCACCGGGTTCGGCTTGCTCGTAATAATCTGCGCGATATAAGAAAATGACCATGTCGGCATCCTGTTCGATCGCCCCAGACTCTCTCAAGTCAGACAACTGCGGTCGCTTATCTGGTCGGCTCTCAACCTGCCGTGACAATTGGGATAGCGCAATGACGGGAACATCTAACTCCTTCGCCATGGCCTTCAAGGCTCTTGATATTTTACTAATCTCTTGTTCTCGATTCCCGTTCTTGTTGTCCATTCCACCACTCATCAACTGCAAATAGTCAATGATGATGAGTTGAACATCGTGCTGCATTTTCAATCGGCGGCATTTTGCCCGCAATTCAAATATATTGATGGATGGGGTATCATCGATAAAAATATCCGAATCAGACAGACGCTCGATAGACCGGTTCAATTTCGTCCAATCGGAATCTGATAGGTCTTTCGCGTCCCTAATTTTATTGGAAGGAATGCCGGCATCCATCGACAACAGTCTATTCGTCAACTGCAAGCTCGACATTTCCAGGGAAAATACAGCGACGCCTTGTTTGTGATCCATAGCAGCATTCTTAGCCAATGCCAGAGTAAAGGATGTTTTTCCCATACCCGGTCGCGCCGCAACGATAATAAGGTCGGATTTCTGCCAACCCGAGGTCACTCGGTCTACAACAGAAAATCCACTGGGCACCCCAAGATTGTCTGCTCCTTCTTCCGCCAATTGTTCCATTTGCTTGCGCGCCTGAATTACCAAATCTGAAATTGCGGCATACGAGCGATTCAAATTATTCTGAGTAATGTTGAAAAGTCCGGTTTCTGCCTCATCGAGCAACTCAAATACGTCCTTCGTCTCGTCAAAAGACTTGTTAATTACTTCGGTCGATGTCCGAATGAGTTCCCGCTGAATGTGCTTTTGAACAATGATGCGAGCGTGATACTCAATATTTGCAGAGGAAGCGACCTTGTTGGTCAAGTCCACCAAATAATGAGGAGACTCCAAAACCTCTAACTCTCCTGATTTTTTTAATGCCTCGTATACTGTGTGTAAATCCACTGGCAAGGTCTGCTCAAATAAGGTGATCATTGATTTGTAAATCATCTGATGTGCAGGCAAATAGAAGCTCTCAGGACTTAAATAGTCCATCACCATAGTCAAGGCATCCTTATCAATTAATAAAGCGCCGAGCACTACTTGTTCTACGGGAACGGCCTGCGGCTGTACTTTGCCCTGCACGACACCCTCTGATTCTCCCTTTCTCAGCGGCTTAATGTGGCCTGTATTTTTATATTTGTCCAGTTTCTTTTGCGACTCGCTCATGTAATTGTCTTCTCGATAGTTTCGTCAGATGATTGAGATGTAAAAGTAATATATCCCGTGGGAAATTGGTGTCAGTATTTTTTATTAGACTGTGGATAAATTGTTTAATGCTGTATAATCCTTGTTAGTAAAATGTGAATAAGGTGCAATCAGTTCCCCAAAGCACTTTTATTATTTGTATTTATATATATAGGATAGTGCAATGTGTGAGCTTCGCTTACCTGGCATCACGGCGAAGCTGTTTGAGAACGCAGCTCAAGTTATTATATTAGTGATATAATTTATATTTAAATACGATATATGTCTCTGCCAAATAATTCCGGCAAGGCTTAAAAAACAGTACAAAAACTGTTAATATATACTTAACATATTTTTGCCGGCCGGGATGGACTTGGGAAACACTAATTTTTTTTGTATTTAATCCTGTGGGTCAGCGGCTGATTTCAACTTATCTCTCTTCTCCTTCAGTTCGTCTACCCTTTGTCTCTGCTGTTCCAGATCCTTTTGAAGGTTGGATTGCTCTTCCTTATTATCCACTATATTTTTCTCATTTTCCTCAATGGATTCTCTGGCCTTGACAATCCGATCCTCATATCTTTCCTTTAACTTCTCAAGACGTGATAGATCCCTCTCCATATCGGAAAGAACTTTTTCCTCCTCCTCTACAATTTGTTGAGCCAGAAACTCTTTGAGCGCTAGCCGAAAACCATCTAAAAGGTCAGTCAATTCGGATTGAGCTTTTTCCTCTCCCCAGAAATCGGGAAAGTCACCTCCCTGACGCAACCATATTTTCACACGTATTGCCGTATCGACCTCCTCCGTCTGCATAAACATATCCATTCCAAAAAGAGCCGAAACTTCGGGGCCCTTCAAATCCAGTGCACTGTGCTCTCGTGGACGGCGATTGCGCTCGATATCCAAAGAGCGCTCCTCCATATAATCTTTCCATACGTCTTCTACATCCTTATCGTCTCGTGCCGAAACATCAAACCACACGCCCGAATGAATGCCTTCAGACATTTTCATCAGTTCAAACTGATACTGACCGCAAAGGTCTACGGCTGAAAATAATAGCATTGCAGAGCACAAACTGAGAACAATTGACTTCATAGTATTTTTTGGTCCGATGAATCACCAAGATACTAAAATTCAGTCATAGAAGAATAAGGGAGGCGGGCCAGAAAGCAGACCAACAGCCGTTTTTATACCAAAACAAATTTAACTTTACCTACAAGTCGTAATTCACAGACACATTTTTGCTCTTCGCTCTCCCCTGGCAAGTCAATACATAGCCTTCTTCTTTCTCTTCATCGGACAATGCAAAATCCACGTCCATTGCCACCTCGCCATCCAGCACTTTTGCCATACATGTAGCGCAAGCTCCACTAGTGCATGAATGGGGCGCATCTACTCCTTCATCGAGCAGGACTTCCAAAATAGGTTTATCTCCCATCACATCAAATTCGTGCTGTTGACCGTCCAAAATCGCCGTTAAATGCCAGCTCGATTCCGATGTGCCGGTTTCGGCGCGATCTTCAGCCGTCAGAAAAGACTCCACATGAATATGCTTTGATGGAATACCACTGTGTTTTAAATAGTCATAGAGCTCTTGGTTCATGTCTCCGGGACCACATACAAAATAATGTGCTTCAAAGCCCCTGTGCTGGTTTCTCTTCAGCCATTTCGCCACCTTTTTTTGGTCTATGCGGCCGTGCCAAGGCTGAGAATCATCAATTTTGAAAATATTCCACTTCGGTCGAGGGATGCGAGAAAACACGTGCTTGATGTACAATTGCCCCTGATAGGTTTCTGCCAGTTCCTCCAGTTGGTCCTTAAATATGACATCATCTTCATCTCGATTACCATACAAAAGGTGAATTTGACTCTTTGGTTCGGCCTCTAATAAGTATCGAATCAAACCAAAAATTGGAGTAATTCCACTTCCCGCAGCCATAAAGTAATGGACCCTTCGCTCATCTGGTTTCGGAGATATTGTGAATCGTCCTTCCGGCGGCGCGCATGCCAATTCATCGCCCGCTTCCAACCCTTCGACCATTGCCGGAGAGACTTTTCCACCCTCCATCTTCTTCACCGTAATACAAAGCCCCTCATCTAGCGTTGGCGAGGACAAACTATATGAACGCTCTTCTAATTCGCCTTTCATCGGAAGGCGCACATTGAGGAACTGCCCCGGCTGAAAATCAAATTGAGCCGCCGCCTCTTCGGGCACTTCCAATTCTATCGTCTTTGCCAAATCTGTTTCCTGCTGCGTTGCTTTAACGCGTAAATTATACCAATTCGTCATTCCATAAGTTTTTAAAGTAACAGCAGTGCGAAAATATAGTTTTTGAGCATAGCTATTCCCTCTTAAGCAAATAATTTTTTGGGCGTGACCCCGAGTCCGCTCCGGCGGCCCCGGGGTCGGTCCCTTACGGGGTTCGCTATTCGCTCCGTGCTCTTCGAGCCGCTCTTTGCGGCTCTGCCATCGCACCCGGCCCTCCAGGCACCTCACGCGCACTCTATCTTGTGCCGACTATGGCTCTTACATTGCGTCAGCGATGCAAATGGTTTCCGGGCCCTGCGCCCGGACTGTCCGCGGCGAAGCCAAGGACCGAGCGAACCCGCTGGAGCCACCTTCGGGGGCGGAAGCGGCAGTAGTGAGCGAGTAATGCAGCGTAGCGACCGTCCCCAACTTGGGGACGGGACGCCCAAATCACTGACCTATTCGCCTATTATCGTAGCTTGCAACTCTCGCCTTCGGGGTTCCGTCCTAAATTCCCCTAAAAAAATGCCCTGCCAGCGCCCCATAGACAGTTCGTGATCCGAAATGGGAATGCTGACAGAATGCCCAATCAAAGCGGCTTTGACGTGCGCGGGCATATCATCCGGACCCTCTAAAGTATGGCGCAATCCGGGGAGGTGTTCCGGCGCGATCCGATTGAAAAAAAGTTCAAAGTCGTGCAGAACGTCGGGATCTGCATTTTCATTGATGCTCAATCCTGCGGAAGTGTGCCGGATAAATAATTGCAATAAGCCAGTCTGCGGCAGTTCGGGCAGGTGGCTAAGCACCTCTTCGGTAATCAGGTGAAATCCTCTATTCTTTGCCGTCAGCTGAAAGCTCAACTGTTGAATCATAATATTCTAATATAGTGGTGAGATTTTCGGACATCGCAAGTATCCAAAATAGCGATAGATGCCCACGGACAAAAAAGCGAAGGTATCGTTGTTCTTTCCATTGCCGCGCTGTCGTCCGGGCTGTCCAATCTGCGGAAATTGTTCATTGGGGCTACTGCGATCAGCCAAAGCTACAGCAATGTCGGCATTGGCGCCCCGCAGAGAACGAATTTCCTGATCGCCGGCGTAGGTGCCACTCACGTCATCTATATAATCGGTAAATAGTACCCGTGCACTCAGGTCGATCTGTATGCTCCATCGATAATTAAAATCCACCTTTAAACCAACCCCGTAGGTGAGCCCCATAGAAATGTAAAAGTACTCCTCGCCAGGCGGCTGGCCCTCCGTTCCAAGGCTCCGAAGACTGTAGCGCTCGCCATCCAGTTCGGCGGTTGGGCGATAGTAAAATGCAGATAATCCGGCGTGCAAATAAGGCGTTGTGCCGTGATCGATATCGCCGTGAATGTATTCCAAAAAATTGAACTCGACACGGGATGCGAATTCATAAATATCTGTTCGAAAACTCAAGTTGCGTGCTTGCTGAAATAAATTAGTCGTGTAATCATCGCGGTAATACACTCGCGCACCATTCAGCATAAAGCCGAGCACTATGCGATTATTGAGGTTATAGTGGGTACCCAACCCGACCATCAAGCCGGGTTTTGAGATATCAAAATCCGTATTGAGGTCGCCAAAATAAAAAGAGGGACCCAGTCGGCCACCGATTTCCCAGCCCCGATTCTCGTCTTGTGCGTCCAGAGGTGTCCAAACAGCACTGATCAGCAGACAGAAGCTCAGGCTGCTCAAAAGGAAAAATAAATTCTTTGGCATTTCTATCATATCGGTTCCGGGATGTTAAGTGCACAAAATTAATCAATCTCTATCTAGTTTTCAATGCATATCAGAGAAACAACCTTCTTTTTGTCTCATCTATTGCTATTATAAGGCTAAAATTAAGAGGCAAAGGTTGTTGAGGCGTGATTGGACCTATGCGTTCTAATTGGTTTCCCAGTGATTTCATAATCTCCACAAAATCCAAAATTAAAAGAAATCAGTCGGGGTCCACTTCAGCACTTGCTATAGACTCTTTTGACAGCTCGGGTTTTAAAAAACGCGCCGTCGAATTTTTCTTCACTGCGACAAGCTCTTCCGGGCTGCCTGCAAATTGGATTTTGCCGCCTTTTCGACCACCTTCGGGACCGACATCGACGATGTAATCCGCCACCTTTACGATATCCATGTTGTGCTCTATAATGATTACGGTATTTCCTTTATCCACTAATTTTTGCACCACTTTTAGCAAATATTGGATATCCTCAAAGTGGAGCCCGGTAGATGGTTCATCGAGGATGTATAGTGTGTTGCCCGTATCCCTTTTGGAGAGTTCTTCTGCGAGTTTTACGCGCTGGGCTTCTCCTCCCGACAGCGTCGGTGCCGACTGTCCGAGCGTGATATAACCCAAGCCGACATCCTGTATGGTCTTGAGCTTTCGATAAATTTTTGGCATCGGCTCAAAAAACTCGACAGCCTCATCCACCGACATTTCCAAGACATCATAAATCGTTTTGCCCTTATAAATTACCTCAAGGGTCTCCCTATTGTACCTTCGTCCCATGCACTCTTCGCAATCGACATACACATCGGGCAGAAAATTCATTTCAATGAGTCGCTTACCACCGCCTTTACAGACCTCACAGCGACCTCCTTTTACATTGAAGCTGAACCGGCCCGGTTTATACCCACGAATTTTTGCTTCAGGGACATCCGAAAATAATTTCCGAATATCCGTAAATACTTTTGTGTATGTAGCAGGATTGGAGCGGGGCGTTCTACCAATGGGAGATTGATCAACTTCTATCACCTTATCGATATGCTCTATGCCTTCTATTTTTCTGAAGGCCAGGGGATTTTGTGTCGAATTATAAAAGTGTCTGCGAAGAATAGGATACAAAGTTTCGTTGATGAGCGATGACTTTCCGCTACCACTTACCCCCGTAACCACGGTGAGGCAACCCAGCGGAATTTCCAGGTCGACCTTTTTTAGATTGTGTCCTTCAGCGCCGAAAAGTTTCAATGATTTGCCGTTACCACTTCGCCGAGATGCGGGCAACTCGATTTTCTTGTCTCCTCTCAAATATTGAGCGGTCAGTGCATTTTGCTGAATAAAAGAGTCCGGAGGGCCTTCTGCCACAATTTCCCCACCATTTTTTCCAGCACCCGGTCCCAGGTCAATGATGTAATCCGAGGCTAACATAATATCTTTATCGTGTTCGACGACCACCACAGTATTTCCCATTCGGGCGAGATCCTGCAAGGCTTCTATGAGTCTGTGATTATCTCTCTGATGCAAGCCGATACTCGGCTCATCCAGAATATAAGTAATGCCGGTCAATTGGCTACCAATCTGGGTTGCGAGTCGGGTGCGCTGCGCTTCCCCTCCGGAAAGGGTTCGCGCGGGTCTGTCAAGGGCGAGATAATCCAATCCTACCTGAAGCATAAAATGCAAACGCACTTGAATTTCTTTCAATAAATCATTCCCTATCTTGAGTTGGCGATCCGTCAAATGTTTCGGTAATTCTGCCAACCATCGATAGAGTTCATCCAGGTCCTTATTTGCCAATTGGCCGATGTGATGGTCATTTAATTTAAATTGTAATGACTCTTTTTTCAACCGATAGCCCTGACAATCCGGGCAATTTTGCAGCGTCATAAAATTTTCCGCCCAGGCCCGTAAATGTTCCGATTCCGTAGTTTCGTAGGTGTCTCGCAAAATTTGAATAATCCCATCCTGAGCGATATCCATACTGTAGTCGCTTCCGTATTTTTTGGACCGGGTAAGTAGCAAGGTGTCACTCCCTCTCAAGATGGTTTCCAGGGCTTCTTCAGGGATATCCTTTACCGGAGTGGCAAAACTGAATGTATAGTGTTTTGCGATTTTCCGAAGTTGCTCAAAGGTTTGATTCTTTCTCACCTCTCCAAAGGGAGCAATACCTGCCTGATTGATCGATTTATCCTTGTTGGGGATTACTTTTTCGTAATCCACATCCGGCAATACGCCCAAGCCTTTGCAATTGGGACAACTTCCATAAGGCGAGTTGAAGGAAAAAGTGTTAGGTGATGGGCTTTCGTAGGATAGACCGGAATCCGCATCCATGAGTTGCTTGGAAAAAGGCATGACATCTCCCGTGTCCCAATTCATTATAAACACCATATCCTGACCGAGCTTAAATCCCAATTCCAGGGATCGACTTAGGCGCCTCTGCTTCTCCTCTTCGACATGAACACGATCAATCACGGCTTCTATATCATGCGTTTTATATCTGCTGAGAGCCATATCCGGAACGATGTCCTGAACCTCCCCATTGATGCGAACTTTAGTATACCCCTGTTTCTTAATTTGCTGAAAAAGCTCGCGATAATGGCCTTTTCGAGCACGCACCAGAGGTGCTAGAATCGCAATTTTCTCACCCTCGAAGCGACTCATCACCTCTTCCAACACTTGCTTTTCCGTGTATTGAACCATTTCTTTTCCGGTGCTAAAAGAGTAGGCTTTAGCCGCTCGGGCATACAGCAACCTCAGAAAGTCATAAATTTCAGTAATCGTACCCACTGTGGAGCGTGGATTGCTCCCCGTTGTTTTTTGTTCAATAGAAATGACAGGGCTGAGACCCGTTATTTTTTCTACATCCGGACGTTCCATTTCTCCGATAAATTGACGCGCATAAGCCGAAAAGGTCTCCATATAGCGCCGCTGACCTTCGGCGTAAAGGGTATTGAAAGCCAGTGATGACTTTCCGCTTCCGCTTACTCCTGTAAGGGTTGTCATCTTATAGTGTGGAATATCCGCATCTACATGCTTGAGATTATTCTCATTTGCATCGAGTATATGAATGTACGTTTGCTTCTTCTTCGTCATTATTTTTACACTTCTATGTTTTGTCCCCGGTCGTCAACCAAAGAGCTGTCACCTGTCGAACCAATTTGCGCAGGGCTGGAGAAACGGATTCCACCATGTGAATAACATCTTCAGCAGTAGTCTCCTGAATCGCTTCCAGGGGGTAACATACATTAGAAACTACAGAACTTACAACCACTTTGCGGCCCATATGTTTGGCGACGATCACTTCAGGTACAGTGGACATCCCCACAAGGTCGGCTCCCAGACGGTGAATCATCTGATACTCCGCAGGGGTCTCCAAAGACGGTCCCGACCAGGCCCAATAGACTCCCTGATGCGCCCGCAATCCCAATTCCTCTGCTACCCGACAAACTTCATCATTCATTACTGCATCGTAAGTGTTCAGCATGTCCGGAAAGCGCGGGCCCAACTTCTCATCGTTCGGCCCCCGAAGTGGGTGCTCACTCATCATATTAATATGGTCCCGAATCATCACCACTTCTCCCTCTTTCATTGCAGGGTTGACACTCCCGGCCGCATTGGAAAGCCATAAAAATTCTATGGGAAACATACACAATAGTCGAATGGGGAAAGTCACTTCCTGCATACTGTAGCCCTCGTAATAATGAAAGCGGCCCGACATCATTATAACCGGTTGGTCCTCTAAATAGCCGAAGTAGAAAGAATCTCCGTGAGATGGAGCTGTAGCCTGAGGCATCTCCGGCAGATCACCATAAGGTATGCGCAAAGGACGCTCTAATTCATCCTTTAAGGCAGACAATCCAGTACCTAATACATAAGCTGCCCGGGGCTTTTCCGGCAATCGATCCGACAATAATTTGAAGTGATTTTGCAATACATCTGAGCTGTGAATCATAATCGTATTCTCTCATGCCCGGAATTTCTCTTGGAAAAAAATAATGGTCGGGGCATTATAAGTGGACAAAGATATTACAATGCATACAGCTGAGAAAGAAAGTCCATAAATATTGCAGAATAAGCCAAAAGTATTTGAGCAGAACTTTAGAGGCTGAGTGGTTTACTACAGCTCATTGAGACCAAAAATAATCACTAGCAGAACTTCAAAATGAAAAAAGAACTGTAGCAAATGGTGTGCTCCTTGCAATCTCTATATAAAATGCGTATCTTTGTGGTGAATTATGGGAGAAGGGAGCGGTTGAGTTCCCTTTTTTTTATGTAGCACAGTTATGACGGCAGCAGAATACATAGAGCAAAAGCTAGAAGAGAAATTTCGAGAACCTGAATTTGATAGCTGTTTTTGCGTAGAGGTAAAAGAGGTGCAAAAAGGTCGAAAAATAGAAGTATATATCGATTGCGACACAGGCGTTGATTTCTCGACATGCCGGCAAATCAGTCGCTATCTGGAGGAAGATTTGGATGAGTCTCCACTTGTAAAAGAAAATTACATTTTAGAAGTTTCATCTCCCGGTGCCCGAAGGCCTTTGAAGTTGTTGCGACAATATGGTAAGCACGTGGGGCGAAAGCTGGAGATTAAGTTGACAGATGGCGAAAAACTAGAAGGAAGACTATTGGATGTCCTAACAAAAAGCATCGTGCTGGAACGCCGGATTGTCGAAAAAGAAGGGAAGAAAAAAATAAGAAAGAAAATAGAAAGTGAGATTGACTTTTCTGCTATTGAAAAGGCAAAGGTAAAACTCGCGATATAACGATATAAAAACTGCATATATGAATTTGGTCGAAACATTTGATGAATTTAAAGCGGGTAAGAATATAGATCGCCCCACGATGGTAAAAGTCCTGGAGGATGTCTTTCGTACTTTAATTAAGAAAAAGTATGGGTCGGATGAGAATTTCGATATTATAGTCAATACCTCCAAGGGTGACCTGGAAATGTGGCGCGTACGCGAGATCGTCCCGGATGGTGAGGTAACGGACCAAAACAGTCAAATCTCCATCAGTGAGGCGCAGTCGATCGAAGATGACTACGAAGTAGGTGAAGAATGTTACGAGGCTTTATCTCTTGTTGATTTTGGTCGTCGTGCTATTATGGCCGCTCGTCAGACGCTTATCGCTCGAATCATGGAACTCGAAAAAGACGAAATTTATAAAATGTACTCCAATCGCATTGGAGATATGATTTTGGGAGAAGTGCACCAAATTTTGAAGCACGAGATTCTTATTTTGGACGATGCCACCGACAATGAACTCGTGATGCCCCGAAGGGAAACCATCCGCGGAGACTTTTTCCGCAAAGGTGATATGGTGAGAGGAGTCATTACTGATGTAGAAATGAGGAACAATAATCCGACTGTAATTGTTAGTCGAACGTCACCTATCTTTTTGGAGCGCTTGATGGAACAAGAAGTGCCCGAAATTGAAGATGGTTTAATTACCATCAAAAAAATTGTTAGGATACCCGGAGAGCGTGCCAAAGTGGCCGTAGAATCTTATGACGATCGAATTGACCCCGTAGGAGCTTGTGTGGGGATGAAAGGATCAAGGATTCATGGGATTGTGAGAGAGTTGCGCAATGAGAATATTGATATTGTCAACTTCACGAACAACAATATACTCTTCCTTCAGCGATCGCTTACACCGGCTAAAGTGTCGCGTATTGATCTCAATGAAGAGACAAAGACCGCCAAGGTGTATTTAGAGCAAGATCAGGTATCTTTGGCAATCGGAAAGGGAGGATCAAATATCAAGCTCGCAGGATCATTAACAGGCTACGAAATTGACGTCTTGAGAGATGATGTAATGGAAGAAGTCGAGGATATAGATTTGGATGAGTTTTCAGATGAGATTGAAGAGTGGGTAATAGATCAGTTGAAAGACATAGGGTGTGATACTGCGCGATCTGTGCTCAACTTAACTCGCGAAGAATTGCAAAGGAGAACAGATCTAGAGGTAGAAACAATCGATGCAGTTCTACAAGTCTTAATCAATGAATTTGAAGAAGACGAACTATAATCCCTATCTTCGCAGCCCAAATTATACATGGTTATAATATAGATACCTAGAAATAGGAAATAGAAAGAGGAGAAACAAAACGAATGGCGAAACGCTTAGTAAAAATAGCAAAGGAATTGAATGTTGGAGTGGCTACGATTGTAGACCACCTGAATAACAATGGGTTTGATATTGACAACAAACCCACAGCGAAAGTGAGTGATGAGATGTACGCAGAGCTCCTGCGCGAATTTGAGAGTTCTATATCTGTGAAAGAGCAAGCTGATCAGATCACCCTGGGGTACAAGCCCAAGGAAGAAGTCAAAAAGCCCGAGGTCAAAATCGCCCCTTCGAAAGAGGAACAAAAAGAAGAAGCCCCAGAAGAAGAAGAAGAAAAGAAAAAGGAAGGGGCGTCGGAAACTGACGATGTAGAGGAAAAAGAAAAGCAAGCAGAAGCTCCCGAAAAAGAGGCGAAAGAGGAAAAAGAGGAGTCCGCTAAGGAAAGTCCAAAGGAAGAAGAGGGAGAAAGAAAGGTCAATCGACCCAAAGTCGTTGGCAAGATAGATCTCGACAAGCAGAAAAAAGAGGCGGCAGCCAAGAAGAAAAAAGTGGCCGAAGAAAAGAAAAAGAAAGAAGAGGAGGCCCAGGCAGCTAAAGAAAAGGCAAAAGAAGAAGCCGAGGAGAAAAAGAAAAAAGAGGAAGAAGCCAAACCAAAAGAAGAAGCAAAGGACGAAAAAACAGAGGAGAAAGAGTCTGATAAGAAAACGCCCAAAGGCATCAAATCCCCGCCAAAAGAAGAAGGTGAGGCCGCATCTGACAAAGAAAAAGATAGTGGCAGCAGCGAGAGTGAAGTGCACAAGACCAAGGCGCCAACTTTAAAAGGCCTGAAGGTGCAAGGTAAAATTGACCTCAAGAAATTCGAGAAGAAGAAAAAGAAAAAAGAGGAAGACAAAAAAGACAGCCCGACCAAAAGAAAGCGTCGCCGGAGAAAGGTCGTTCCCAATGTCAAAAACAAAGGTCAAAGACGAGGGCCTAAAGGAAAGAGAAAGGGGCGGGACGAACCGCAAGAAATCTCTCAAAAAGAGATCGAAGAGAAAATCAAGGCTACAATGGCCCGCATCTCCGGCGGTAAAAAATCTAAAAGATCCAAATCGAGAAAAGATAGTCGCGAAAAACAACGCGAACAAGAGGTTCAGGAACAGCAGCAGTTAGAACAGCAGGAGGAAAAGAAATTAGAGGTGACGGAGTTTGTCTCGGTTTCTGACCTAGCCAATCTAATGGATGTAAGTCCAACAGACATTATTACTGCCTGTATGAATCTCGGAGTCATCGTATCCATCAACCAAAGATTGGATGCTGAAATTATTGAGCTCGTTGCTGCAGAATTCGACTACGATGTAGAATTTATTTCTGCGGAAGAGCAAACAGAAGAAGATGATGTCTTTGAAGATGAAGACGAAAACCTTATCCCCCGGTCACCAATTATTACGGTAATGGGCCATGTGGACCACGGTAAAACCTCTCTCCTGGATTACATTAGATCTGAAAATGTAGCCTCCGGTGAAGCAGGGGGAATCACTCAACATATTGGAGCCTACGAGGTGACCTCTAAAGATGGTAAGAAAGTAACATTCCTGGATACTCCAGGTCACGAAGCCTTTACTGCCATGAGAGCCAGAGGTGCCAAAGTAACAGATGTAGCCATTATTATCATAGCGGCCGACGATAGAATTATGCCACAGACCAAAGAAGCGATTTCTCACGCTGAAGCAGCGGGTGTTCCCATGGTGTTTGCCATCAATAAAATTGACAAGCCAGGAGCTGACCCGGAACGCATCAAAAATGAGTTGGCTCAGATGAATTATCTGGTCGAGGACTGGGGCGGAAAATATCAGTCGCAAGACATTTCGGCCATCAACGGAGAAGGTATTCCTGAATTGGTGGAAAAGATTACTCTCGAGGCCGATGTCCTTGAATTAAAAGCCAATCCGGATCGAGAAGCTGTAGGAGTTGTCTTGGAAGCTTCCCTCGATAAAGGGCGAGGATATACCACGAAGGTGCTAATTCTGACTGGGACCCTAAAAATAGGAGACCCTATTATTGCCGGAGAGCATGCGGGTAAAGTCAAAGCGATGTATAATGAGTTGGGAGAGCGAGTGAAAACCGTAGGACCAGCACAACCAGCTATGGTACTTGGACTCAGCGGAGCCCCGCAGGCCGGAGAACGCTTTAAAGTGACGGAAACAGAGCAAGAAGCCCGGGCTATTGCAACTAAGCGCGCCCAAATTGTGCGCGAACAAAATACAAGAGCTTCTAAGCGTATTAGCTTAGATGAAATCGGACGACGATTGGCCTTGGGTACCTTTAAGGAACTCAACCTCATCGTAAAAGGTGATGTGGATGGCTCAATTGAAGCCTTGAGTGACTCACTCATTAAGCTGTCACAGGAGACCGTTCAAGTAAATGTTATTCACAAAGCCGTTGGGCAGATTATCGAATCTGATGTCTTACTCGCTTCGGCTTCCGACGCCATTATCATTGGTTTCCAGGTTCGTCCTTCTATGAATGCCAGAAAACTTGCCGAAAATGAAGGGGTAGAAATTAAGTCTTACTCTATTATTTACGAAGCCATTGAAGAAATTAAAATGGCAATCGAAGGTATGTTGGAGCCAACAAGAGAGGAGAAAATTGTTTGCCAGGTAGAAGTCCGTGATGTGTTTAAAATCAGTAAGGTGGGTACGATTGCCGGTTGCTATGTGCAGGAAGGAAAGATTACTCGAAACACAAATATCCGGGTCATTCGCGACGGTATAGTTATTTATCCGACCAAAGAAGGCGTTGTGGGCGAAGTCGATTCACTCAAGCGCTACAAGGATGATGCTAAAGAAGTCAAATCGGGTATGGAGTGCGGTTTATCTGTCAAAAATTACAACGATATAAAAGTTGGAGATGTCATTGAGGGCTACGAAATCATAGAAATCAAACAAACATTGGAATAGTCCCCATATCGTTCTAATGACTTTTCTATGCCCAAAGCGCCCCTACCAGATTCTGTTCTGACTGAATGGCTGAATGAAAAAGCCCAACAATACGAGCGTCCGGGCTTCATTGAAGAGGATCCCATCGCTTTGCCGCATCAATTTCATCGAAGACAGGATGTAGAAATAATCGCTTTCTGGGTCGCTGTACTCGCCTGGGGACGCAGGCAAACCATTATTGATAAGGGAATTCAACTCATCGAATATATGGGCGGCCAACCCTACGACTTTATTCAACATCACAGCAAAAGAGACCGCCTGGCTTTTAAAGATTTCAAGCATCGGACTTTCAATAGCATTGATACGATGTACTTTTTAGAATTTCTGCAACAGTATTACCGGAAACACGATTCACTGGAGAGCGCATTCAGTCAACACCTGACCCCCAATGATCCAACGGTAGAAAACGCCCTCATTGGATTTCATAATACTTTTTTCTCTCTGGAAGACGCGCCGCACAGAACGAGAAAACACATCGCTACTCCCGCAAAAAAATCTACCTGCAAACGGCTAAATATGTTCCTTCGATGGATGGTGCGATCCCCAAAGCGAGGAGTCGATTTTGGATTGTGGACATCAATTCGTTCGGATCAACTCTGCCCTCCATTGGATGTGCATGTTGAGCGCATCGCCCGCAAATACCATTTACTCCATCGAAAATCACGCGACTGGAAAGCCGTTTTGGAACTTCGAGACCGCCTAGTTGCTATGGATCCGAAAGACCCATTGAAGTACGATTTTGCTCTGTTTGGCATCGGACGCTACGAAGGATGAAAAAGGAAGATTCCCGTAGGAAGGCCACCAGAATTGTCGTGGAAGGCCCCTGGTGAAGACCAATAAATATTAATTAAGGAAATCCATTTTTCTACATCAATTCTGAGCATCTCCTGTTAGGTCTTCGTACTTTCGCATATACAACGTTCAATTTATGAAACGACCGGCCTTTTTAATAATTTTAGATGGGTGGGGCAAAGGGCAAGTAGAATCTGCTGATGCACTCAAACAAGCCCAAACGCCCTTTATTGACCAGCTCATGGACCAATACACCAATGCAGAGCTGACTACCTTTGGCAAGGCCGTCGGCCTACCGGAGGGCCAAATGGGCAACTCTGAAGTAGGACACCTCAATATTGGTGCCGGCCGGATCGTATATCAGGATCTTGTTAAGATTAATAAAGCGATAGAGGATAAAAGTCTATTTGACAATCCGACTTTTCAAGCTGCCATTCAACAAGCAAAAGATACGAAGTCTGCATTCCACATGATGGGACTCGTTTCAGATGGAGGGGTTCACTCTCATATCGACCATCTGATCGCTTGTGTGAAGTATCTAAAAACACAACAACTGCCCGTTTACATCCATGCCTTTACGGATGGTAGAGATACAGACCCAAAAAGTGGCTTGGGCTTTTTAGAACACCTAATGGATGCGATAGGTGAGGCAGAACAAATTCGCCTGGTAGATGTCACGGGCAGATACTATGCAATGGATCGGGACCACCGATGGGAGCGAACGGAAAAAGCCTACGATGCGCTGGTGCGCGGTAAGGGCAAAACGACAGACGATTTGCTGGCAGCAGTAAAAAAACAATACGAGGAGGGAATAACGGATGAGTTTTTGCCACCACTAATTCATAAAGACTACATAAAAAAGGGTCGGATTCAGAACGGAGACGCGGTGTTTTTCTTTAATTTCCGGTCGGATAGACCGAGACAAATTACTCGTTCCCTAAGCCAGGAAGCGGTGAAAAATACAGCTATGAAGCCGCTCGATCTGCACTTTATCACCATGACCTCCTATGACGACACCTTCAAATATATTCACGTCATTTTTCCAAAAGATCACTTGCAGGGGACGATCGGTGAAGTGATTTCTACAGCGGGACTGAGCCAAATCCGCATTGCTGAAACAGAAAAATATCCCCATGTCACCTTCTTCTTTTCCGGAGGGCGTGAGAAGCCCTTTGAAGGAGAAGATAGAATCATGATGGACTCGCCTAAAGTTGCAACCTATGATTTGCAACCGGAAATGAGTGCTATTCAGGTTTGCGATGCCATCAATGCGGTCATCACAAAAGAAACCCCGGCCTTCATTTGCCTGAATTACGCCAATGCAGACATGGTTGGACATACCGGCGTTTTTGAGGCCGCCAAAAAAGCCGCTGAAACCGTTGATCACTGCGTGAAAAAAAATATAGAAGTCGCCCTCAGCAAAGGCTATGACATACTCATCATTGCAGATCACGGTAATTCTGACTTTCTCATTAATGAGGATGGTTCACCTAACACAGCACACACGAAAAACCCGGTTCCCGTGATCTTTGTGAGCAAAAACGATAATCGAAAAATAAAAGATGGCATTCTAGCAGATGTGGCTCCTACCCTTTTAGACATTATGGGCCTTGCCCCATCGCAAGAAATGAACGGGCAATCCCTACTACAATGAAAATGAAAATTACACACTTACTTCCACTATTCTTGCTCTTGCTCTTTGCCTGCGAAGAGCCTCAGCAGCCGGCCTCCAAAAAGAGCCCATTGGTTGATGTGAAAGCATTCATCCAAGAGCAAATCCCTCGCATGGTCGAAACGGGCGATTTTCAAAAAACTGCTAAAATTGGGGATGAGATTAAAGAAACACAAACCCTTTCCTTCACGGAAGAGGATTGGGAAAAAGAATTGCGATTTTTCACTTCTGCCAACATCGATCGAAACAGTTGGGCCGAATATTTCACGATTGATTCCGCACAGCAGGCTCAGGGTCTTCGGATTACTTACACCACAGAGACCTCCAAGGTCCCTGTAAAATATGCCGAAATCAATCAAGATAGTTCGGGCAACATCACCTCCCTAACCCTAAAAGTCCGCCGTTCCACAGCGCTCAGTGTGCTGGAAAGAGATCTCACCTTCGCCTTTCCCGACAGTGTTGCCATCAAAAACTACGAGAAATTCAAGTGGCTTAACCCCCACAAACTTCGCATTACCTACCGTTGGCCTCAGAGGCAATGAATACTTTCTTATTTTTTGAATATTAAGAAGCCTACCGTCCGCAGAATTAATAATGCGTGTTCATATCAATCTATCCTTAAACGGGGAAAAGTCACCATTTGCAGCATTATAATCCTCTACATTATGAATGAATACTGAGCCCATTCCGTTCTCTTCATATAGTTCAAACCGTAATTTTCCATCTCCTAAATTTGGCACTTCCACTCCTGCTTTGTCGAGAAATAGAATGGGCGGATCGAGTTTTGTTGTGTTTCCTTCTTCATAATATTGCACCTAATCATCTTGCATGAGATGGAACCAATTCCAATAAAAAAAGTATAACAAAGTGGACTTGAATGTCATTGAGTGTGCCGAGATTAATGGTTCCTTCAATTGATATTAAGCTACGATCATTCTTCTTTCTCCCCAAATACTCATTGATCAAACTCCATCCATTATATGCAAAGAACTAATTAAGGCGAAAAAATAGACAAATTCTATTCACTAGAGCTAAAGCAAAAACGATAACCAATCAAAAAACTCAGAATAGCACTATTTGAATAATATGATATATTACCATCTTTAACCCTAAAATACGTATACATTAGTGAAGCTTCAGCGACTAATTGTTTCCAAAAAATACGCTTATAGCCAATCTGGATTCCATATTCAAGCCGTTTGAGACGTTTAGTATTTACTCTCGCAACTGGCATTTGCGTAATTGTTCCTAAAGTTTCATAATAGGATGGATCCCGCCATACCTCGAAATCATCAAAGATGCCAACTCCAAATTTCCATCCTTGCCCTGCACCTCTATTTCTAAAGGGATAAAAATTGCCAATTAGTTTCCATTGAAAATTCTCTACTCTATAATCAAAAGAGGTAAAGCTAGGGTCTAAAAATATATGCGTTCTTTTTCCAAACTGATACCCTGCTTCTGCTTCTATACCCCACCAGTTTTCCCAAATTCGATATTCAAACTAGGGGGATAATTTCGAAAATCCAACTCACTACTCACCTTTACATCAAGAAATTGCTGTCCACATAGTAGTATCGGAGCACATACAAAAAAGAATAAAATTTTAAATTTCATCATGTACAAATAAGTTCGGCCTTGATTTGATATAATTCGCTGTAAAGGTAACACAAATGCCTTGTTTCAACTCTAAAAAACCGATTGAATAAGCCCAAATTATTAAGATTGGATGGATTACCCCAACCTCACATCTGCCATCCACTGACTGGCGCACAATCCCCTATCTACACAGGCACCTATCTGAATAAAACAAACATGAGAAGGAATGAAAAGAACCAAAATCGTTCATAGATTGTGCTTCCTGCTTGAGTTGATCTACTAAGTACTATGCTACGAATCCATCGGAAAATTCTCCATTCTCAATACAGTTTGGACAGTTTGCATCTTCTTCTCAAAAATTTACATCGCCAGCTTCATTTGTAATGAAATGAAAACTTAATCGAACCGTCACCGAATTCACCTGATCCCAATTTTCACTAAAAAACAAAATTTAAATCACTGCCAGGAATAACAAAAAACTTGGGTTTGTTTGGTATTTTATTGGTGTTTAGTTTGTACTTACTGGATGGAGCAATCATCGTTAAATAGAATACTACTTGAAAATAGTACATGAACGCTTGTCATGAATACCTTCCGTCCGGTAAGGGATAGTAGCGGCAGGCAGGGCCACAGGCGCAAATGCAGCCGTAAGGCGAGGAGGCGACCGAATGGAAGCCCTACGCAGCCCTACGGATGCCGGCGCATGGGGCGCTGACTACGAGCGGATAGCCCGGCCCCGAGAAGCCAAAGGCATTCGAGGGGTACCGCCAAATCTATATAACCTAATGCATTTTTAATGATCATGCTCTCCCTTATTACCTTCGGCAAAAATATAGTAAGCCTTATTCCATGCCACCTTGGCTCCACGGTCCAAAGAATCAAGCAACTGGATCTCCACCCACTTCCCCTCGCGAATCCCAGGCTGCACTTCTATCGGTTGAAATGCCCACTCAGTGGCACTCTCTGAAGTCCCCTGTTCGCCCCGGTAGATAAAATACCTGTCTCCATCGCGAATCAGTCCGTCCTCGGGAATCACCTGACTCGACTGCTCTTTGGTGAGTATCTGCCCACGAATATACATGCCCGGAATTAGTCGTCCATCCGTATTTTCAATTTCTGCATGGAGGTGAACCGCTTTGGGTTTCTCTTCAAAAGATTTGCCGACGGAATAAATACGTGCCTGTAACTCCATACCCGGCAGGGCATCAACGGTAAATTGAATGCGCTGCCCTTTTTCCACTCTGTGCAAATCTTTTTCAAACACCAAAAAGTCGGCGTGGATGTGGTCAATGTTGACAATGCCAAACATCTCCGTCTGTGGTTCCACAAACTGGCCAATCTTCACATCGACATGGCGGATATATCCGTGGATCGGACTAATGATGGGCACGCGGTCAAAAAGGACCCCTTCTTTTATTTGACTTATGTCCAGTTTCAATTGTTTCAGTTGAGCTTCAAAGCCTTTCACTGTTCCTTTCATGGAGAGGTACTGAGCACGCGTTTGCTGAAAAGTCTTGCCGGCACCTACTTTCTCCTCATATAGTTTTTGTTGTCGTTCATATTCACTTTGGAGGTATTGCAGTTCATTCCAACTACTCGTATAGTCAGTCTGCAGGCGAACGAGATTCGGATGGCTCAAATAACCTAAAACGTCTCCCTTATGCACCCGATCGCCTTCAATGACTTTAATACTGGTAATATTGGCACCTATAATCGCCGTTACCGCTGCCTCATTTTGTGGGGGTACGCGAAGCTGGCCATTCACTTTTACAAACCCCGAGATCTGGCGTTTCGCCAAAGTATCTAAGCGCATTCCGAGTCCTTCAAATTGGCGCTGGCTGAGGTGTATATCATGTGTATGCTCCATTACCTTCTCATTTTGCGGAGTTTCCATTTTATTTCCGGTACTATTTTCCGTTTCACAAGAAAACAACAGAGCAGAAGCAGAAAAAATAAGACTCAAGCGAAAAATATATTTTAACATGTTGGTATTCGATTATAGTTGAGTAAAATATTCGAGCTGGAACCGACTATGGAGGTATTGCTCCAAAGCCTCCCAGGCTTGAATTTCAATTTGCACAGCATCCTTAACATTTTGAAGAAAAGTGACATAGTCAATGGCTCTTTCCCTATAAGCAAGTACAGCAGCCTCTCGTTGCTTGTGGGCTAGCACTAGCACTTCTTCCTGATAATATTCCCAGGAGGTCGTCCACTTTTGGTAGGATTCCAACGCACTAATAAATCGCATTTGCAACTCGCGGGAACGGAGATCCAGGTTTTGTTCTGCCTTCTTTTGTTGAATCCTGGCAGATTGCAACCTTCCCTGCTGAACCCGGTAAAAAAGAGGCACAGTCAGTCCAAATTGATACTGATTAAATCCGGATCGACCATCGATCGTTTGACGTCCATACTGGAGATTCAATTTTGGTAAAAAGTCAGCCTGTGCAGTTTTTGTTTGCTGATCGGCGACTTCCACTTGTTGTGAAGCGATAGCTAATTGTGGGTGAGCGGGGGCCAGCTTGAGACCTTGAGGCATTGAAGGAAGTTCTGTATCCCAATCGTATTTCTCTTCCGCCTTGAACAGGGTATCGCTGACAAACCACACATTGAACTGCTGTAAAGCGATGCGGTAATCTCGGAAAGCCTGATCCTTTTTTAGCTCAATTTGCCGGCTTTGATTGACAGCTGCGAGATATTCCAGCTCTGCCGTTTCTTCTGTCTCATACCTCAAAAGGGCAGCACGCTCGAAGTCAGAAAAAACAGAATCCAGCGCTAAGTATACATCATATTTTTTCTGAGTCCCCAATAATCGGGCATAGCTTGATTTTACTTCATATTCTACTTCCAGAGCGGACAAATCCAGAGCCGCCTTTGCAAGTGCTATTCGCTGCTCATGTAAGCGCTTTTTGGGTCGAATGCCAAATACATCCATGTTTTGCTGCTGAATACCAATAATTGTGTAGACCCCACTGTTGCCCTGCAGCTCTTCCCCCGCCGTGAATAATTGAGTAGTTCCCAAATCCCAGGCCTTTTTCTTTAACGCTTGCTGATTTTCTACTTCTAATCGTGCTGCCTGTATGCTGGGGTACATTTGACGGGCGCGTTTTACAGCATTCTCAAGCGCTATTGCCTCCGGCTCCACTTGCGCGTGTAGGGATGAAGCTGTACCCATGAAAGCAGCGAGTAATACCATCGATAGTACGCCTGAAGTCAGCCCATTTGTACGCTGAACAGAAGACCTTTTTTCCATCCAACGATATAAAATTGGAAGAATAAATAAGGTAAGGAGTGTAGCTGTAATCATTCCGCCAATCACGACAGTGGCCAGTGGTCGCTGAACTTCAGCTCCCGCAGAGACCGATATGGCCATAGGTAAAAAGCCGAGTACATCTGTAAGAGCGGTCAATAAAATCGGACGGAGGCGCCGGCGCGCCCCCATGCGAATGCGTTCATTGAGATTGTTCATACCTTCTGATTTTAACTCGTTCCAACTGCTCACCAACACTAATCCATTGAGAACAGCAACACCAAATAAGACAATAAACCCTATGCCGGCAGAGATACTGAATGGCATATCGCGAAGCCAGAGAGAAAAAACACCGCCAATGGCCGCCAATGGAATGGCCGCGTAGATCATAACAGTTTGCTGAAAAGACCGTAGCGCAAAGAAGATCAGAATAAATATAAGTCCCAGAGCGATGGGAACAAGTATTTCTAAGCGCTGACTGGCTCGCTCCAGATTTTCAAATGCTCCGCCATAGTGAATGGAATACCCGGGCGGCAAATCTACCTGAGCCTCGATCTTTTCCCGGATTTCTTCCACCAGACTTTTCACATCCCGGCCGCGCACATTGATCCCCACATAGGTCCTTCGCCGGGTATTATCCCGGCTGATCTGCATTGGACCATTTTCGTATTGTACATCCGCGACTTCCTGCAATGGAATCTGCCCACCCCCCGGAAGAGGCACATACAGCTGTTTCAAATTATCGATGCCTTGTCGATGCTCCTCGTCTAATCGAACGACGAGATCATACCTCCGTTCTCCCTCAAAGACCAGCCCGGCTTTCCCGCCGGCAAAAGCCGTCTGCACCAGTGTGTTAACCTCTGATATAGTGAGTCCATACTGCGCAATTTTTTGTCGCTGATAGCGCACAGTCATTTGCGGAAGACCATCCGTGGCCTCCACTTTGTAATCAGCAACACCCTCAATTTGGGAGATGATCTCCCCCATCTCTTCCGCCTTAGTTGCTAATATTTCCAGATCCTCGCCGAATAATTTCACAGCAATATCTTCCCTCACGCCGGTGAGTAATTCATTAAACCGCATTTCAATGGGTTGAGTGAATTCGTAATTGATGCCAGGCACCGCACTTATCGCTTTTTTCATTTTCTCAATGAGCTCTTCTTTTGAATCTGCCGAGACCCATTCGCTGCGTGGCTTTAACTTAACTATACAATCCCCTACATCCATTGGCATGGGGTCCGTAGGTACTTCAGCCACCCCGAAACGGGTCATCGCATGCTTCACTTCGGGAAACTGGTCCAACAAAATCCCTTCAATCTGCGAGGCACTTTCTATAGATTCAGACAGGGAGCTGCCGGGCTTTAAAATAATGTGGAATGCCAAATCCCCCTCATCTAATTGTGGAATAAATTCGCCGCCCATGCGGGTAAATGCAAAAACAGATAGTCCAAGTAGTGTCAAAGCGAGCATGATAATGGCTTTCCCTCGTTTCAATACTTTTTTCAGTATGGTTTCATACCGATTTTCTAATCCCTTTACTAATCGATCTCCCCAGCTTAGTTTTTCCTTTGGTTTTACCCGTAAAAACCAGGCCGACATCATGGGCACATAAGTAAGACACAAAATCATTACACCAATCATTGCGAACATGAAGGTGAGTGCCATGGGCTGAAACATCTTTCCTTCTACGCCCTCCAATGCTAAAATGGGAATGAATACAATTAATATAATGAGTTGACCAAAAAAGGCAGCATTCATCATTTTACTGGAGGCGGAAAAGGCGGTTTCGTCGCGCACATCCGTTGTTATTTGCTTTCTCTTTAACACTTTTTCATTGAGCATGAACACCGTCCCTTCGACGATGATTACTGCACCGTCAACGATAATCCCAAAATCGATGGCACCCAGGCTCATCAAGTTTGCCCACACATCGAAAATATACATCATGATAAAAGCAAAGAGAAGAGAGAGTGGAATGGTGGAGGCCACAATGAGGCCACCCCTCCAATTACCCAGCAAAAAGACCAGAACAAAAATAACAATCAAGGCGCCTAGAATGAGATTTTCCGCGATGGTATCCGTCGTTTTACTGATGAGTTCGCTTCGATCCATAAAAGGCACAATTGTTACCCCTTTGGGAAGAGAGCCCTGAATATCAGCCATCCGCTCTTTGACGGCCGCGATGACATCATTAGAGTTTGCGCCTTTAAGCATCAAGATCATACCTCCCACGGCTTCGCCCAGGCCATCTTTGGTGAAAGCTCCATAGCGAACCGCTGTTCCATATTGCACTTTCGCCACATCGCCTATCGTTACAGGCATCCCGTTTTGGTGACTGATAACGATTGATTCGATGTCTTCCAGCGTCCTTGCCAGACCCTCAGCTCTTATAAAATTGGCATAGTGGTTTTTCTCGATATAAGCCCCTCCTGTATTCTGGTTATTTTTTTCCAGCGCTGTAAACACATCTGCAATGGTCAAGCCCATCGATTGAATTTCTTCCGGATCGACTGCGACTTCATATTGTTTTATCTCGCCACCAAAGGCATTCACTTCAACCACTCCGGGGACCATCGCCATTTGCCTGCGAACGATCCAATCCTGAATGCTACGTAAATCAGTGCTGGAATACTGGCCGGCATGCGTAGAATCTACTTGCAGGGTGTATTGATAAATTTCTCCTAAACCCGTGGATATCGGGCCCATAAACGGCTCTCCGAAACCCATGGGTATTTCCTCCTTGACTTCAGTCAGTTTCTCAGATACCAGTTGACGGGGCAGGTACGTCCCCATATCATCTTCAAATACGATAGTGACCACCGATAGTCCAAATCGAGAGATAGAGCGAATCTCTACTACACCCGGCAAATTGGCCATAGATAATTCGACCGGATAGGTGACAAATTGCTCAATATCGCTAGTGCCCAAACTTGGCGCCTGCGTAATCACTTGCACTTGATTGTTGGTAATATCCGGCACGGCATCCAGGGGAACGCGAGTCATACTCCAAATCCCAGCCAGGATGAGAGCTACCGTAAATAAGCCAATCAGGAACTTATTCTTTATCGAAAAAGAGAGAATATGGTTGATCATATGCACTGATAAACGAGTGAAAAATGGGCCAGAACGGCCTGAACAAAAGGAATATTCAGAGAATCAGCGCAGGGGGACCCCTGTCAAAAAGAGAAGAGAAATAGGAAGAGGAGAGTCGGAAGGTACAATAGGCAAAGCGATTCACACTATAACTGCGCTCTTCCATTGGCGTGAAAAAAGCTAATGGCACCGCAGCCATTGAGGCGTAAGATCGATACTGTCGACTATCTTTTTGCTGGACTTGTGAGCAAATTTCCTGATTGCAGTCGCCGTCAGGATGCTCTACATTGCTGAGCAAACAAGCCAATAAATGCATTAAGCCATGATCGTAGTGATCCGCATGTTGAATGGATATTGGCGCCTGGCATTCGGTCTTACAAATCGGGCTTACGACCTGGGACGTACTATTTGCCAACTGAGATTCGTGTACGTGCGGAATAACATCGTGAGCAAAGCCCACAAAGTAGGCCAGCATAAGTAAGGACGATAAGAAAAGTCGCTTGCGATGCATATCACAAAAATAATAAAATCCTTCAGGTTTTCCGATTGGATTCATTCTAAATGACTCCGAAGCAGTTTTTTGAATGGTGAGCCTTTGCTGCCTTAGACTGGAAATTGGGTTTTAGACATCCTTCCCTTAACAGCTAAAGCATCTCAATAAGCTATTTCCGCTGCATATCATTTAAGGATTTTCCTTATCCTTAGCCATGGAAGACCTCTGTTGCCATACTTTTTCCGCCCGCTGCATTTCCTCTTCGGTTTCCTTCTCCTGCTCTTCCGTCTCCATTTCACTGTGCTCCTTTCGCAGGCCGATCCATAAGCTATACACCATGATCAATAGTAAAATAGCAAAGGGGAATCCCGTGCTGATCGCTGCCGCTTGCAAGGCTTTCAGCCCTCCCCCAATCAATAAGGTTGCTGCGACAGCCCCTTCCATAACTGCCCAAAATATCCGTTGTCCAACCGGAGCGTCTAATTTTCCACCAGCGGTAATACTATCAATCACCAGTGAACCACTATCCGAGGAAGTCACGAAAAAACTGGTGACCAGTAAAATTCCAATAATTGCGGAAATCTCAGAAATGGGATATTCCTCTAACATGACGAATAGTGCTGTGCTGATATTTTCACTCACCGCACCGGAAATGTCGGCTAAACCGTGAATATCCAAATGCAATGCAGCTCCGCCAAAAACAGCGAACCAAAAGAAAGTCAAAATGGTAGGAACGAGTAGCACTCCCAACACAAACTCTTTAATCGTTCGCCCTCGCGAAACGCGGGCAATAAACATACCCACAAACGGTGACCAGGAGATCCACCAAGCCCAATAAAAAACAGTCCAGTTATCCTGCCACTCAGAATCGGAAAAGCTGTCTGTCCAGGTCGATAAACTCACGAGGTTTTGAACATAATAGCCCGTAGATTCGACAAAGAGGTCAAAGATAAATACGGTAGGCCCAACGATCAGTAAGACAACTAGAAACAATAATCCCAGCCTCATATTCAATACGCTCAAAAAGCGAACTCCTTTCTCCAGACCGAGAACAACACTTATTGTTGCAATGAGTGTAATTCCACCTATGAGTAAGACCTGAGTGCCCACCGAGGTCGGCCAGCCCAATAAGTAATTGAGGCCGGAGTTGATTTGTTGAACACCAAAACCCAGTGATGTAGCCAATCCAAATAACGTAGCTGATACCGCAATGATATCAATGAGATTTCCCTGCCAACCATAGATGCGATTGCCCATCAGTGGATAAAAAACCGACCGGATGGTTAGTGGCAATTTGCGATTGAAACAAAAAAAGGCAAGTGACAATCCCACCATCGCATAAATGCCCCAGGCGTGTAAACCATAGTGCAAATAAGTAAATCCCATAGCAGCCTCCGCAGCCGCTGTCGTTTCACTTTCAGCTACAGGTGAATCCTGATAGTGCATAATGGGCTCTGCTACCCCAAAAAACAAAAGGCCAATGCCCATGCCTGCTGAAAACAACATAGAGAACCAGGAAAAAGTAGTAAAATCCGGTTGAGCCAATTCTCCCCCCAGGCGGATACGCCCAAATTTAGAAAAGGCAATCAATAAGGCGGAAACAACAAAAACATTAACTGCAAGAATTAATAACCAGCCCGTATTCTCCGTTATTCCTAATTGGATGTCTTCAAAGATGCGCGCCATCGGCTCGCCCACCCAAAGGGTAATCGCTATAAAAAGAAAAATCAATATTGCCGATGGAATAAACACCGGCTTGTGAAAACTAAATAACTCTCTCTTTCCCATTCCAATGATCTTAAACTAAATTAGGTGAGGAAAGGATCTCTCCTTTTCTCAGCTATCTATTTCAAAAAAAGTATGATTGCGTTTTTTCACTGTTTGCGAATGAACGAGGACCAATTTTGTCCGTTCCATCAATATTTCCTAGAATTATTCCCTTATATCTTCATCCTCATCATCATCCAGAAAATGATGGTATTTTTTCTGCCTCTGCCGCCACCGTTCCAAAGCGTATTGCTGCATGTCAGCTATTTCATCCTTTTCATCCAAAATCTCAAATCCGAGTAGTGACTCAATAATATCCTCTAGGGACGCAATGCCCGCCATGCCTCCGTATTCGTCGACAATAATGGAAATATGTTCCTTTTTAGCCAGCATTTTTTCCCAGGCATTGAACAGGGTCGTGAATTCGCTAAAGGTGAGAATTTTTCTTTTCAGGTCTTTGAGTTGCAGGTTGTCTTGCCCTTCGGCTAACTTTTCAAACACGCGCTCTCTAAAAACATATCCTGTCACCTGATCCCGACTCTCCTGATAAATCGGGATGCGGGAAAAATGCAAGAACTCCTTATTTTTCAAAAACTCCCGCAGTCCCATGTCCTCGTGAGCGACAACGACCACCGTGCGCGGCGTCATAATTTCACCCAGTTTCACACTTTTGAGTCGGATGAGATTCTGAATGATCTTGTTTTCTCTTTCCACAAAAATCCCCTCTTGCGTCCCAATACTCGCCAGGGCAGATATTTCTGCTCGGCTGGTTGATAATTCGCGTTCATCCCGCGCCAGCGTTCTGGTTAAGACCGAAGAGATTTTCACCAGCGGGTAGGTAATAAAGATCATAGCCCGAATCACCGAAGTGGCAAAATTAACTAACTCTTTGCTATAGTTTGCACCGACGGTTTTAGGAATAATTTCAGTAAACACAAGAATAAGCAGCGTCAGAACGGCAGAAACAATACCAAAATAGGCTTGTCCAAAGACGATAGTCGCCTGCGCCCCCACCCCGGCAGCACCGACCGTATGGGCTACCGTATTGAGCGAAAGGATAGCAGACAGGGGGCGGTCAATATCCTTCTTTAATTCGATCATCCCTTTGGATCGAACATTTCCATCTTCGGACTTTGAATTGAGATAAGACAGAGGCACAGATAAGAGAACAGCCTCCATGATAGAACACAAGGCAGAAGTAAACAGAGCGAGAAACAAATAGACGAATAGCAAAAACATATGGTGTGATTCCTGATTTAAGGTCAATGATAAAGAAAAATTACAACAAGCCCACAGATCAGGGGAAAGAACTGCCTTTCTCTCATTCTTTCAGCACCACTTGGTGGGCTGAGGTTACCGCCACCAACTACGCTTTTTCAAAGCTTCGTTGGTCAATGCGCGCTCCTTCGGAGCTTCGTCGGTCGAAGAAGGTTGAGGTTGAGATTAAGAAAGAAGAGTATTGTTATGAAGTAATCAAACAAAATAGCGAATATTTCTTTGCGTCCTTCGCGACTCCGCGGTGAAAAAAGTCCAAGGTCCGAGGTCGAAAGCGCTGCACCGAGCGGAACCGAGGTGTAAAAGGTCAGAGGCAATAGGCATTCTTTGCGCCCTTCGCGACTCCGCGGTGAAAAATCTTTAAGAACAACGGAATAATTTACCTCCAAAGACTGTGTCTACCGCTTCATCGCTCGAAGAAGGTTGATGTATTTTTAGATACCGTCCGCCTAGCTTCCATTCATCAACTGTGGGCCTCTTCTTTTTCTTGTATAATGTATTTGGGCGATCCCCTCGGCCGCTGCGGGTCCTCGGGGCGTTACGTTGCGGGGCTCACTATTCGCTCGGCTCCTTAGCCGCAATATAAGTGTCATTACCACTAAATTCGCTACAGACCAAGTCTTGACCTTTTTACCCAAATCTGCGTTGCTCTTCAGTCACAGAGCCAAGGCTATGCTCCTTCATCGCGCCTTGATCTGAACAAAAATCTACTACGACTTTTCAATACCTATTTAGCGGTAATGACACTCGCGGCCTAGGATCTTCGGGCCGTGGGAGCACGGCCCTCACCCCTCCACATCACTATCGCAAAATCGCAGAGTATACTCTACTCCACGAGTTATAGACAGTCCGCAGTTGTTTACAAACATCGCGAGGGGCTAGCGAAAAAAACAAGGCATTTTCAATATTTTGCCTCAAACCTTTAGTGCTCACTCAGCGATACCCTGAAGGTAGTGCGGAGGAAAGGGTATCATTTAAATGGATACCAACAAAAAAAGGCCCCACATCCGGAATGGATATGGAGCCTTTAAGATTTAAAAAGAGCGGCGGCGACCTACTTTCCCA
>Ga0306912_1000072_pt1 | contig 61433 bp, 54 predicted proteins | sample AntRauFillE10628_FD_190443 | JGI IMG/M metagenome (GOLD analysis project Ga0306912, IMG submission 190443) | Saline lake microbial communities from Rauer Islands, Antarctica - Metagenome Filla E10 #628 (v2) (version 2) | ecosystem: Environmental > Aquatic > Non-marine Saline and Alkaline >...
GTGCATAAACCCCTTGATTTTTGAAAGTCAGAAGATACTCCATCACATAATTGTTGATAAAGTCGATTTTCTTACTGATTTCTGTTATTTTTACAGAACTGATTAGTTACGAAAAATCAATTTTTTCAATTTATTTAAAAAGTTTTCAGAGTCAACCAATAGGCCTGTCTTCCCCTTTTTAATGGCAGCGGCCAGAGCATTATCTTCTGCAGTCTTTTCTGAAACGACAGAAACCTCTACCCCAAGTTTTTGAGCCAGCTGAATGAGCAAGTTTAAGTTTTCCTTAGATTTTGTTTTAATAAAACTAAGTCCATGTTCCAGAGCTTTATTCAAAAATAGCTATTAGTGCTTTAAGAAGTTGAGTCTAATTCGAATGTATCTATTTGATAAATGCTGTAAACGAAGCCAAGGTCGCTCTAATTTAGCGGCCTTGGTCTCTGCTACTTTTTGAAAACCAATTCATAGATATTGCTTAATAATAAAGTTACTAATCCAAAATTGTACACTGTCGCTTTGCGTATCGGTAGCGCCTATAAAAGCATGATTAACGCCCGCTAATTCGTAATATTTATATTCTAGATTCAAGCTCTCCATGCGCGCCACCAAGCGACGCGATTGTTCTACCGCTACCAATTGATCGTGATCGCCATGAATTACCAGCGTAGGAGGCATACCCGAATTTAAATAGCGTATTGGTGAGTAATCATTCATAAATTTAGAGGCTTTAAGACTATCTTTTTGTGGGTCAAAGCCCATTAAATTCTGACTTATATCAAGCGGTTCACGCAGCATGGCTGGTAATTTTCTAATAAAGCTATTCAGTGAATCTACTGTTTCTGAAAAGTAAAGGTCTTTCATTTCGGTGGGTCCATAAACATCAACTAAATAGTCAATTTTTGGTTTCGACCACTGCGGATGCTCATCTGCATAAGCGTGTAAAGTAAGCATTAAAGCGAGGTGAGCCCCCGCCGATTCGCCCATTAAACCAATGCGATTGCTGTCTAGCCCATATTCAATAGCATTTGCTTTTAACCAATTTATGGCCTCAATTACATCGCGAATATTTTGCGGAAAGGGACTATTACCATCTGTCGCTAGGGTATAACTAGGGGAGGCCACGGCAAAACCTGCCGCGCGTACTTTTTCGATAGCCCCATTAAAACGATTGAAGTTGATGGACTCTTTACGTCCCGTAATCCAACCGCCGCCGTGCACAAAAATCACTAAGGGATCTTGCTCGTATTTTTTTTGCGTAGGATAATAAAAATCAAGCGACTGTCTTTCATTATAGTCTATGTTGAAAGAACTTTCCCCTTCCACCACGGGCGCAGTAGTATAAAATAGAAAGGATGGAAAAAAGACCAAGGGAATAATTGGCAGTAACAATAGGAGCCACAGCCATTTCTTTCTTTTCATTATTGAAGCTTAGTTAAGGGCAAATTTAATAAAGTGAAAGTCAATCGCCGTACTTTATCTGTTTTTTGATTTACTGGGCCTGCCCCTCCGGGACGGGCTATACGCTGCAAGTCCTCGTTCGTTCCTCACTGTGGGCTTTCCACTACTATCCCTCAGGCGGGGCTCACGTTTTTAAGTCTGTACTCTGCTACAAGATTCTACTTAAATGGATAAACTATCAGAGATTTTTTCTTTAATTTAGGCAACATATCTGAATTCTATGTTTCGTTTTTTATTGCTATTTCATTGCTTTATCTTTCTTAACTGTAATGTCTATGGGCAACAAATCGAACGTACTTTTGAGCAATCAGAAATCGAACGATTAAATGCGGTTGACTCATTATCACCCAATATTTGGAAAATGAGCTTTAGCTATGGTTGGGGCGGATCTGGACCAAATTACAGTCAAGAGTTACAAGCCTTATATTACCGCAAACAAGATTCATTAGGACCTTTAAAAATGATTAGTCATTATTCTATGGGCTATCGATATCATTTACCCCTTTTTGAATTATCAGCAACAGAAAGTGTATGGATTCAGTATTATGAATCGTATCCCTTTGTCTCGGCTCGCTGGATAGATTTAGAAGATAGTAGCTATCGAGAATTTCAAGACTATTATGACTATATGGCTGCCTCATTAAATTGGCAGTTTCAGCGAGACACTACTTTCGCCCTCTTTAATACCCGCACTTTTGAGGCATGGAGTGAATTAAGGATGGGTAGCGATAGCATTTTTCTAGTACAAATCGAGAATAAAAGCGCAAACTATCAAATCCTAGATACCTTTCTTCTAGAAAGCCCCATTATCAGTCCGGGTAGCTTCTTTCTTAGCGATGATGGGAGTAAATTCAAATATATAAACGACAGTCTCCATTATCATTTTACCAGGGGAAAAAAGGAAGCCGATAGCGTTTACGTTGATCAGGGGGATTTTTATGGTGGACCAAAGGGAAGCCTCTCTCGTGAGGCTCATTTTGCTGTAAACTTTAATACTTTCCTAAACTACGAGAAAGGAAAGAAAAGGATAGTATTTGACAGCTTAGGAGCAGATCTTCTTTTATTGAAGACCCTTGAAGATGGAACAAATTTGATTGAGCGAAAATTGGTTTACCCTTATCAATCAGGCAGTTCTTTGCCAGCTGTTTACGGCTTTAAACCCCAGGTGATTAGTTATAATTTTCAAGATTCCAACATCACCACCTTACAGTACATAAGTGCCGAGCGCGATAGTTTTGCATTTTTCCGAATGGAGGGAGATACTATTCTAGCGCAGCAAAGATTCATAGTTCCTTCTAATCAGGACTTCCAAATCAGGCAAGTTCAGAGTTTTGCAGATAATTCTTTTTTGCTTGCAGGGTCTATTGCACATGGGCGCGATATCGGATGGGACGCATGGTCTCGGCCGCATTTTAAATTACTAGGTCCAAATGGCAGTAAATGGTGGAACGACCCTAAAGCTCCCTTTCAACTTTATTACGATGCTCGAGCAGCAAGCCTGACTATTTTCTTCCCAGACCTTGTTGCGAAATTAGATTATCGAATTATAGATGCTTCCGGTCGAAGCCTACAATCTGGTAGTATTAAAGCTCATGAAGAAATCCCTCTTGGAAATTGGTCTACAGCGCTTTATTATCTGCAGCTATGGAACCAGAATGGAAACTACTATGGTCAACAGCCATTTTTGAAAACTAGGAATTGAGAAAATTATTTTTCTATAGAATCTTGCTCGGACTGCGGTGTGATTTTGATTTTTTGGGCTAAGCTTCAGCTCATTTACTTATCTTGCCTGTATAAATTTCCAGCATGATATTATCGGTTAAAAAGGCTCTGAGTCTTAGTTTTACTTTATTTATTGTTACTAGCCTTAGCGCGCAAACAGAACAATTAGCTAGTGAAGATCAAGGGAAACCTTGGTTTAAAGATGGACAAGCGCAAATAGTAAAAGATTTTAGTAAACCGAAAGATTGGCTGCGTCACGACCTTTGGGTGGAAACGGAATTCGATAGTGATGCCGATGGTATATTAGACCGCATGCACGTTTCTGTAACCAGACCCAAGCAAACGGAAAATGATGATTTAAAACTACCAGTAATCTATAATTCTAGCCCTTATTTTTGCGGTGTAGCAGAAGAGGTAGAAGGATTATTTTGGCAGGTAAATCACGAGCTTGGTGAAATTGGCCCCAAGCGTGTTCACGTTGAGGTAAAAGCCCGCATTAATCGTCCTGTTATTTCCAATGCCCATGTGGCCAAATGGTTACCACGCGGTTTTATTGTAGTGCATTCTTCGTCACCCGGTACGGGTTTGTCAGATGGTGCGCCCACCGTTGGTGGCGAAAACGAATCTTTAGCTCCCAAAGCAGTAATTGAATGGCTAGCTGGAAAAGACAATGGCTATGAAAGCCGCAGAGGTAATGAAAAGGTAAAAGCCTATTGGTCTACCAGCAAGGTGGGCATGATTGGGACTTCCTATAACGGAACCCTAGCACTGGCAGCGGCTTGCACTGGCGTAAAAGGACTGGAGGCAATTATCCCCGTAGCGCCCAACACTTCCTATTATCACTACTATCGCTCTAATGGTTTAGTGCGTTCACCGGGCGGTTACTTGGGAGAAGATATTGATGTACTCTACGATTTTATTCATAGTGGTGATACCGCAAAAAGAGCGGCAAATAATAAACGCGTGCGTGAAGGTATATTGCAAGCAGGCATGGATCGTCAGTCAGGCGACTTCAACGATTTTTGGGCTTCACGAGACTACCTACTTAAAATGGACAATATGAAAGCGGCATTGCTAATGTCGCACGGTTTAAATGACTGGAACGTGATGCCGGAGCATAGTTATCGCATTTACCAAAAGGCCAAGGAAATGGGATTACCCGCCATGTATTATGCCCATCAGTTTGGTCATGGTGGTGAACCACCGCTGTCACTAACCAATAAGTGGTTTAGCCGTTATTTATTTGGCCTAGAAAATGGTGTGGAAACAGATCCGCGTGCTTGGATAGTGCGCGAAGATGATTTACCGAGTAAACCGACCGCCTACGAAGATTTCCCTAACCCTGAAGCAGAAAATGTCAGCTTAAAGCTAAGTCAAAGTGATGCCTTAAATGGTATGCTGGGTTTTGAGTTATCTGCTGCTAAAATGCAGTGGAGCGATGATTATAATGTCCTTCTTAAAGATTTAGCAAGCAATAAGAATTCCACCAACCGCTTATTATTTCGCACGGTAGTCTTACAAGAGGATTTACATATTTCTGGTTTATGCGAAGTAAGCTTGCAATTGTCCATTTTAAATGATGATGCCGCTAATCTTTCGGTAGCCTTAGTATCTTTACCTTGGCAAGAGGGCGAAGACATTGCCATTACCGCCAATATTATAACGCGTGGCTGGGCAGACTTGCAGAATTATAAAAGCATTTCAAAAAGTAAAAAACTAATTCAAGGTGAATATTATGCACTCAGCTTCTATTTAATGCCCGATGATCAAGTAATTCCCGCCGGACAGCAGTTAGCGCTGGTAATATTTTCCAGTGATAAAGATTTTACCCTTCATCCCCAGCCGGGCACAAAACTTAGCTTGGATCTCGAAAATTCTAGTATCAGCATTCCTGTTGTTGGGGGTAAAGATCAAGTCGTAAAGTGCTTTTTGATAAATGAATAATTTTTACAGTGAAAAGCATTTTAAGAAATCTAATTCTCTAACTAGTAATGACTTACCAGCCGACTTTGAAGACTGTCATTTTGTGAATAACGACTTTAGTAGCCTAAATCTTAGCTCTTGCCGCTTTACCGATTGTAATTTTGAAGCTTGTAATTTCAGCGGAACTAAAATGCTAAAGACGGCTCTTCAAAATTGCAATTTTAAGGATTGTAAAATTCTGGGATTAGCCTTTGAAAGCTGTAGTGATTTTGCCTTTAGTCCTAGTTTCGAAAACTGCAATCTGCAACATTCTTCCTTTTACGGTATGCAATACAAAGCAGCGCGTTTTTTTAACTGCAATCTAGGTTCGGTCGATTTTAGCAGAGCAAAATTGAGTGAAGCTAATTTTGAAAAAAGTGATTTAAGTGGCGCTATTTTTTTACAATGTAATTTGGAAAAAGCCAACTTCACTAGCGCCTTAAGTTTTAGTATTAACCCGAACGAGAACCGAATTAAAGGTGCTATTTTCGACCGCGCTAGTTTAGCCGGCTTGCTAGATAGTTATGCTATTAAGCTGAGCTCGATGTAAAGTTAGGCTTCAGACTCTCTGAAAATCTGAGACTATAATTTTACGCCGAACTCACCTTATTAAGATTAAACCCTAAAAGAATATGCAGAAAGAGGAAATTTTAGCAATGTTTGAGCAATTACATACCGAGATAAATGCTTTTATGCAGCAAATGAGCTTAGAGCAGAAATGTACTATTGTAGGAGATAAATGGTCGGCGCTTCAGAACCTTGATCATTTAAACAAAGTCTTGGGTTTTCTTAATAAGGCACTTTCTAAACCTAAATTTATTTTGCGCTTCGCCTTTGGTAAACCTAATCGTGTTGGTCGTAATTACAAAGAATTAGTAGCACGTTATCAAGAAAAGGCAAAAGGCCCGGCCGTCGCACCAAAGGTTTATCAAGCACAAGGAAATGCAAACTTATCTGCGGAAGCGGTAGAGCAATATTTTCAGGCCTTAAGCCAAAAATTTGTGAGAATTGTCGCCAGAAAATGGGAAAATCAGCAATTGGATAATTACCTTTTGGTGCATCCTTTATTAGGCAAGCTAACAATTAGGGAAATGCTTTACTTCGTGCACTGGCATACCAATCATCACTTTAGGGCCATAAAAAAAAAATAGGGGATTAGTCTACTTAAGTCTGTCGATACTTTTTATGATCAAGGCCTAATCCATTTGTCAATACTACAGTAATTTGACTGCGCTTAAAATTCTTGCTTCAGGTTTTCCTTTTCAAGAAAGGACCGTATACCAATTTGCCTTTCGAGTTTCGCATTAAGAAACATGATAGCGACATTTGGATGATTAATCGGTATTACTCACCCAATAAACTAAAGGTTCCCTTTAGCAAGAACTGCTTATCTCTATATTCGGACGGCAACTCAAAGCCAAAATACCCTTCATTACTGGCAGAAATATTTAAGCGAATAACCTTGAAAAAGTATTGGTCAGCCACTTTCTTTTCTAAAATTAAGGCTTCATAATGCGTTCCTTTTTGCACCATAGCCTCACGTCCTAATGAGAATAGGGAGGTGCTGTCATTGGTAATTTCTACTTCAATATAGGTTCCAGGACTGAGGCTGTTATTAGCACTGCCTTCTTTAAGCGAAGCATGCACTAAAACGCTGCGTTTATCTAGGTCAATTACGGGACTAATCAAGTCAATGCTTGCTTTAAAAACTTTGTCTGGATATCTTTTTAAGGAAAAGCGCAATTCTTGCCCTAAAGCGATTTTATCTAAGTCTTTCTCATAAATGGTAAGAGCAAGTTTTAAGTCTTTATTGTTTACTATTTCTAAGGCGATTTCATGGGGACTGATAAATTGGCCACGACTAATTTTTACATTACTAATATAGCCATCTATGGGAGCGGTAATTTTTATAGTACTACTCAAGTTATTCGGACTTAGGGTCTCGGGATTAATGTGCATCAGTTTCAGCTTTTGCTTTAAAGAGGCATAGCTGGCAGCGGTAACCTCATAGTCAGCTTTCGCCTGATGGAGCTTTTTCTCTGAACTAACTTTTTCGGCAGCTAACTTTTTCTGTCTTTGGTAATCATTTTCGTAATAGCTTAACATACTTTTTGCTTCCAAAAACTTTTCTTGAATTACCAGGTATTCCGGGTTTTCTAGGGTGAAAAGTAAATGGCCAGCCGCTATTTTTTGTCCTGCTAAAAGCGCGGTCTCCTTAACATAACCTTCAAAATAGCTACTCACGCTTACCATATTCTCTGGGCGAGCTTCTAAGATACCACGCGCCTTCATACTTTCCTTGAAGGCTATTTTTTCAGCTTTACCCAAGCGCATTTCAGCGGTTTTAAACTGCATTTCCGAAAGCACTAATTCTTGGCTTTCACTCGCTACTTCTTGAGCTTCTTTTTGTACGGTGTCGTTACTGCAGGAAAAAGTGGTGAGCAAGAGAAGGGTAAGAACAGACTCTTTAAATTTATTTAGGAAAATATTCATCTTAATTATTTTAACTGGTAGTTAAGCTTGATAACCGTAAGGTTATAGGCCAAAAGGTTATTGAGGTAGTGTTTTTTAATTTGCGCGGCATTTTCTAGCAGTACCGAGTATTCAATAAAGTTGATCTCACCATTTTCATAGGCTAGCTGGGCGTGTTTTAAAATCTCAGAGCTCAATTCTTCTCCCTTGTTTTGAAAGTAATTAATCCCCATTTGCCACTTTTCTAAGTCTTTAAAATGCTGCGCCCTTTCACTGCGTAACTCTACTTTTAAGTTATCGCTTAGGGCACGGTATTTTTCGAGGGAAATTTTCTGTGCCTTAATCTTGGCGCTCTGTGAGCCAAACCAAAGCGGAATACTCACACCAGCCTGAAAGCCATGGTAGATGTTAGCGGGCGCTAAAGCATTGTTTCCCTGAAAATACTCTACCGAAAGATCAGGTAATAATTGATTTCGCGCCAAGCTAATTTCTTGTTCCTGAAGTTTTTCTTTTTGTTCGGCTAAGGCCAGGCTAATATTAGAATTTAAGCTATCGCCTAACTGCACTGCCAATAAAGGGAAGTTTTGCTGTGGCACTCTAATAGAAGAATCGGCTTGCAAAAGTTTTTGCAAACCTAAGCGAGCTTTTTCTAAATCGGCCAAAGCTTGTTCTTTACCTAAGAGGGTATTTCTCGCTTTACTCTCGGCACTAATTTTATCAAGATAATTAGTTTCGCCGTACTCAAAACTCTTGGCCGAGGAACGCGCACTTATTTGATAGAGGCTATCTAGGTAAGAGCTTACCGCAGCTATTTTCTGCCAATACACCACTTGTAGGTAAGCTGCCGTTACTGCCGCCGCAAGAGATTTAGTCTCCCACTCATATTGCAGCTGTGCTTCGTGAAAATCCTCCTTTTTAAGCTTGCGCTGTGCGCCGTAAGTAGTGGGGAAGAGGAAATTTTGTTGCAGGCCCCAAACGCGTAAGGCCGCATTATTAGGCGCTAAATTATTCTCATCGAAGCTATAGTATAAGCTGGTCTTTTCTAAATTAAAAGCACTGGCAATAAGGGCTTCTTTCTCTTTACTGCTCAAGGCAGATGCCTTAATTTTCTGATTATTCTTGAGGGCAATACTAATCGCTTCGTCTATACTTGCTCCATTGTTTTGGGCAAAGCCGCTCAAAGGCAGAAGCGCAATTAATAGGGCCCAAACACCAATTTTAGCTTGCTTTTTATTCCTTTTTAGAACAATGGTCTTAGTATCGAAAATGGCATATAATATGGGCAGCACAATTAAAGTTAAGGCCGTGGCCGATATTAATCCTCCTACAACAACAGTGGCCAAAGGTCTTTGCACTTCAGCGCCAGCAGAAGTAGAAATAGCCATGGGTAGAAAACCTAAAGCCGCCGCCGAAGCGGTTAGTAGCACGGGTCTTAAACGGGCTTGAGTTCCTTTAATAATACGTTCCTTCATATCGCTTATGCCATCTGCTTTAAGCTCTTTAAACTCTTCAATTAATACAATGCCATTTAAAACAGCAATACCAAATAATGCAATAAAGCCAACGCCAGCCGAAATACTAAAAGGTAAGCCTCTTAGGTAGAGCAGTAATATTCCGCCTACCGCAGATAAAGGAATAGCACTGTAAATTATAAGCGCTTCTTTAACAGAGTTAAAAGCAAAATAAAGGAGGAAGAAAATTAATAATAAAGCAATAGGGACGGCAATGCTAAGGCGCTCGCGGGCCGTCCTTAAATTCTCGAACTGACCACCGTAACCTATGGTATAGCCAGCGGGCAGATTAATTTTGGATGCAATGGTCTTTTGTACATCAATTACTACCGACTCTAAATCACGGCCACGTACATTTACTCCTACTACTATGCGACGTTTAGTGTCGTCGCGCGAAATTTTTGCCGGACCCAATGCATATTTGATGTCAGCAAATTCGCTAATCGGATAGTGTTCGCCGTTGGCGGCCATTATAGAAGCATTTCTAATATCATCGATCTCATTGCGATGCTCTTCATCAAAACGCAATACCAAATGGAAGGAACGTTCTCCCTCAAAAACGTTTCCCGCCTTAGCGCCGGCAAAACCAGTAGATATAATTTGGTTAAGATCAGCGATATTAATTCCAAACTCTGCTAATTTCGCTCGGTCATATTTTATGGCCATCTGCGGAAGCCCCGCCGTTTTCTCCACACTAATGTCTGCGGCGCCCTCAATATTTTCTATTGCTTTTTCGACCTCTAAGGCTTTGCTGTAAAGGATGTCGAGATCTTCGCCGAAGATTTTAATGGCTAAATCGGAGCGTGTACCAGTTATAAGTTCGTTAAAACGCATTTCTATGGGTTGGGTAAATTCGTATTCTACTCCCGGAATTTTGGCAAGCAGCGCTTCTTTAAAAACATTGGCTAATTCATCTTTACTTTCGGCACTCGTCCACCCGCTTTTGGGATTGAGCTTTATAATAACATCGCTTTCTTCCATCGACATCGGGTCGGTGGGTACTTCGGCGGCACCAATACGAGTAGCAATTTGCTCTACTTCAGGAAAAGCCATTAATACTTCCTCAATTTTAGTAGTAATCTTAACCGTTTCTCCTAGGGAGGTTCCTGTTTTTAAAACGGGTTGAATCACAAAATCACCTTCATCCAAAGTGGGGACAAACTCACCCCCCATCCGATTAAAAATAAGGCCCGAGCCGATTAATAAAAGGACGGATAAACTTAATACTAGTGCTTTCTTATCTAAAGCCCAAAGCATTGTTGGGCGATAGCGGGCTTTAAGGAATTCAATAAGGCGAGTGGAGATTGTTCTCTTGGTAGAATCGGTGGGCTTAATAAATAGTGAAGCCATTACGGGAACATAGGTGAAGCAGAGAATCATGGCACCGACAAGGGCAAAACTAAATACTAAGGCCATGGGCCTAAACATTTTCCCTTCTACGCCCACTAATGAGAGTATGGGGATAAATACAATAATGATTATCAACTGTCCGAAAACGGCAGAATGCATCATTTTAGAGGCCCCATTAAAAGTGATTTTATCTTTATACTCCTGCCGTTTCTCTTTGCTTAGCTTGAGCAGACTATCCTTTTCAGAACTAATTTTAAAGGCGATATACTCTATAATAATAACAGCACCGTCTATAATTATCCCAAAGTCAATTGCCCCTAAGCTCATTAAGTTAGCATCAACCCCAAAAATGTTCATCATAGAAAGGGCAAAGAGTAAGGTAAGGGGGATAACCGAGGCCACCACTAAGCCCGAACGCCAATTCCCTAATAGCAAAACCACCACAAAAATAACAATTAAGCAACCGAGAATTAGGTTTTCCGCAATGGTGAATGTGGTTTTAGCAATCAACTCACTGCGTTCTAAAATAGGGTTGATGCTAATGCCGGGCGGTAAGTTCTTTTGTACGGTGGCTACCCTTTCTTTTACTGCTTCAATTACCGCTTTAGAGTTAGCATCTTTTAGCATCATGATCTGACCCAAAACTTTCTCGCCTTCCGCATTACCAGTAATAGCGCCAAACCTAGGGGCATGGCCAAAACCTACTGTGGCCAAATCCTTTATTAAAATCGGCTGGTTATTGCGGCGTTCCACCACAATATTTTCAATATCACTAAGGCTCTCCAACAAACCCTCAGCTCTAACAAAATAGCTCTGTTGTTCCTTTTCAATATAGGCGCCACCAGCAATGCCATTATTACTTTCGAGTGCCTGGTAAACTTTGGCAATGGAAATATTTAAACTGCGCAATTGTGCCGGATTAATAGCAACTTCGTATTGCTTTAAAAAGCCTCCCCAGGTGTTTATTTCTACTACGCCCGGAATACCCGACAGTTGGCGTTTTACCACCCAATCTTGGATGGTTCTTATATCGCTTAAACTATACCAGTCTTTGTAAGACGAGTCAACATCGATAACATATTGGTAAATTTCACCTAAGCCAGTGGTAACGGGCCCCATAAAGGGTTGGCCAAAATTCGCAGGGATTTGCTTCTCCGCCGATTTTATTTTTTCGGCGATTAATTGCCGTGGTAAATAACTACCCATATTATCTTCAAAGACCACGGTAACAACCGAAAGTCCAAATTTAGAAACTGAGCGAATCTCTTTTACTCCGGGTAAATTGGCCATTTCCAATTCTACTGGGTAAGTGATAAATTTCTCTACGTCCTCAGTGGCCAAATTGCGCGAGGTTGTAATTACTTGTACTTGGTTATTAGTAATATCGGGAACAGCGCCAATGGGCAAATTCATTAAAGAATATACTCCACCGCCAATCAAAACTAAAGTGAAAAGGAAAATTATTAGTTTGTTCTTAAGACTAAAGAGAATTATGCGGTCTATCATGGATAGTTTAATTTAAGGCAAAGGTAATTTGGTTAAACAAGAACAAGCGATTTTAAAACTTAAGAGTGGCTTAAGATACTGTTGGAAACATAAGCCTAAAACAAGATCCTTCGCCTATTGAACTAGATACTTCTAAATGAGCATTTATGCTATCTGCCGCCTTGCGAGCGATAGCTAGGCCCAAGCCATCACCCTTAATATTATGGCTAAGTGCATCAGAGCGATAGAAGCTATCAAATATCTTACTTTGCTCACTTGCTTTAATACCAATTCCCTTATCGCAAATGCTACAATTAATGCCGGTAGCATTAGCAGCGATAGAAATGTTTATTTCAGAGCCAATGGGTGAATATTTAATGGCATTAGAAATAAGGTTTTCTAGGATCAGGTCGCAGTAATAACTATCTACTTTATAGGTCTGGGAGTAATGATAGTGGTAATTAAGGGTAAGCTGCTGATCGTTAATAGGCTTTTTAAGACGCTTGATTATCGCGTCAATAATGCCTTTTAAATCTTGCTGCTCCTCCGAGGTATTAACCTGATGGTGATCAATTCTCGCCATGGTTAGTAATTGTTCGGCACTTTTACTCATGCGATCGATTTCATTTATGCAAAAGCCAATTTTTTCCTCGTACTCTGCCTGCTCTCTACCACGACGAATAAGTACCTCTAAAGTGCCTTTTAATACTGCCAAGGGCGTGCGTAGCTGATGTGAGGCATCGGCAGTAAATTGACGCTCGCGGAGAAGGGCTTTCTCAATACGATCGAGGAGTTGGTTAAAGTTTAAGGAAAGGTTATGGATCTCGTCTTTTTTAGTGGGCAACTGTACCCGCTCACTTAAATTATTGCGATTAATGTGATCCATGCTTTCACTTAGGTCTTTAATCGGCTTAATTAACCTCCCTGCTAAAAGGCGCGAAAAGAAAAACAGCACAATTAAAATTACCGCAAAGGACGCAATGAGAATATCGCGCAGTTTTTCCAAAACATTTATTGCAGATTCCAGCGACATGGCTGCAAGGATATAACCGCTTACCTGGCCTTTGTTTTTTAAAGCAATATGAGCGGTGCGAACCCTTTGGTCGCCAATCATTTGATTGTAAAACCCTTTGTGCTGGGCGCCGATAAAATAGAGTGAGTCGCTTTTTAAATTGGGTGAACGGTCCATTATTTTCCCCTTCACATTTACAATTTGAATAAAAACGGGGTTTACCTGCACCTCTCGGTGCTCACGTTCTTCCCACTCTGCCATATTTGCAAAGCGCAATTCATTGCCTTTCAGTTGCACTTCTTCGGTATGTTTATTCAGCTCATAACTTAAGTCGCGGTCAATATTAAATAAAACCACTTCCTCTACCACAAAATAGATTCCGCTAAAAATAACCGCCATAAGTAAGGATGTGGCTAACAGATAGTGCAAAGCAAGGCGGTCTTTTATTTTTAGACTCATGCTTCTTTTATTATATAGCCCACACCACGCACAGTTTTAATCATGCTAGCCGCTGGGCCTAATTTCTTGCGTAAGGCATTAATATAAACATCAATCACCCCACTGTCATAATCGAAGTGAATGTCCCAAACGTCTTCAATAATTTTAGTTCTGGAGCAAACTTCGCCCCTTTGCTCCATTAGGTAATACAACAATTCAAACTCTTTCTGGGTGAGATGTACTTCTTGCGAATTAAGGAATGCTTGACGACTACTCGCTAAGAGTTCCAAAGAGCCGAGCTTCAATTTCTTTAAGGCCACTTTGCCGCGCAGTTGCACCTTTATTCTTTCTAGCAGTTCGCTAAAATTAAAGGGCTTTTTAATATAATCATTGGCACCAGCTTGCAGGCCTTTAATAATGTCGTCGCTGGTGTCGCGCGCTGTTAAAAATATAATGGGACTACTAATTCCTTGGTTCCTTATGCTTTCGCAGATTTGCAATCCGCTGTATTTGGGTAGGTTCCAATCAAGTAAAATAATATCAAACTCTTGGTTAAGGGCAAGCTTTAAACCTTCCTCGCCCGAATGAGAGACGCTAACTTTATATCCTTCCTCTTCTAATCCTTGTTGCAGAAAGTTTGCAATGCCTATTTCGTCTTCTACTACTAATACTCGCATTTAGCAAAATTGCGCATTAAATAGGTAAGTAATTCAGAATCCATTCTTAAGATTCGATTAAAATAAGCGCTGGACCACATAGCCTGACATATTCTACTTAAATTTGTTATTGATAGTTAATTCTATCCCAATCAACCTAAAATTAGTCACTTTCCATGTCTCGTACTTGGCATCAGCTCTATATCTGGTCTATGGTTACTATCACTCTAGTAGTAACAGTTTACTTGTTTATACGTGGTTTTGAATACTATCAAACTCCCTTGGAAGAAAGGTTTTACCAAGATTCCCATGCTTACCTTAAAGCAAGTGGCATCTTCGGACAAGGTTTAGGGGTTATTGGGACTTTTTTAATTCTCTTTGGCGTAGTACTTTATATCACGGCTAAGAAATATGGTTATTTGGAGCGCTTTATCCGCTTGCGCTACCTATTAGAATTTCACATCTTTCTTTGCACACTAGGGCCAATTATGATTCTCTTTCACACAACCTTTAAGTTTGGAGGTATTGTTTCCATCGCTTTTTGGTCTATGGTAATTGTAGTCTTAAGTGGTGTAGTAGGGCGTTATATCTACAATCAAATTCCGCGCACTATTAGCGGACGAGAGTTGAGTTTAGCCGAAATTAAAAAGGAGCAAGCAGCAGGACTATCAATCTTAGATAATTTAATTGGTGCGGACACTAAATTAAAAAGTGACATTCTCGATTACCATAATCCCTACGGCTGGGGCTTACAAAATTACCTTTATGAAAGAAAGCACAGTAAGCAAATGGCTAAGCGAGTAGCCGCTTTGGACCTGATAAAAGAGCAGAAAACGCTAGTTCTTAAATCTGCCAAAGTGGAGTGGAAAATGGAAAGAAGAATTGCTCGTTTAGCCAGTATGCAAAGGCTATTTAAGCTATGGCATGTGTTTCATCGTCCTTTTGCTTTAATAATGCTAATAATAGTGGTGGTGCATATAGGGGCCACCTTAGCGATGGGTTATAATTGGATATTCTAATGAATAGGGAAGAGTTAATCATATACGGAATCACCTTTCTCATTTGCCTAGGCATTGTGGCCTACTACGTTTATAATGGAAGCAAACGCTCTAAAGTAGTGCAACAAAAAGTAGCACAAGCCAAAGAAGACGGGCGCTTTGAACCAGTTTCCTTGCATCCCTACATTGATTTAAATACCTGCATAGGCAGTGGCGCTTGTGTAAGTGCTTGCCCCGAACAAGATATTCTCGGTTTAATAGATGGGCAGGCTACCGTAATAAATGCATCAAGCTGTATTGGCCATGGTGCCTGTTTCCATGCTTGCCCAGTAGACGCAATTTCACTGCGTATTGGTACCGAAAAGAGAGGGGTAGATCTTCCGCACGTAAAGCCCAATTACGAAACTAATATTAATGGTATTTACATAGCAGGCGAATTGGGGGGAATGGGGCTAATTAAAAACTCTGCGGAACAAGGAGTGCAGGCAGTTGAGAATATAGCACGCTTAAAGCCAGAGCGCAGCGCAGATGAATATGATTTACTAATTATTGGCGCGGGCCCAGCAGGTATTGCGGCGGCATTAACCGCCAAAAGTAAAGGCTTGAGGTTTAAAATTGTAGAGCAAGATAGCTTAGGCGGAACGGTATTTACTTTTCCACGCAGTAAGGTGGTGATGACTAAGCCCATGGACTTACCGCTTTACGGTAAAGTTAAATTGGAAAATACCAGTAAACAGGAGTTACTGGATATTTGGAATGATGCCTTAGGCCGAAATGAAATTGAGGTGGAAGAACATTGTAATTTTGAGCAAATTATTCCCCAAGGTGAGTATGACTTTAAGGTAACTTCCAAAGACGAAAGAGTTTTTGCGGCCAAACAAGTATTAATAGCTATTGGTAGAAGGGGGACGCCGCGTAAATTAAACATTCCCGGTGAGGAATCTACCAAAGTGGCTTTCCGCTTATTAGAGCCGGAAGACATTAGTAATGAGAAAATTGTAGTAGTGGGCGGGGGTGACTCTGCTGTAGAATCGGCCATGCTATTAATGGATCAAAATGAAGTCCACTTATCTTATCGTAAAGAGAAGTTTGGTCGCATAAAAACAGATAATAGAAGTAAACTAGATCGGGCAGTAGAGCAAGGAAAAATTAAGCTCCTTTTAGCTAGCAACCTTAAAGAAATTGCCAAAGATGAGGTAGTTTATACAGATGCACAGGGAGAAGAACAGCGTTTAGCAAACGACCGCGTTTATATTTTTGCGGGCGGCGAATTACCAATACCGTTTTTAGAAAAAGCGGGGATTGAAGTGGATAAGAAATTTGGGAAAATAGTAAAGAAGCATTGAAGCAGCTCAATAACATAATCTTCAGTATCGCTCTACTTTTAAGTGGCCTCAATCTCGCTGCCCAATTTTCGCCGGGTAAATTATCGCAGGCGCACTCAGATTTAGAGGGCTTATCTAATTGCACCAAATGCCATGAGTTAGGAGCCAAGGTTTCAGAGCAACTTTGCCTCGACTGTCATAAAACCTTGGATTTTCTTATTAACACTAATCGGGGTTATCACGCATCTACCGAAGTGAAAAGCAAGGCCTGTGTTTCCTGCCACAGCGAACACCACGGCTTAAAATTTAATTCAGTGCGTATCGACGAAGAGACGTTTAACCATAATTTAACTGGTTATAAGCTAGAGGGACAGCATGATAAAATTGAGTGCCGCGATTGCCATAAACCCGATTTTATTGCTTCTACAGAAATAAAAGAGCGCACAGACACTTATCTGGGCATGGAGCAGGATTGTTTAAATTGCCACGTAGATTATCACCAAACTACTCTGGGCGAATCCTGCACCGATTGTCATGGCTTTGAGGATTTTAAGACCTTGCTAGGTTTTGACCATAACAATACAGACTATGCCCTTAAAGGCGCTCACCTTGAGGTAGATTGCATTAAGTGTCATAAAAAGACTAGCCGCAACGGTAAAGAATTTCAGCAGTTTAGCGATGTTCCTTTTGCGAAGTGTACCGATTGTCACGAGGACGAACATCAAGGAAAATTTGGTATATCATGCACCGATTGCCATTCTATTAATTCTTGGCAAAAATTGAAGCTTTCTAATCGCTTCGATCACAATTTAACCGATTATCCTTTAGAGGGTCAGCACAGAACTGTCTCTTGCGCCGATTGCCATACTGGTGGCGATTATAAGCGTGACTTAGCCTTCGGGCAATGTTTAGATTGCCACGATGACTATCACGAAGGGGAGTTTGTAAAAGCCGATCTTAGTAAGCCCGATTGTAAGGAGTGCCATAGCTTGGCAGAGAAATTTACTTACAGCTTTTACGATTTAGAAGACCATCAAGAAAGTGAGTATCCGCTGCTAGGAGCGCATATGGCGACTCCTTGTTTTGCTTGTCACAAAGCGAGCGAGGATGAAAGGTGGAGTTTTAAATTTAATAGTACTACCTGTATCGAATGTCACCTTGATATTCATGTGGGCTTTATTGATACTAGCTTTTATCCGGGGCAAGATTGTAAAGCCTGCCACCAGATGGAGTCTTGGGTAAAACTAGAATTTGATCACGCTAAAACAGATTGGCCCTTAGAATTGGCGCATCAAGAAACAGATTGTCGCGCATGTCATTTCACCGAAGATACTAGCCTTGATTTGGGTTTCAAACAAGAGTTTAAAGATTTGGCGAGTGATTGTTACCGCTGTCACGCAGCAGACAATATTCACGGCGATCAATTTGAGGCAGCAGGTAGTACCGATTGTAAAACTTGCCATAGCGCTAGCACTAAACTGTGGGAGGCAACTTTATTTGACCACAGCAAAACGGAGTTTCCTTTGGAGGGAAAACATAAAGAGGTAGACTGTAAAGAATGCCATAAAAGCGAATTGAAAAATAGTTTCGGGGACTTTAGCACCGATTATAATATAGAAAAATTCCAATGTATAGACTGTCACTCTTCTTAGCCCTTCTCCTACAAGTGGGACTGCTAGCACAAAACCCACACGGGGAGAACTTTGCAATTGACTGTAAAGAATGTCATAATAATCAGGGCTGGACTTTGGTGCTCAGCGAAATTAGCTGGGATCATAGCCAAACAGGATTTGACTTAGAAGGGCAGCACCGCGTAACTAATTGTATGGATTGTCATAAAACCTTAGAGTTTGCTGATGCGGACCCAACTTGTATTTCCTGTCATACCGATGTGCATCAAATGACTGTTGGGAACGATTGCGTGCGCTGCCACGATGAAAATTCTTGGTTAGTAAATGATATTCCACAATTGCACGAGCAGAATGGCTTTCCACTTGAAGGCAGTCATGCTATTATATCTTGCTCTGACTGCCATCGCTCATCTAATAATTTGGCTTGGGAACGTTTAGGCAGTGAATGTATAGACTGTCACCGCGAAGAATATATTAATGCGCAAGAACCGAATCACTTAGCTTCTGGTTTTGGCACTGATTGTGTGCAGTGCCACGAGCCGATTTCACAAAATTGGGGCGGCGAGAATTTTCATTATTTCTTTCCCCTTACCGGTGGTCATAACAATGTAGACTGCACGGAATGTCATAAGTCAAGCAATTATGCCGATGTTTCATCAGATTGTGTCTCTTGTCATTTAGAAGATTTTAATAGCGCTACTAACCCAGACCATCGCGCTTCCGGCTTCACAACCGACTGTACGCTTTGTCATAACCTTAGTCCGGGGTGGGCACCAGCGGGCTACCGCCAACACGACGATCAGCATTTCCCTATTTACTCCGGGAATCACGAAGGCGTTTGGAATTCTTGTACGGCTTGCCACACTAATAACGCCAATTATAATTTTTTCAGTTGTATAGATTGCCACGAACATAGTAATCAGGCCGACATGCGCGATGAGCACGACGATGTTGGGGGCTACCGTTTTGAAAGCAATGCCTGTTATAATTGCCACCCAAATGGTAGAGAAGGTTAGGCATGAAAAATACCGTTTTCATATTATTTCTTTTACTCAGTGGCAGCTTAGCGGCTCAAAAAAATATTAGCGGTGAGATAAGTTTTATTTCGGGTGATAATATTTACATAAGATTCGCAAGTACGAGAGATATTACGCCCGGTGACACCCTTTTTTATCAAGATGAAGCGGCGGGTGAGCAAGCTTGCCTAATGGTGATAAATAAGTCCTCCGTTTCTTGTATAGCTAAACAGATAGGGGATTGTAAGCTTAGTAAAGGGCAGCAGTTTTACCTAAAGAAAAAAGAGGCTAAGAAAAACATAGAGAGTGAGCCTAAGAAACAGGAAGAGCCCGCCGATACTAAGAAGCTTAAAGAGCCCGAAGCGACTAAAGTGGTGGAGAGCAAAAAGAAGGAGCGAATTTACGCCCGGTTAAGTGCCGCCAGTTATTCTATTTTTTCTCCCCAAAATAATAAGCAAGGCAATAGCCGCATGATTGGGCGGGTGAATTTTGAGATGGAGAATATTGCTAAGAGTAATTTTTCGGTAGAAAGCTATTTCAATTACCAAGAGAATTTGCGCTTTTACGACGATTTTAGAGGCTATAACCGTCGCTTTAATATTTATAATCTAGCCTTAAATTACCAAACTGAAGACCTACAACTTAGCATCGGTAGAAAAATTAATCGCAAAGCTTCTTCCTTAGGCGCCATTGATGGTTTGCAGGGAGAATATAAGCATCATGGTTTTTATATTGGTGCCTTGGCAGGCTTTCGCCCAGACTTTGAAGACTTTGGTCTTAACACCGACCTGTTTCAGTACGGCGCTTATCTTGGTTTAGAAAAAGGTGGGGATAAATTTCGAAGCCAGCTTACGGTAGGGTTTTTAGAACAGCGGAATAAAGGTGCTATAGATCGACGTTATCTGTATCTGCAGAGCTCTAATCAAATTGGGACGAGGCTTCACCTATTCGCATCTACAGAAGTGGACCTCTACGAAAATTTTGATACTGCCACGGCCCAAGCTGGTATAACCTTAAGTTCTTTGTTTATATCGAGTCGCTTAAAAATAACTAATTGGTGGAATGTATTTGCCTCTTATGATACGCGCAGACAAATAATATTTTTTGAAACCTACGATACCGAAGTGGAACGTCTTTTGGCTAACCAAGAAGCGAGACAAGGGTTGCGAATACGCTCTAATTTTCGCTTGGGGAAACGCACTAATATGGGATTGAGTTACAATTCGCGCTTTCAGCAAAACGCGGGAGTACAAGGAGGGAACTTACAAGCCTATGTAAGTTATCGCAGACTTCCTTGGATAGGGGGAACGATAAGCTATCGCTTCAATTTGAACAGTACACTTTACCTTCGCAGCGAAGTTAATTCGGCGCGCTATTCTCACTACTTTGCAAAGGGTAAATTGTATAGCGCGGTATACTGCCGCTACCTGAGCTACCTTTATATTAACCGAGAAATGGTGGTTCCTGCCCAAATATATTATGGGGCCGAACTTAGCTACCGCTTTGCGAGCGGTTGGGATTTGGGCACTTTAGCAGAGATGTCGCAATCTGGTCAGCAAAATACCTATAGATTGAATGTGAGATTGACAAAAAGATTTAATTTTTAAAATGAAGAAAGAAAAACTATTGAGCCTTTTATTTTTAAGTAGCATAATTGCATGCTCTAATGGCCCCGTTAAAATTGAAGAACAAAGCTCAGCCGATGCCGAAACAGCAGCCCAATCTATTTTTGATAAATCAGGAGAAAAAAGGGAGAGTAATGCTTTGAGCAAAGCGATTCATCAAGTTGAGGTTTTAGAAATTTTAGAGAGCGAACGTTATTCATATTTACGCGTGGCTGAAGCCGAGGATGAGTACTGGATTGCGACCATACAAGGCAGTTATAAAATCGGGGAGAATTATCTCTATTCGGATGGTTTATACAAAACCGACTATTTCAGTACCGAGTTTAATCGCAGTTTCGATCGTATTTATTTAGTCTCCGATTTAAGAGCAAAAAATGCTACCCAACAAGGGAGTAGTAGTATTGATAAACTGGTAGGAATTGAACAGTCTAAACCAGTTTCGGAAGCAGATTATAATCGTGCAGGCTCTATTAAGATTAAGGATTTAATAGCAAACTCAGAGAAATACGCCAACAAAGAAATTCAGATTACGGCCAAAGTGGTTAAGGTAAATCCTGCCATTATGGATCGCAACTGGTTACATTTAAAGGACGGCACTTTCGATGATTTTGATTTGGTTGCGACCTCGCAAGAAGGGGTACCTGCGGGTCATATTGTTACTATAAAAGGGACTTTGGTTTTAGACCGTGATTTTGGTGCGGGTTACCGCTACGATTTAATAATTGAAAATGCGACTTTGGTTCCATGATGAATAAACCTGCTAAGTCATCGCTCATAAAGCTTTGGTACAGTTTCTTTAACGAAAAAGCGGCCTTAGTTTATTTGGTTCTCTTCGCCTTGGCCATTGGTGTTGCTACTTTTATCGAAAACGATTTTGGTACTGATGCGGCCCAAAAAGTAATATACAAGGCTACTTGGTTTGAAGTACTGCTAGTGCTCTTTTCAGGGACTTTAATTCACAATATTATCCGCTATAAATTTATTGCACGCAAACGCTGGTCATTGCTGCTTTTTCACGCTTCAATGCTTGTAATTATTATGGGTGCAGCCCTTACACGCTATATCGGTTTTGAAGGCATGATGGGCATTCGTCAGGGTGAAAGCGCCAATACTTTTTTAAGTGCCAATACCTATTTGGGGATTAAGTTTTTTAAAAATGGCCAAGAATACCAAGTTAATGAACCGGTACTATTTGCCTCCTTGGGAAATAATCATTTTGAAAAGGAATATCAAATAGGAAATGATTTGATAAAAATTAAACTGGAGGATTTTATTCCTAATCCAGAAACAGACTTAGTTGCGGATGCCGCTGGGGAGAACCTTCTGAAAATTGTGATGGCGGGTGAAAGCGGTAGAAAGGAATACTTTTTAGCATTTGGTGAAGCAAAAGTTATTGACGGACAAGCGTTTAATTTCACCAATACATTTAAACCCAATTATGTAAATATCTTTTACAGCGAAGAGGAACTGCGGATTGCTAGCGATCAGTTAATGACGCAAATGACCATGGCCACGCAGGAGATCGATACAGTTTTGCCGGCGCAGGGAATAGCCTCTCCTCTTAAAATGCGGTCGCTTTACTCATCTGCCTCCAGTCGCTTCGTTTTTGCCGATTTTCATAAATCTGTTAAGGAGAGAATTGTAGCGGGCGAAGCTAAAATCACTAATGCCAGTAAAGTGGCCTTGAAGATGCAAGTGGCTATAAACGGCACTAAAGAGGAAGCTCATATCCTTGGCCAGAAAGGAGTGTTTGGCCGCGCAGAAAACTTTGGTAGCAATGATTTGGCCGTGACGGTAGCTTATGGTTCTAAATTAATGGCATTACCTTTCAACTTAAAGCTAGATAAGTTTGAAATGGAACGCTATCCGGGTACAAATAGTCCCGCTTCTTTCGCCAGTGAAGTAGAGATAATAGACGATGAACTGGGCTATAAGGAAGACTATCGCATTTTTATGAATCATATTTTGGATTATCGAGGTTATCGCTTTTTTCAATCCTCTTATGATCGCGATGAGCAGGGAACTTACTTAAGCGTGAACCACGATTTTTGGGGTACTTGGGTTTCTTATATTGGCTATGCTTTGCTTACTTTAGGGATGATAATGACACTGCTCAGTAAGAATACGCGTTTTTACGAGCTGTCGCAGAAGATTAAAAAATTGCGCTCTAGCCACGCAATATTAATTATTGCTTTAGGCCTTTTGCCCTTTCTTAACCCATCTGCGCAAGCGCAAGAGAACTTAAGCCCCAAAATACCGAGTGCAAGTGAAGCACACAGCCAGTTATTTAGTAAGCTGATAGTGCAGGATGTGCGCGGTAGAATGAAGCCAGTACACACTTTAAGTAGAGAGGTGATGCGCAAGGTGTACGGCAAAGAAAGCTTTGCTGGCCTTAATGCCGATCAGGTAATGTTATCGCTTTTCGCTCATAATGAAGATTGGTACGGTGCCGCTTTTATCAAATTGGATAAAGAAGGGCAATTGGCAGATTACCTTGGGATTGATGGAAAGCACGCCGCATACCGCGACTTCTTTAATAAAGATGGCTCCTACAAATTAGCCGCAGAAATTCAGAGTGCCAATACTAAAGCCGCCGCTGAGCGCAGTACTTTTGATAAGGCTTTAATCAATGCCGATGAGCGCGTGAATATCGTTAATATGCTCCTTTCGGGTTATCTGTTGCGTTTAGTACCTTTGGTAGATGATCCTAACAACCGTTGGGTTACTACGCACGGCTCCGAGAGTTTAGTAGCAGAAAAATTTTTTGCAGCTTATCGCAGTGCTTTGCGAAACGATAAGATTGTAGTGGCGAATGCTTTGCTTAATGCTTTAAGTGATTTTCAGACGGAGAAGGGTAAAGAGGTAATGCCGAGTGAAACGCAACAGCGTGCGGAAATTTGGCTCAATGAAGTGAAGATATTTAACCGTCTGGCTCTGGTTTATACCATATTGGGTTTGGCTTTTTTGATTTTACTTTTTACCGGTGTTTTCAAAGCAGATTGGAACCTTAGTAAAGTGCAAACCGCATTGGTTGTCCTGCTTATTTTGGCTTTTGCTTTTCATACGCTCGGATTAGGCTTGCGTTGGTACGTGAGTGAGAGAGCACCCTGGAGTAATGGCTATGAATCGATGATTTACATTGCTTGGACTAGCACCTTGGCCGGTATTTTATTTAGCAGAAGATCGCCGGGAGCCATGGCCGCTACTAATATTCTAGCTGGTGTAGTTTTACTTATTGCTATGCTAAGCTATCTTAATCCAGAAATAACCCCTCTAGTGCCAGTTTTAAAATCATACTGGCTAACTATCCATGTTTCGCTAGAAGCGGGAAGTTATGGTTTCCTAATGCTGGGCGCTATTATCGGATTAATCAACCTACTATTAATGGTATTTATCAAGCCAGCCAACTTAAGTCGCTTGCGTGGTATTATTCGCGAGATGTCTTATATCAGCGAAATGACGCTTATTGGTGGTTTATTTATGCTAAGTGTTGGCACCTATTTAGGCGGTGTATGGGCCAATGAATCTTGGGGACGCTACTGGGGTTGGGATGCTAAAGAAACCTGGGCCTTAGTGAGCATACTGGTCTATGCCTTTATTTTACACTTGCGCTTAGTTCCAAAAGTAGCTGGTCTTTTTGCTTATAATTTTGCGACACTCTTTGGCCTTAGTTCTATAATAATGACCTATTTTGGGGTGAACTATTACCTTTCTGGATTACATTCTTATGCTGCTGGCGACCCGGTACCCATTCCAGAGTGGGTTTATTATGCCGTGGCAAGTCTAATAGTAATTAGTGTAATAGCCTTTATGCGTGCTAAAAAGGCAGGACTTAAGGCTTAGTCCAAATTTTCCAACTAGCTTCAGCTTGAAGGATTAGCATTTGCTGGCCATTGCGGGTTTTAGCTCCAGCAAGGCTTGCTTCTTTTAAGAGGCGGGTTTCAGAAGGATTATAAATTAAATCGTAGAAAAAATGCCCACTTAAATCGCCTAGTAGTTTTAGGGCTGGCATTTCCGTCACGTTTGGGGAAGTTCCTAAAGGGCTGCAGTTTATTACCAAAGGAAAATGTGCCAATTGCTCTGAGGCTTGGTGATAGTCCCATTTATTGGCATTAGCATTGCGACCTACTAATTGCGTTTCAATACCCATCTGCTGTAAAGCGTAAACCACCGCTTTAGAAGCACCGCCACTGCCTAATATTAGGGCCTTTTGCGGCCTTGCGGCAGATAGGAAATCTTGCAAATCTTGGCGAAAGCCTAAATAATCGGTATTGTAAGCATGCCGCTTTTGCTGATGAATTAAAATGACATTGGCAGCGCCAATACTTTGCACGGCAGGACTAAGAACATCAACGTAATTTAGAATTTGTTCTTTGTAAGGAATGGTAACATTAAAGCCTCGCCAATCTTTTTGCGCTAGGAGGGAAGGGAGTTCTGCGATGCTTTCTAACTCGCAGTTTACATAGTCATGACTAAGATTAGCCTCTCTAAATTTTTTGGTGAAATAAACTTTAGAGAAGGAGTGACTTAAGCTTTTTCCAATGAGACCAAAATGCATGGATTAGGCCTCGCTTGGTTTCTGGTTTCCTAGCTTCTCTAGGAGAAAGATAAGTGCCGCGCCAGCGATGGCTAAGGCAATAGCAGCATAAAACTCAGAGTCGGTAGGACTTTGTCCAATAACTTGAGAGCCTTCAATTATCGGCAGGCTAAAATTATTGGGTAAAACTGCACGCTCTACCACATTAACTATTTCTTCATTTGCTTCGCCTGCGTGCTTAATCATAATTTCATCCACTCTTTTCCAAGGCCATATTTTATTAAGCGAACCCAATAAGAAGCCCGAAAGTAGGGCAATAGTAAGGTCGTGGTATTTAGCAAACATCACCTTTAAAAGGCGGGCAAAAGAAAGTAATCCAATTATGGCTCCTGCGCCAAAAGTGGCAATAATGGCTAAATCTCTTTCGTGAATGGCATTCAAAACTACGGAGTAAGAACCTAAAAGTACCAGAATAAAGGAGCCTGAAATGCCTGGTAAAATCATCGCACAAATAGCGATAGAACCACTGAGAAAAATATACCAAAGGGAATCGTTAGAACCTGAAGCGGGCAAAATAGTAACCATATAAGCAATGGCAGCACCAATAATAAAGGCTAATGCGGGACTAATTCCCCATTGCTTAACCTGTTTACCCACAAAGAAGATACTGGCGAAAACCAATCCAAAGAAAAAGCTCCATAAAAGTACTGGCTGATTTTCAAGCAGCCACGAAATACCTTTGGCCAAAGAGACAATAGAAAGACCAATTCCCAAGAAAAGGGGCACAAAAAACCAGCCATTGATATAGTCCCAAGCTTTGGCAATTCCTTCTTTGCGAAGTATTTGCACAGCCTCTAAATTTATGCGGTTAATGCTCTCAATTAGCTCTTCGTAAATACCGGTTATAAAAGCAATGGTACCACCACTAACGCCAGGAACTACATCGGCAGCGCCCATGGCTATACCTTTAAGGAATAGGAAAAATTTTTGCATGCTGCTGCGAGAAGGTTAAGACCGTTTAGTTGATTTTTTTAAGATATCACTCACCATGGGGTGGTCAATCAAAATTGGGAATAAGTCGAGGAAAAATAGCTTTCCTTCAGGGTAAATACTCAGTGCATCTTGCAGTTGAATACCGCCTTCAATTTCCCGTCCTTGAATAAAAAGGAAACCGGCTAGATGAAAGTAGATAGAAGCGGCATTGGGCAACTTTTTAGTGCCTTCCACTAATATTTCCAAGGCTTCTTCAAATTCACATAGGTCATTAAGAAGATCAGAGTAATGAATAAAAGTGTCGCTTTCGAAATAGCCTGTTTTAATTAGTTCGCTATAAATAATCTTAGCTTCATCAAGTTTGCCTGCTCGATGGTGAATGAGGGCACTAACTTGTTGGTATTTCCAATTTTCAAAATCTAGTTCTACCGCCTTATTTATTAAGAAGACTGCTTCATCCCATTCTTTTAGCTCGTCCTTCATTAGGGCTAGCTCGTAATAGGCTTCTTCTAAATCGGGGTCTTCCTTTATGGCTTTATAAAAATGACTTTCCGCTTTTTTATCCTTGTGTAAGTGCACATAGCAAATACCCATTTTATAATAGGCATAACCGCTAGTGCCGTCAAACTCAAAAGTAGCATGATAGGTATCGGCTGCTTCTTGAAAACGGAAGAGTAATTCTAGGATGCGTGCTTTTTCGTAGTAAGCAGCAGAGAAAAAGTCATCAATAAGTATCGAATAATCTAAAGACCGAAGAGCAAGATTGTACTCTTCCATTTTGGCGTAGATAATTCCTAAATGATACCAAGCGACTTCCCCGTAGGGATTCTCATCAATCAGTTTTAGGAAAAAGTCGCGACCCGCCTCTTGTTGATCAAGAAGATCATAGCAAAGTGCAATATTGTATATAGCAATTTCGTCGTCGGGATAAACTTCTAGCGAAAGCTTTAGATATTTCAGGGCCTTTTCATAGGCGCCAGTTAATTGGTACTCTAAAGCGAGAAGGTGATAGACATCTTCCTGATATTCTGCTACGTTTAGCGCCTGACGGTATTGTTGAATAGCTTTTTGGTGATTACCCATTTTGCTGAACAAACCCGCGCGTGCCATAAATAAGTCATAGGACTCCGGCACTACTAGTTCTAGTTCTTTCAGGGCATCTTTTGCCGCCAGGGTATTATCTGATGCGGTAAGGAACTGCACACGTTTAAACCACAAATGCGTTGCATAAGGGTGCTGGCTAGTGGCAATATCTACTACCTCTAGGGCCTGTTTAATTTTTCCTAACTCGTAAAAATAGTCGGCAATGGCCTCAAATTCTTCTAAATCATAAAACGCAGATTTGCCTTGAGCCTGCGCCCGTTTGAAGTCATCGACTAGTTCTAGTAGATTGAAAAAATCATCTTCGTTTTCGTCTTCAAACATAATTTACTCTTGGATAATTAAAAGTATTCTTTTATGCCTTGCAAAGATACAGCCTTATGCCTGCTTTTTCACAAATTAATCAACAAGCTTAAGTACTAAGTGTTTAGCGCAAGGCTAAGAAGCCGCATGACTTATTCTAAATATTGGTCTTCTGCGCTTTAGCTCCACTCAACAGTTCATAAGTACTGGGGCAGTTCAGCTTAATTTTCACCATTTATAAGTGGCCTGAGCCCTGATTTTACCTCAAGCGTAATAGTTATATTTGCGCACAAATTAGAAGCATGACCTTAATAAAATCTATATCTGGTGTAAGAGGCACCATCGGCGGTAAAAAAGGAGAAAATCTCAGTCCCTTAGATGCAGTAGAATTTGCAGCGGCTTACGGTACTTGGCTAAAGCGTAAAAATGCAAATGGCCCGGTTAAAGTGGTCATTGGTCGCGATGCTCGTCCCAGTGGCTCTATGATTCAAAACCTAGTGCAAAACACTCTAGTGGGTTGCGGAATAGACGTGGTTGATTTAGATCTTTCTACCACACCAACGGTAGAAATGGCGGTTGTTTTTGAGAAAGCACAAGGAGGGATTATCCTCACCGCTTCTCACAACCCGGTAGAATGGAATGCCTTGAAGTTATTGAATGAAAAAGGCGAATTTATTTCTGGTGCTGATGGCCAAGAGTTGATGCGCATGATTGAGGCGGAGGATTATGACTTTGTAGAAGTGCATGATTTAGGTAAAACTAGTCGCAGCAAAGACGCAATTGAAAAACATATTGATGCCATTTTGGCCCTGCCTTATATAAATGTTGAGGCCATTGCCAAAGCTGATTTAAAAGTTGCGGTAGATGCGGTAAACTCTACTGGTGGGATTTCTATTCCACCTTTATTAGAACGATTAGGGGTAAAACGTACCGAGTTATTATACTGCGAGCCGACCGGTTTATTTCCGCATAACCCTGAGCCATTAAAAGCCCACTTGGGCGACATTATGAAAGTGGTTAAAGAAAAGTCATGCGATATCGGTATTGTGGTAGATCCTGATGTTGATCGTCTTGCTCTAATATCGGAGGACGGCGAAATGTTTGGCGAAGAATACACTTTAGTAGTGGCAGCAGACTATCTTTTACAGCATAAAAGCGGTAATTTAGTGAGCAATTTAAGCAGCAGCCGCGCTTTACGCGATTTAGCCAAAGAACGTGACGTTGACTATGCCGCCGCCGCGGTAGGTGAAGTTAATGTGGTGAGCAAAATGAAGGAATGCCAAGCGGTTTTAGGTGGTGAAGGAAACGGGGGAGTAATCTTACCCGATCTACACTACGGTAGAGATTCCTTAGTGGGTATTGCAATTATTCTATCGCATCTAGCCACAGCGGGAAAAACCTTAAGTGAAATGCGCGCTTCTTACCCGGCTTACTTTATGGGTAAGAACAAGATTCAGTTGGAGCCAGGCATGGATGTAGATGGAATCTTAAAGAGCATTGCCACCAAATATCAAAAAGAAGAAGTGAGCACCATCGATGGTGTTAAAATTGACTTCGCCGATGAATGGGTCCATATGCGTAAATCGAATACCGAACCGATTATCCGCATTTATACCGAAGCTAAAACTCAAGCTGCAGCTGATAAATTGGGCGAAAGATTTATAAAAGAACTAGCAGACTTGGCTAATTAAATTTTAGGCTATGAATACTACCACTCCAAAACTTACACACACTAAATGGGAGGAATACTTTCAAGAGTTTAGGGAAAACACAGTTGGTTATAATGCCGAGTTTATTGGCCCTTACGGTCCTAAGCATATTATTTATGCCGACTGGATTGCGAGTGGTAGGTTATACGCACCCATAGAAGATAAAATGAAGATGGAAATTGGTCCTTTGGTAGCCAATACCCATACCGAAACTTCCTATACAGGAGCGATGATGACGGCTGCTTATAGTGAAGCTAAGAGAATTATAAAGGCGCATGTTAATGCTGCGGCAGATGACGCCTTTATTCCTACTGGCACAGGAATGACGGGGGCAGTTTTAAAGTTGCAAAGAATTTTAGGTTTTAAAATTCCAGAGCAATTTGCCGACCGAATTAAACTAAAGGCAGAAGAACGCCCCGTGGTTTTTATTAGTCACATGGAGCATCATTCTAATCAAACTTCTTGGCTAGAAACCATTGCCGAAGTGGTGCAGATCAAACCCTGTCCGCAAGGATTTTTGGATCTCAATCATTTTGCTGAATTATTAGAACAGTACGCAGACCGTCCTTACAAAATTGCCAGCATTACTTCGGCCAGCAATGTTACCGGTGTTTTTACGCCTTATCATAAAGTGGCTAAAATGATTCATCAAGCAGGAGGTTATTGTTTTGTAGATTTTGCCTGCAGTGGCCCTTATGTAGATATAGATATGCACCCGAGTGACCCAGAGGAATATCTCGATGCCATCTTTTTCTCTCCCCATAAATTTTTGGGTGGGCCAGGTACACCAGGCGTACTTATTTTTAACTCTAAACTTTATAAAAATAAAGTGCCCGATCATCCGGGCGGAGGCACTGTTACTTGGACCAACCCTTGGGGAGGTCATCATTATATTACCGATATCGAAGCGCGTGAAGATGGCGGTACTCCCGGTTTTTTACAAACTATGCGGGCCGCTTTAGCAATTCGCTTAAAAGAGAAAATGACCGTGAAAGCAATTCGTGCCCGCGAGCATGAATTACTCGCCTATGTTTTTGAGCGTTTCGAGAAGATTCCTGGAATGGTAATTCTGGCAGGGCATATTAAAGACCGTCTTGGTGCAGTTTCATTTTACATCGAAGGCATTCATTATAATTTTGTTGTCCAGCTTCTCAACGATTTATTTGGGGTACAAACCCGCGGAGGTTGTAGTTGCGCGGGTACTTATGGTCATTATCTATTGCATCTCGATCCTGAGGCCAGTAGCCACATGAGTACTCAAGTTGATTCAGGCGACTTTTCCGCTCGTCCAGGCTGGGTGCGTCTATCAGTTCACCCAACTTTGAGTGATAAAGATGTGATTACCATCTGCGACGCGGTAGAGCATATTGCTAGTAATGCCAATCATTATCTTAGTCAGTACAACTGCCCAAAAGGAGCTAACACTTATGTTTATAAAAGTAGAGAAACAGGAAGCTCTTCGCTCATTGACTCCTGGTTTACACTATGATCAAAGATCCCATTTATTTCGATTATGCTGCTTCCACGCCGATGCGTAAAGAGGTAGTAGATTATTATACCGAGCTATTATTGGGCTCACAGGGCAATCCTTCTAGTAGCCATTCTTTTGGTCGCAAAGCCAAAGCGGTGCTAGAATCTAGTCGCAAAGAAGTAGCTAAGTTAATGGCTTGCGCCAGTGCAGAAATAATTTTCACTTCCGGCGGTACCGAGGCTAATAATACAGCTATTGTAATGGCTCTGCGCGATTTAAAGGTTAAAAGGATAATCATAAGCCCAATAGAGCATCATGCAGTATTGCATTCCGCCCAATTATGGTGCAAGGCCTTTTCGGTCGAGCTTTATACCCTTGCGGTAGATGCGCAGGGACGATTGGATTATGCTGAACTCGAACGAGAATTACAAAAGGGTGGTCCTGCACTGGTCTCTTTGATGCACGGAAATAATGAGATTGGTAATCTTAATGATTTGCAAGCCATTGGTGATTTGTGCCATAAATACCAATCTTACTTTCACAGCGATACCGTACAAACCGTGGGGCATTTTCCTTTAAATTTAGGAGAGTTACCGATTGATTTTGCTTCGGCTTCAGCACATAAATTTCATGGTCCTAAAGCAGTAGGCTTTTTATACGTATCGCAAAAACTGCGAGTACAAGCATTAATATCTGGCGGCGCACAACAAAGAGGATTGCGGGGTGGTACCGAGAATATTTTTCAAGTAGGAGCAATGACGATGGCCTTACGATTGGCCTACCGAAACTTGGAGGAAGAGCGTGCACATATCTTAGCGATGAAGGCTTATTTTTTACAAGAGTTGCAGGATAAAATGCCACAGGTTTACACTAGCGGGCTTAGTGGTAAATTAGATGAAAGTCTTTATACCGTGGCCAGTATTTCCTTTCCTATGCAAGGTGATTTGGGGATGCTACTTTTTAATCTAGACCTGCATGGTTTTGCTTTATCTGGTGGAAGTGCTTGCTCATCTGGCAGCGTCCAAAGCTCTCATGTAATTGCTGCTATTCGCCCTGACGATAAGAATACCGTGCTGCGAGTTTCCTTTGGTAAAGACAGCAAAAAGGAGGAAATCGATTTACTAATCAATTACCTCCTTAGTGTATAAATGGTGTCAAAAAATTAATTTTGTTCGCTCAGTTCCTTTTTTTTATCTGTGTAGCCAAAAAGGTTTTTTTCTTTAATCATTGTACCCACCATTTCAGGCAAGGCAAACTCCCAATCTTCTTCACCGCTGCGAATACGATTTAATATATCGCGCGAGAATATTTGTAAGATATCGGGATCGTAATCGTCAATATCTTTAATCCGGCGGTTAAATACTAAGAAGTCAAATAGTGGTTTAAAGCGCGGGTGGATATTGAGACTTTCACTAGTTTGTATTTCCTCATTGGGCGTAGGCTGATAAGGATAAACATAGAGTTTCAGATCGGTAGAATACAGAATTCCAAAAGCCTCTAATATTCCACCTTTTAAATCGCGGTAATATCGTCCATCAAAGAGTTCGTTTAAATTACTTACCCCCATAATAAGCCCCATGCGCTCCTCAGTATAGCGAGAGAAGTACTCTACTAATTTATAATACTGTTGGTAATTGGAAATTAAAACCGTTTGACCTAAAGAGCAGAGGATTTCTGCTCGATCTAAAAAGTCTTGTTCGTCTATTTCGCCTTCTGCTTTTAAATTATTAAGGGTAATTTCAAACAATACTTCAACCTTTTCAGGAAGAACCTTGCGCTCCTGCATAAAGCTTTTACGCGCCTTGCTAATCATATCCATATTTACCTTTGTCACCGGTCGGAAACTTCCTCTTACGGTAAGGATATTCTTTTTATAGAGCAGGGCGGCGGGTAAGATATTGTTGCCTTCAGGCCCAAAAATAACCGCATCAGTCATACCGTATTGTAGTAGTCTTAAGGACATTAAGCGATTATCCACTTCCGTAAATTCGGGTCCCTCAAAATGGATCATATCGATTTCCATCTTGTAGCGGGCAATATTGTCGTAAAGTGATTTTAGTAATTCTTCGGGATTGTTACGGACATTAAATACTCCGTAGATGAGGTTAACCCCCATAACACCGATAGTCTCTTGCTGTAAAGCCGCATCTTCTTCTTTCATGCGCACATGAAAAAGAACATCATTCGGTTTCTGGTCAGGACTTAATTGGAATCGTATTCCCATCCAGCCATGACCTTTAAATTTACGCGTGAAGTTGATGGTAGCAATCGTATTGGCGAAAGTAAAGTAACATCTTTGTGCATGACGTTCGCGCTTCAAGCGTTCTTCCATTAAACCATATTCATGGTCAAGCATCTTGCGTAAGCGTGCTTCAGTTACGTAACGTCCGTCTTCTTCCACACCATAAATAGCATCAGAAAACTTCTTATCGTAGGCGCTCATGGCTTTCGCTACGGTTCCAGAAGCTGCTCCAACACGAAAGAAATTTCGAACTACTTCTTGGCCTGCGCCAATTTCAGCAAAGGTTCCGTAAATGTTTTCACTGAGGTTTACCTTCAGGGACTTCTGAGCGGTTGAGAGAACGAGACGTTCCATATGATCAAGCGATTTTAGCTATTAATTCCACACAAAAATAGGATTCTAAATGCTTAAACATCCTTAAATGCCTAAAAGTTTTAGTCTAATTTTGCAGCGTGAAAATGACTTTAAAAATCTTAGGTAGTGGCACTTCACAAGGCGTGCCTGTTATTGGGTGTAAATGTGCTGTCTGCACTTCCGTAGATTCGAAAGACAAGCGCTTACGTAGCTCCGCAATTATCCAATCTACTAAAACAAGTATCTTAATAGATAGCGGTCCGGATATGCGGTATCAGCTTTTAAGAGCAGGCATTGCTAATGTTGACGCCGTATTAATAACCCATGAGCATCAAGACCATACTGCGGGTATTGACGATTTAAGGGCAATTTATTTTATTCAAAAACACAGCATTCCTATTTATTGCACCGAACGCGTGGAACGTCGTATTCGCGAACAGTATTCTTATATCTTTCAGAATTCTGATTATCCAGGAGTACCGCAAATTAACTTTGAACGTATTCCTTCGGGTAGCTTTCAGATAGGCGATATAAAAATAGAACCCCTCTTTTTATGGCATGCTGATTTACCGGTAACCTGTTTTAGAGTAGGGGATTGCGCCTATATTACGGATGCTAATAAGCTTCCTAATAGTGAAATGCTTAAACTAAAAGGGCTAAAAAACTTAGTGGTGAATGCGCTGCGTAAGGAAAAACATCATTCTCACTTTAGTCTTCCCGAAGCAATAGAACTGTCTGATAATTTAGCGGTAGAGCAAAGTTATTTCACTCATATAAGTCATCAAATGGGCTTACAATTAGAAGTGCAAAAAGAATTGCCTCCTAAGCGCGATTTAGCATGGGACAGTTTAGAGATAGCGATTAACAGTAATTTCTGATAAAAATAGAAATGATAAGACCTCAGAAGAAGGAAGCGAAGAGCAGGGTTTTAAATGGCCTAGCTGTTGGCATTAGTGCTTTTATGACCTTGCTTAATATGGGGCAGTGGTTTTTGGTCAGTATTCTTAAAACAACCAACTTATATTCCTTTGGGAAACAAGCTTCCAAGCCTTATTTCTATAAGAGTGCTGATTTATTTGCCTTAGTGCATTTATACTGGGGCTATCTCTTTTTAGCAATTTTCACCTTAACACTTTTAGCAGTTTGGTCCAAGAAGAGATTTCTAGTTATCCCAGCTTTTGGTTTAACCATGCTCAGCATAGTGGCCTACCTGTACCATGCTAGCATCGGTGTCGAATAATTTTATGCGAAAACTAGCTAGCTGATAACCCATTAAATGTTTAAACATTAGCTTCGCGAACATATTGTTAAATTTATAGTTACACTTTGCATGAGAAAAAACATACTTAAAACAACTTTACTAGGCCTTTTGCTGGTTTTCACAGCATCACTCTCGGCACAATCCTGGATAACGGCGGGAACTATTCCCAGCTCACGCCACCACCCGGTAACCTTTGCACTTAACGGTTATGGTTACATGTTAACAGGGACCAATAACTTCGGTTCTTTAACGGATGACTTTTTTCGTTATGATCCAGTTACAGACGTATGGGCAACTCTTACCGACTTTCCTGGAGGAGCAAGGTCTTTTTCCATTGGAACCGCTTACCAAGGTTTGGCTTACGTAGGTTTTGGTGTTTCCAATACTCAGTATTTTAAAGATTTATGGTCTTATGACCCGCAAACTGATCAATGGACTCAGTTAGCTTCTTGTCCAGGGGCTGCTCGTCGTCATCCATCTATGATGGCTGCAGATGGGAAAATATACGTGGGACTAGGAAATGATAATGGCGGTGACTTAAAAGACTTTTGGGTTTATGATATCCAGAGCGATTCTTGGTCACAATTACCCGACATTCCTGCTGGCTCTCGTCACCACCCTTTCCAATTTGCTATTGGTAACGAAGTTTTCTCTGGCATGGGACACGGTGGTCAAATTATTTATGATGATTGGTATAAATGGGATACCATTACCAATAATTGGGCAACCATGACTGACTTTCCTGGCGAAGCTAGGGTAGCAGGAACACAGTTTTCTAACCAAGGCTATGGTTATGTATTAAGTGGGGATGGCGATAATCATAGTTTTATGACTAGCGGTGAAATGTGGCGTTATAATCCTGCTAACGATACTTGGACACAACTTCCTTCTCATCCAGGGAGAAGTTTATGGGCACCGGGTTCGTTCGTAATTAGCGATACTATCTATTTTATGGGCGGCTTTAATCGTCAGTTCTCTAGTTACCCGAATACGATGTATAAGTTTCACTTAAACCCCTTAGGTATTGGAAACGAGGAGCAGCAAGCGCTGAAGGCTTTTAGCTTTGAGTTTTATCCAAATCCTAACTCCGGAAATGTTTTAAATTTCAAGATTAGTGAAGAGGCAGACAATATTCAAATATTAGATACCCAAGGTCAAGCTATCCGTAGCTTTGACGCGCACGGTAATTCTATCGATATTTCGGATATATCACCAGGATTTTATTTGCTACGCATCTACCGTAAGGGTGAAATGCTAGGACAACAAAAATTTATTAGAAAGTAAGATTTAGCTTTCCATAAGTATTATTAAAGTGGTTCTGAGTTTACTTAGAACCACTTTTTTTTGCGGAAGTACCAAACAATACTAAGGCTTACTAAAAACATTATGGCCAAAAGAATGAAGTAGCCATTTTGCGTTTCTAGCTCGGGCATATTTTTAAAGTTCATGCCGTAAATACCGGCTAAAAAAGTGAGAGGAATAAAAATCACCGATAAAATTGTCAGCGTTTTCATTACCTCATTAAGTCGATGTCCCTGAATACTAAAGATGAGGTTGATTTTACTTTCCAATTCCTGTAGGTCAAAATCGATATCGGTAATGTGATTATTTACCTGTTCTTTTAGCTCACTGAAGTATTTAGATTTTTGCTGGTATAAGCCCACCTTCTCCAATTTCACAATGGTATTCCGCAAGCTAGTCGCTGCTTTTTTAAAGTTGAATAACTCCTGCTTTCTACTCTCTACCATGGCAGTAAAGGCGGGTGTAGGTTTAATATCGGTATCGTCTAAAAGTAAATCGCTCTGTTCCTCGTAGGTGCTATAAGTTTCTAGGTAATTATCAATAATGGATTCAATTAGTAAGAATAGTAAGTAGCCAGCATTCTTTTTCCTACTAATCCCGAAATTGCTACTAAGCCTTTCTCTAATCCATTCGAAATAATCTCCTGGCCTTTCTTGAATACTCCAAACATAATTGTTTGAGGCAATAAAAATCATTTGCTCGGAAGCAAGGGCTGAGTCACCTTTTATTAAGACTTGAACCGCAAAGAAAACCACATTATCCAGTTCAATAACTTTGTTGCGATGCTCATCATCATTGATTAATTTGAGTAGAAAATCATCGAGGTTATTACTTCTTATTAAGCCTTTAATTGTATCGCGGTAATGTATACCATAGGTATTTATCCAATGAACACTGTCTGATTCAGCCGGGATTATCTGAATCTCTTCAAGATTGTCAAAACCTTTGCGGCTAAAATCTTTGGCGTTATATTTTATGAGGCTGGTGTTTTTTAAAAACTCGTGCCCTTCGTTGGTAGTCTCCATAGCAAGCGAAGATAATGAGCTAATTCGATTTTTAATTGAGGCTTTCGGCTTTTGTTGCACCAGACCATGTCTATAACTTTAGAAGAGCGAATATTTACAGATACTTTATAGTATAAAAAAAGGGAGACAATTGTCTCCCTTTCGGATACTATTTAGCTTAGTTTTTTTAGGAAACTTTACAAGTGCTAATACCGAAGAGTCGGTATAAAGGACAAAAATTTATTAAACTGGTTAAAACAAATATTCCTGCAACTACTAAAAGCACAATACCCAAAGTGCCACTAACGGTATTAGTGAAATATAATAAAAAGGCTACTGCCGCTATTACTAAGCGAATAATGCGGTCGGTGTTGCTCATGTTTCTTTTCATCTGGATTGAGTTTGGTTATTACTCAAAATTAGTTCTTTTCACAAAATCAAAAGGTGACATAAGTCGCTTTATTATGAATAGTATTGAAGCTTAAACCGAAACGCTATACTCTCGTAAGGCTTCATTTAAAGAAGTCTTTTTATCCGTGCTTTCTTTACGCTTGCCAATAATTAGGGCGCAAGGGACTTGGAAAGTCCCGGCCGGAAAATTTTTAGGGTAGGTACCAGGAATTACTACACTGCGCGATGGGATATGTCCTTTAATTTCTACCGGCTCATTGCCGCTAACATCAATTATTTTAGTGGAGCCCGTTAAAACAACATTAGCGCCTAAAACCGCCTCTTTTTCAATGCGGATGCCTTCCACTACAATAGAGCGAGAGCCAATAAAGCAATTGTCTTCAATAATAACTGGACTGGCTTGAACAGGCTCTAATACGCCACCAATGCCAACACCACCAGATAGGTGAACGTTTTTACCAATCTGCGCACAGCTGCCTACGGTCGCCCAAGTATCTACCATGGTTCCTTCGTCTACATAGGCGCCGATATTAACATAGCTAGGCATTAAAACTGTACCTGCCGAAATATACGCACCGTAACGCGCCACGGCGTGAGGGACCACTCTGATGCCCAATTCTTGGTAATTCGATTTCAAGGGAATTTTATCGTGAAACTGCATCGGTCCAGCTTCGAATACCTCCATTTTACGAGTGGGGAAGTAAAGAATCACCGCCTTTTTAACCCACTCGTTCACCTGCCAAGCATCGTTCTTCGGTTCGGCACAGCGTAAGCGACCTTTATCGATTTCTTCAATTACTGCCTCAATGGCATCTAAATATTTTTTTTCACTTAATAAAGCGCGGTTTTCCCAAGCTTCCTCAATTAAACTAGCGTAATCTGTCATTATATTGATAATATTGCGCAAAAGTAAAAGATTGGCGAAGATAATAGCCCTTGATATCGGAGGAAAGCGAACTGGCATTGCCGAAACGGACCCCATGCAGATAATTGCCTCACCGCGAGAAACTGTAGCAACCAAAGAACTAGAGACTTATCTACTTAACTGGTTCAAGCAAGAGGAGGTGGAAGCGATTGTTATTGGCGATCCTTTAGGACTAGATGGCGGTGCTTCAGATAACTCTGCTTTAGTATTGGACTGGGAAACTAAACTGAAAGTACTATTTCCCACTATTCCCATCTATCGTCAAGATGAGCGCTTTACCAGTAAAATGGCGATGAAAAGCTTGGTGCAGAGTGGTATGAAAAAGAAAAAGCGCCGCGAAAAAGGAGCTTTAGATAAAGTTAGTGCCGCAATTATCTTAGAAGACTTCATGCAAAATAGATAGTCGCCATGATTATTTATCTGCTTTGGCGAAATCCCTGAGCGAATCCTTACTTTTGCCGCAAATTGTAATTATGATACTACCGATAGTAGCGTACGGAGATCCAGTGTTAAGAAAGGAAGGGGAGGAAATTACTAAGGATTATCCCAAGGTGGACTCTCTCATTAGCAATATGTTTGAAACCATGTATAATGCTCAGGGCGTAGGTCTTGCTGCACCGCAGATTGGTTTACCCATTCGACTTTTCATCGTAGATACTACTCCTTTTGTAGATGAGGAAGATTCAGAAACGGAGGAGTTACGCGACTTTAAAAAGGTGTTTATTAATGCTTGGATTGAAGAAGAAGACGGCGAAGAATTTGTTTTCAATGAAGGTTGTCTTAGCATTCCCGATATAAGAGGAGACGTAGATCGCCCCGAACGTATAAAAATTAGATTTCTAGACGAAAACTGGCAGGAGCAGGTTGAAGTTTACGATGGCCTGAGAGCGAGAGTAATTCAACATGAGTATGATCATATTGACGGTATTCTCTTTACGGACTATTTAAGTCCCTTACGGAAGAATATCATTAAGAAGAAACTCAGTAAGATCTCAAAAGGCCAGATTAAGGTTGCTTATCGCATGAAATTCCCACTGGCAAAATGAGAAAAACACTATTGATATTAACGATTTTAGCAAGTGCGGCTTGCGTACAAAACCAAGTAAGCCCTAATAATAGCGAGAAGATCGAAAGGCTAGAGGCAGAGCTGCGTTCCAAAGATCGCATGGATACCGTCTTAGGAAACTCACTCATTATAGAGTATAATAATTTCGTGGACGCTAATCCAAAAGATAGCATGTCGGCCGTTTATCTCTTTAAAAAGGCTCAAGTATTAAAGGCAACTAACGGCAAGCATAATGAGGCGGCACAGGCTTTTCAAGCGGTTTACAAAACCTATCCTTATCACCCTAAAGCACCCGAAGCTATGTTGGCAATGGCCTTGTTTTATGAGGAAATGCGCTCTAAAGATCAAGCGGCTGCTACCTATAAAAAGTTTATTGCCACTTATCCGAGTAATCCTCTTGCGGAAAACGCGAGGGATTTATTAGATCTTTTAGATAACACCAAAGAAACTGAGTTGCAAATGGTGAGAAAATGGAAAGATGAAGCTCAAAACTCTGAAAAATAAAAAATATGAAATTAGAAGAAATCTTATCAATTGGCGGAAAGCCAGGTCTTTATAAACTATTGAAAGCAACTCGTCAGGGAGTATTAGTCGAGTCTCTAACCGATGGTAAAAGAATGCCTGTATCGCAAAGAGCTGAGGTTAGTGCTTTAAGTGACATCGCTATTTATACCTATGAAGAGGAAGTGCCTTTATCAGAGGTTTTTGATAAGGTATACGCTAAAGAAAATGGTGGATTAGCCATTGATGCCAAAAAAGCCAGTACCGAAGAATTGAAAGCTTATATGGAAGAAATCCTTCCTGAATTCGATCAAGAGCGCGTTTACCCGAGCCACTTGAAGAAGCTTTTCACTTGGTATAATATGTTGCACGCCAAGGATATGTTAATTCAGGAAACTGAAGACGCATCTGCGGAAGCAAAAGAAGAAAAAGAAGCAAAAGAAGGAGAGTAATGGCGCATACGCGACAGGAAAAAATGGAGGCCTTTGGTCGTTTGTTAGATATAATGGACGATTTAAGAGAGGGCTGCCCTTGGGATAGAAAGCAAACAATGGAAACGCTGCGGCCTTTAACCATTGAAGAAACCTACGAGTTAGGGGATGCTATTCTCGATCAAGACCTTCCTGAAGTGAAAAATGAAATTGGTGACATCCTTCTCCACATGGTTTTTTACGCCAAAATAGGAGAGGAGAAGGAAGCCTTTGATATGGCGGATGTGTTAGAGTCAATTGCGGAGAAGTTAATTCACCGCCACCCGCATATTTACGGTGATGCAGTAGCGGAAGATGAAGAAACCGTAAAAGCCAACTGGGAATCTTTAAAATTAAAAGAAGGCAAAAAGTCGGTGCTTGAAGGGGTGCCGAAATCGCTACCGGCCATGGTGAAAGCCACTCGTATTCAAGAAAAAGCCCGCGGGGCTGGCTTCGATTGGGATGAAAGTAGCCAGGTTATTGAGAAAATGGAGGAGGAGCTAGCTGAACTTAAAGTAGAGATAGCGGCTAATGATGCCAAAAAGATGGAAAATGAATTTGGAGATCTTCTTTTTTCAATGATAAACGTGGCGCGTTTTCTTAAAATTGACCCCGAATCGGCCTTAGAGCGCACCAATAAGAAGTTTATTAAGCGTTTTCAATTTATGGAAGAAGAGGCTAAAAAGGCTGATAAAGCCTTGGCAGATTATAGCTTAAATGAACTGGAAGGCTTTTGGCAAGCGGCCAAGGGTCTCGACTAAGGTTTCTAATGTTCTTTCCAAATTAAGATTCGATTAAATATTTCGCGGATTCTTCGCCAGCTCCTTACTTTTAGCTAATTTCATCGCTAAATATTAATAGGAGGCCATGAAAACGCTTTATCTAATAAGACATGCCAAGTCCTCGTGGTTAGAGGAAGGGGTAGATGACTTCGATCGTCCATTAAAAGGAAGTGGTGTAAGAGATGCTCATAACACCTCACAGTGGATGGAGCAACAAGGTTTTACACCCGATCTAATCGTTTCTAGTCCGGCGACTAGGGCTTTACACACTGCTCTAATTTTCGCCAAAAATGTACATTATCCTTATGGCGAAATAAAGCTTAAAGAGGCTATTTACGAAGCGGAGGTTAAAGATTTATTTAAGACCATTCGCAAATTTAAGGACAAGTACGATTCTGTATTCCTTTTCGGCCATAACCCAACCATTACCACCTTTGTAAATCACTGTATTGATCATATCATAGACAATGTTCCCACTGCGGGAGTGGCTTGTTTAAAATTTGATGTCAACCATTGGAGTGATCTAGAAACAGAGGCGGAATTATTATTTTTTGACTTTCCCAAACGAAGAATTAAGAATTGATTACCACCGCTCCACAGCATATTATTGCCCGCGATATTTCTTGGCTGGCATTTAATGAAAGGGTTTTACAAGAAGCCTTAGATGAAAGTAACCCCATAATAGAACGCCTGCGCTTTTTAGGAATTTACTCCAGTAATATGGATGAATTTTTTAGGGTGCGATACGCCAGTATGAAGCGCTTGGCGCAGATGACCAGTAAGAAGCAGTTGCGTTTAGGTCAAAGAGAACCGGGCGATGTTTTGCAAGAGATTTCTGAAAAAGTGAAAGATCTTCAAGCGCGCAGTCAAGAGATAAACAACACTTTAGTAGCGGAACTTTCTCAACACGATATTGAGTTTGTAAACGAGAAAGAGCTAACAGCGGGGCAGCAAGAATTTGTCCGCAAGTACTTTGTAGACAAAGTAAGTCCGACCGTTTTCACCCTAATGATTGATCCCAAAGCGCCGCTGCCCGAATTGCGTGATAAGAGTATCTACTTAGCCATTCGCATGTATCTGCAAGGCGAAACTGAGCCACGTATCGCGCTAATTGAAGTGCCTAGTGATTTAGTAGGACGCTTTGTGCAGCTGCCGCGCTACGGTAAGCAGTACCTTATGTACTTAGAGGATTTAATCCGCTACAATCTCAACTATATCCTCTTTATTTTTAATATCGAGAAGATTGAAGCGCATACTATTAAAATCACGCGTGATGCGGAACTAGATCTCGATGATGATGTGTCTAAAGGCTTTTTAGAAAAAATGACGCGTTCGGTAAAGAAGAGGAGAATTGGGGATCCGGTGCGCTTTGTACACGATCAGGAGATTGCGCCAGACGTACTGAACTTCTTAATTGATCGCATTGACTTGGATAATTTTGATAGCTTAATTCCCGGTGGTCGCTATCACAATAAAAAAGATTTAATCAAATTCCCAGATTTAGGTAATCCTGAATTGGAATTTGAACGTTTCCCGGTTTACAACCACCCTGATTTAGATTTAGACCGTAGTATTTTAGAGGTACTGAAAACCAGAGATGTTTTACTCTTTTTACCTTATCATAACTTCAGCTACATTATTCGCACTTTACGTGAAGCGGCGCTAGACCCCAGAGTTAGAAGTATTGAAATTACTCTTTATCGCTTGGCCGATGAATCGCGCATAATCTCTGCTTTGGTAAATGCTGCTAAAAATGGAGTGGAAGTAACGGTGGTAATAGAGCTTCAGGCACGCTTTGATGAAGCCAATAATATCGGTTGGACAGAAGTTCTGCAAACTGAAGGGGTGAACGTTATTTTTGGGGTGCAAGGACTTAAAGTACACAGTAAACTAATCCTAATTACACGCGAAGAAGATGAAGGTATTAGACATTATGCTTCAATCGGAACGGGTAATTTTAACGAAAGCACCGCACGTTTTTACACCGATTATCATCTACTAACCGCCAACCCGAACATAACCAAAGATGCGGTGAAGCTCTTCGACTTTCTAAGAAATAATTACAAGGTGATGCGCTACAAACACCTTATTGTAAGCCCACACCATACTCGCAAGGCTTTTATCGCCTTAATTGATAAGGAAATTGATAATTCTAAGAAAGGCAGACCTGCAGGCATACAGCTTAAGCTGAATAGTATTTCTGATGTGAAGCTTATTGAGAAGCTTTACGAAGCCAGTTCTTACGGAGTAAAAATCAAACTAATTGTACGAGGTATTTGTTCATTAGTTCCCGGTATAAAAGGGGTAAGTGAAAACATAGAAGCCATCTCTATTTTGGATCGTTATTTAGAACATTCACGCCTATTTATTTTCACTAATGGCGGAGACCCGCGTTACTTTTTAGGTTCAGCTGACTGGATGACGCGTAACTTAGATTATCGGGTAGAGGTATGTACACCGGTATACGACGATAAAGTGAAAAGACAATTACGGGATCATTTCGATATTATTTGGAAAGACAATGTGAAATCACGCTGGCATAATGAAAAGCTGGATAACGAATACCGTCAAATTAAAGGACCAAGAATTCGCTCCCAATATGCCATGCATGACTATGTGAAAAAGCAATTAAAATCAGGGTAGTGAAAATACATAAGCTTGCAGCAATTGATATCGGTTCCAACTCAGTACGTTTATTAGTTTCAAACGTTATTGAAAATAAGGAACAAGTAATATTTAAGAAATCATCTTTAACCCGCTTACCAATTCGGCTGGGGCCAGATGCCTTTGGTGACGGTAAAATTGGGGCACATAATCGCAATCGTTTACTCTCGGGCATGTTGGCTTATCGTAAGATAATGGAGGTGCACGGCGTAGAGAAGTACCGGGCTTGTGCCACTTCCGCTTTACGCGAAGCAAAAAATGGCTTGCAAGTGGTAGAAGAAATTTATCAGGAAACAGGCGTAAACATTGAGTTAATCAGCGGCAAGGAAGAAGCTCGTATGATTTTCAGTAGTGATATGCTCGGCTCCGTGGTAGAGAGTGAAGGCAGTTTTTTATATATCGACGTTGGCGGCGGTAGCACTGAGCTAACTTTGTTTAATAAAAAGGTGATAGTAGCTAGCAAGTCTTTTAAAATAGGCACTATCCGCTTGCTAAATGGCTTGGTTAAGAAGAGCCGCTGGGAAGAGATGGAAAAATGGATTAAGGAGAGCGTAGAAGGCTTGTCAGATATACTAATGGTGGGTTCTGGTGGTAACATTAATCGGACTTTTAAACTCAGTCAAAAGCTCAAAGGGGAGTATATGCCATTAACAGACTTGCAGAAAATTAAAACAGACTTACAGGCTCTAGAAAATGATGAGAGAATGATTGTCTATGATTTGAACCCGGATAGGACTGATGTAATTACACATGCTTTGCGCATCTATACTTCTGCTATGTCTTGGGCAGGGAGTGAAAATATGATTGTTCCTAAAAAAGGTCTCGCCGATGGAATAGTACGCTACCTCTACCGCGAGCATTATCGATGATATATAGTATTTTGTTATCGTATTTAAATAGTCATAGCAAAAAGTAATACTATATTTGTATAACAAAAAATAATAACCATGGCAGTAGTAAACGTAAATGATAGCGAGTTTAAAGAAACTCTAGAAAAGAATGATAAAGTGGTTGTAAAGTACTACGCTGATTGGTGTGGCAACTGTAAATTGTTTTCTCCTAAATATAAAAGAGTAAGTAATGAAGAAGAAAATGCCGGCACGGTATTTTTGGAAGTTGATGCTGAAAAATTCCCCGAAGCACGTAAAGCGGGCAAGGTGGACAACTTACCTTATTTAGCGGTATTTAAGAATGGAGAGTTACTAGAAGGCAGTGCCAGTAGTAAAGAAGAATACCTTAGAAGCTTGATGGATAAGTTATAAGAAGTTAATTCTTATATCAGAAAAGGATAAAAAAAAGGGACTGTTAACTAACAGTCCCTTTTTTTATGGTCTTATTTGAGCTGCTTTAAAGCTTCTTCAAAATTGGGATCCTGCCCAATTTCAGGAACTTGTTCGGTATAGGTTACCGTACCATCCTCGTCAATTACTACTATAGCGCGTGACAGTAGTCCTTCAAAACCACCGTCAGTAATTAATACTTTATAAGCATCACTAAAGTTAGAATCACGGAACTCAGAGAGTGTAACAACATTGTCAATTCCTTCAGCCGCACAAAAGCGCTTTAGGGCGAAAGGTAAATCGCGACTAATGTTTAGTACACTTACGTTGTCAAGATCTGCAGCTTCCTTATTAAAAGTACGCACTGAATTGGCACATACGCCAGTATCTACACTTGGGAAGATATTAAGAACAACTTTCTTACCAGCGAAGTCTTTCAACTCGTGGGTTTTTAAACCCTCGTCTACTAATTTAAAATTAGGTGCTTTAGTTCCTACTGCGGGTAATTCACCATTGGTATTGATAGGATTTCCTCCTAGAGTAATTTTAGCCATAATAATCTGTTTTTTAGGTTAACAAAAAAAGCCACCTCTTGTTTGAGGTGGCTTTTAAATGAGCGATATTATTTCTTATCGTCTACTTCTTCATATTCTACGTCGGTTACATCATCTGCACCGTCGCTGTCGCTTTCCGCTTGGGCACCAGGATCACCTGCGCCTTCCGCGCCAGCTTCTTCCTGAGCTTTATACATTTCTTCGGAAGCGTTTTTCCAAGCTTCGTTGATTTTTTCCATAGCCGCGTCGATACCTGCGATATCTTGGGCAGCATGTACTTTTTTAAGCTCTTCTAAAGCTTCTTCAACGGGCTTTTTCTTGTCATCAGAAATTTTCTCACCAAATTCTTTCAACTGCTTTTCAGTTTGGAAAACCATACTGTCCGCTTGGTTAAGTTTTTCAACTTTCTCTTTGGCTTTATTGTCCGAATCAGCATTGGCTTCTGCCTCTTGCTTCATACGATCAATTTCTTCTTTACTTAATCCAGAGCTCGCTTCAATTTTGATGCTTTGCTCTTTACCAGTAGCCTTATCTTTTGCAGAAACTTTTAAGATACCGTTGGCATCAATGTCAAAGCTTACTTCAATTTGCGGAGTGCCACGTGGCGCAGGAGGAATATCCGTCAATTGGAAGCGTCCAATAGTTTTGTTGTCGGTCGCCATAGAGCGTTCGCCTTGCAAAACATGGATATCTACTGCTGGCTGGTTATCACTTGCCGTAGAAAAGGTCTCTGATTTTTTAGTGGGAATAGTAGTATTCGCTTCAATAAGCTTTGTGAATACACCACCCATTGTTTCAATACCTAAAGATAGAGGAGTAACATCTAAAAGAAGTACATCCTTTACGTCTCCAGATAGAACACCACCTTGAATCGCAGCTCCTAAAGCAACTACTTCATCGGGGTTAACCCCTTTTGAAGGCTCTTTACCAAAGAATTTCTTCACTGCTTCTTGTACGGCTGGAATACGGGTAGATCCACCTACTAAAATTACTTCGTCGATGTCAGAAACATCTAAGTCGGAATTTTTAAGCGCCTTACGACAAGGTGCAATAGTGCGTTCTACTAAATCATTTACTAGCTGCTCAAATTTAGAGCGGCTTAATTTGCGTACCAAGTGCTTAGGACCACTAGCAGTAGCGGTAATGTAAGGTAGGTTGATTTCTGTTTCGTTGGTAGAAGAAAGCTCGATTTTAGCTTTTTCAGCCGCTTCTTTCAAGCGCTGTAAGGCCATCGGGTCTTTGCTTAAGTCTAAATCTTCTTCAGACTTAAATTCAGCTACTAACCAATCGATTAATTCTTGATCAAAGTCATCACCTCCTAAATGGGTATCCCCATCAGTTGCTAATACTTCAAAAACCCCTTCACCTAATTCTAGGATTGATACATCATGCGTACCACCACCACAATCAAATACGGCTACTTTCTTGTCGCCGCCCTTCTTGTCGATTCCGTAGGCCAAAGATGCCGCCGTTGGTTCGTTAATGATACGTTTAACTATTAAACCAGCAATTTCACCTGCTTCTTTAGTAGCCTGACGTTGTGAGTCATTGAAATAAGCAGGAACGGTAATTACTGCTTCTGTAACTTCTTCTCCTAAATAGTCTTCCGCTGTCTTCTTCATTTTCTGAAGAATCATAGCAGAAAGCTCTTGTGGAGTGTACATTCTACCATCAATATCTACTCTAGAGGTGTCATTATCTCCTTTTACAAGGTTATAAGGTACACGACCCGCTTCTTTAGACATCTCGCTGTAGGTAGATCCCATAAAGCGTTTGATAGAAGAAATCGTCTTTTGAGGATTTGTTATCGCTTGTCTTTTGGCTGGATCACCCACTTTTCTTTCGCCGCCTTCAACAAAGGCAATCATAGATGGTGTTGTTCTTTTTCCTTCGCTATTAGGTATTACTACTGCTTCGTTACCTTCCATTACGGCAACACAAGAGTTAGTAGTTCCTAAATCAATGCCAATGATTTTTCCCATGGCTAATATTTATTTTAGTTAGTAAGTTCAATTTCACGCAAAGAAAGTCAAAGGCTGTGCCACTAGTCTACAAACAAAAAATCCTGACAATACTGTCAGGATTTTCGTGAGATTAAAATTTTTATCGGTTAAAATGTCGCACTGTCAGGCTAGAAACACCTTCTTTCATTGTTTACACACAAACATGTGTCACCATTAGGATTCCCTAATTCAAAACGCGCAAAGTTTAAATCACAAGTAACTTGACTTATTATTAAGCGGTCGTACAATCGTTGCTGTAAATTAACGCCTAAGCGGCGGGCAAAAGTGCGTGAACTTAATATACCTGCTCCGTTTACTACTTGGCTGTAATCGGGACGGTTTTGATTGATACCTGTGCTAGGCTTATTTAATTCAATAAAGGTCATTAACTCTTCCGAAGCTCCGTAAATTTCAACATCTAAAGATTGGAAAAAGCGTAGTATGTTTTTGGTAGTATCCTTGGGAATTGAAGACGCTAAAGCAAGGTTTAGTTCATTACCGGAAAAGGTTAAATTGATATCATCAAAGCGAGACTCCACCAGTGGTAGTGTGATATTTACCGATTTAAACTCTGAAATGCCAGTATTTAAGTCCACTTCTTTATAATGAAACTTAATAATGGGTTGATAGGCCGTCATCTTAATAGTGGCGTCTGGATTACTGCCTTCTATGTCTTGTCTAATCCTAAACTCAATTAAACCGTTAAAAATTTTCGCTGTCAAATTTGCACGGGGAATGAGAATATCAATGTCCCCTACAATTCCGGTACGGGCGCTTGCCTCACTGCCATCTTTGCGTACCACTACTACTTCATATTCTTTTTCATTAAGAATACCTAGATCACTAGGCACTCTGTAAAGATAGAAGCCATCACTGGTAAACAAACCAGAGTCTACGGGAATAGAGTTATCAAAAAGTAATGGTGCTTCTTTATTAAAGCTAGTAGCATCTTTATCGTATTCTCTAATGTATACGTCTATATCAGCCGTATCATAATACAAAGAATCCGATTGCCCTACGGAGTTTATAGCGGGCTCGGTTCCGAGGTAACCTCTTTGAACGCGCACGTAATTGCTATCCAGCTTTGGATTAAGCATTCCGTAGATAATAGTTAGGTCTTTATATTCGGCATTTATATCCACCTCATTTTCGCAACTGTATAAAGCAGCAAAAGCGGTAAGAGCAAAAAGTAATTTTTTCATGTAAGCAGAGTTCTTTTGTCGTTTGCCTCGAGGCAAGCCTCAAAAGTATAAATTTGTGGGCAGAAAAAATTACTATGTCAGTAGCAAGCTCAGATTTTAAAAAAGTTACTACCAATTCGGTACAAGAGATGAAACGCAAAGGAGAGAAAATCTCCATGCTTACCGCCTATGATTATACTTTAGCGCGGATCATTGATCAAGCGGGAATAGATGTGATCTTGGTAGGTGATAGTGCCTCAAACGTTATGGCTGGTCATGAAACCACCTTGCCCATCACTTTAAACGAGATGATTTATCATGCCAGCTCTGTGGTAAGAGCAGTCACTAGAGCCTTAGTGGTAGTAGATTTACCTTTTGGGTCTTATCAAGGTAATTCTAAGGAAGCACTAGGTTCAGCCATTAGAATTATGAAAGAAAGTGGTGGTCATGCGGTGAAATTAGAGGGTGGAATTGAAATTCTTGAATCCATTCAGCGCATTTTAACCGCAGGTATTCCCGTTATGGGGCATCTCGGTTTAACCCCCCAAAGCATTTATAAATTTGGTACCTACACCGTTAGAGCTAAGCAAGAAGAGGAAGCAGATAAGCTGTTGCAAGATGCTAAAGCGCTTGAGGAAGCAGGTTGTTTCGCTTTAGTTTTAGAAAAAATCCCGGCACATTTAGCAAAACGAGTAGCAGAAAATATTAGTATTCCTGTTATTGGTATTGGCGCTGGCGCAGATGTAGATGGTCAAGTTTTAGTTTTACATGATATGCTGGGCATGACACATGAGTTTAACCCTCGCTTTTTACGTCGCTATTTAGACATGTACACTGAAATCACGGGTGCTGTGCGTCAGTACGCTCAGGATGTTAAGGATGGTGATTTTCCCAATGCTCAGGAACAATACTAATTTGAAGGTAGCAGATAGAATCGTATTCGAAGACAATCATTTGATTGTGGTAAATAAATTAGCAGGAGAGTTGGTGCAAGGCGATTTTACTGGCGATAAGCCTTTGGTAGAATTGGTGCGCGATTATATTAGAGACACCTATAATAAACCGGGTAACGTATTTTGTGGTTTAGTGCACCGTTTGGATCGCCCCACGTCGGGCATGGTTATTTTTGCCAAAACATCCAAGGCTCTCACTCGCATGAATAAGCTTTTTGAAACCCGTAGTCTGGAAAAACGCTATTATGCCGTATTGGCTCAAAGGCCTCCAGAAGAAATAACGGTTTTAGAACACTGGCTGCGTAAAGATGGCACAAAGAACAAGTCTTTTGTGGTAAAGGCCGATACAGCGAATGCTAAAAAGGCTCGCCTAGAATATCAATTAGTAGCTACTTCACAGAAATATTTTTTGGCAGAGGTTAATCTTTTAACGGGTAGGCATCATCAAATTAGAGCACAGCTTTCCAAAGAGGGGAATCCAATAAAGGGCGATCTAAAATATGGTTATCCCCGCAGCAATCATGATGCAAGCATTAGTTTACATGCGGGAAAAATTTCATTTGAACACCCGGTTAGTAACGAAATGTTAAATTTGAAGGCAGTTTGTTTAGGAGAAGATGCTATTTGGCGCGTATTTAATACCTACATTTCAGAATGAAACTGATTCTAGATTTAGCTTTCTTGGTTTTGCTCTTCTGGTTTTTTAGACGAGCCGTTAAACTACTATTTCCAAAACCGCGCTTAGAGCAGAAGGTTTCTAAAGAGTCCAAGGCTGGTTTAAATGCATATAGAAGGCGTTACGCAATTATCTTTACCCTCTTGCTTCTTGTAATTAGTCCCCTTTGCTATACAATTTTATACTATTTAGCCGAAGAGGTTTTTGTCTCGGTTAATTTAGATGGCTTGTACTATGGGGTTAAGCCTCAGGCCTACATTCAAAGTTCGGTTTTATTTGCAATACTCTGTGCGGCGCTAATTGCCCCTATTATTAATGAACGCATGCAGAGTGATGGTCTGAGCTTTTATTTAGAAGAGCTGCAAGAACATGCACAAGGCTATAAAGTGAAGGGCTTAAAATTGGTGCAGTTAGGTGTCGGGGTGGTGCTTTTGATTTTACTGCTCTATGCCCAAGTAGAAACCTATTTTGTGATGAACCCTGAGGAGGCGAGAGCAGTTCATGGCTTTACCAGTGATAATCACTTTAAATTATCAGAAATAAAAGAGATTAATAGTGAGAAAGAGATGCTATTAATACTCGAAAACAGTGATACTATTTCTTTAGGTCCTTATAATTATAATCGTAAAGAAGTGTATGATTATATAAATAAAAATACCCCGTAAAATCACGAGGCATTTTTATTTACTGTGCTGAATTAGGCTATTTCAATTCTTCTGCGAGTATTGATTTCTTCCTTGGCCTTTTTAGGTAATTCTAGGTGTAAAACACCATTGTTGAATTTCGCTTGGATTTTCTCTTCGTCAATTTGAGCTTCTTTAAACTGAAAGCTGCGCTTGAAGCTTTGCTGGGTAAACTCTTGACGGTGAAACTTCGTTTTTGATTTTTCCTCACTACTGTTTTCCTTTTCAGCACTCAAGGTGATGAGGCCTTTATCGACTTCAATTTTTATTTGATCTTTATCAAAACCGGGCACTAATAGTTCTAAGGAAAATGCATTCTCATTTTCACTAATGTTAACAGCGGGATTTTTACCTAAACTATTTAATTGATGTGACCAGTGTAAAGGTTCATCTCTAAGGAAGGTGTCAAATAGTTGATGCATGTTGTTCAGCCCGGGTTTTCTTACTATCGTTTTCATTATTTTTATATTTAGTATTTGCTTTCCCTTAGTCAACTTATATACCAAAGGATTAAAAGGCTAATCACACTAAATAAAGGTGTCATTTTGTCATAATTAATTATTTTAGCAAGTCATATTGTCTGCTTTGCGTTTTATGTGCTGTCAAAAGGTTTCTTTTGCACTAAGAATTTATGAATATGAAAAAAGGATTGGCCACGCTCTTAGTTTTTGCAATTTACTCTTGTAGTACTGTGCCTCTAACGGGCAGAAGGCAGCTAAGCTTAATTCCAGGCTCTCAAATGTCAGCGATGGCGGTAGATCAGTATCGAGAAGTATTAAGTCAGTCAAAGGTTATAAACGGAACAGCACAGTCCAAAATGGTGAAGGATGTTGGAGCAAAAATTTCCGTTGCGGTTGAGAAGTACCTTAAACAAAAAGGACACTCGGAGATGGTTAAGGAATTTGCCTGGGAGTTTAACTTAATTGAAGAAAATGTAGCTAATGCCTGGTGTATGCCTAGTGGTAAAGTAGCATTTTACACAGGTATTATGGGTATTTGCCAAGATGAAGCGGGAGTAGCGGTGGTAATGGGACATGAAATTGCCCACGCCGTAGCAAAGCATGGCTCTGAACGAATGAGCCAGGGATTGGTGCAGCAGTTTGGCGGTATGGCTTTACAAGTAGCCCTGCAGGATAAGCCTTCCGAAACTCAAAGTCTCTATATGGCTGCTTATGGTTTAGGGGCGCAGTACGGAGCGGTTTTGCCCTTTAGTCGTCTACACGAAAGTGAGGCAGACGAAATGGGCTTAGTGTTTATGGCAATGGCAGGTTACGACCCGCGTGAAGCGCCTAAGTTTTGGGAACGCATGGCCGCACAATCTGGAGGCTCTTCTCCTTTAGAGTTTATGTCAACTCACCCGTCTCACGATACACGGATTAAAGACCTAAACGCACAAATGGGTAAGGCTTATACTATTTACCAGAGAAATCAGAATTAATAATTTAAGGCTTGAAAATAAAAGATTTCCTTAAGATTTTCGGAGCGATAGTGGCGCTGCAGGTCGCGTCGGTTTACCGTCAAGAAAGTGATGTACTTTACTTTTTAAGTAAGCCTTTAATAATGGCTTCTTTGGGCATTTTCGCTTATTCTAAGCTTAAGGATTCGGGCTTCAAGGCTCAAGGTTATTTGTTCTTTGCTATTTTACTTTCTTGGTTAGGAGATATATTTCTCATGTTTGAAGGGAGTCAGATGTTTCTCATTGGAATGGCTTGTTTTGGTATTGGACATATTGGCTATATAATTTTTCATCGTCGTCATTACCAAGAGACAGATACCTTTAAGGTGATTAGTGCAGTAGTTTATTGCTTAATACTAATTACTATGGTCCTATATCTCGTGGCCATTCCGGATAACTTCAAGGTGCCGATCTATGCCTATTTCTTCATCCTAATGTTTCACCTTGTTTTTGCCACCTTAAATTCAGAGTCCTCTAATTTGGGACATTGGCCGGCCATTGGAATTGGTCTTTTTTCCATATCTGATGCCTTAATTGGTATAAATGTTTTTGGCGATGGCCCTAAGAGTGTTTATATTTCTATGGCAGTAATGTTGACCTACTCCGCCTCACAAGCTATGATTGTACTGGGTATTTTAAAGAAAAAAGGTCTAAGCGATTAGAATAAATCAGCTTAAATAGGATCAATGTCGAAAACAATTTGCACTCTTTTTTGTGGATATTCCTTTTCAAAGAAGGCTACTTGCTCCAGCAGTAGTTTTTTGGCCTTCGGGCGGTCTATACTGTTTTCAAGTTTCAGTAACATTTCCATTTGATATTGCCCTCTTAAACGATTAGCCAAAGGATATTCGGGGCCAATGAGGCGATTGGCAAATACTTCTTTCAAAAGCTTAGCCAAGATACCAGCCCTTTGTTCCAGGTGAATTTGCTCACGATGACGCACCGTAATACGCAGTAAGCGATTAAAGGGCGGGTACTTATAGTCTCGGCGCTCAATAATCTCCTTTTCATAGAGAGATTTATAGCGGTTTTGTTGAACCTTTACTATCACCTCGTGACCTGGGTCACTAGTTTGGATAACTACTTTTCCACGTTCGCCTTTTCTGCCCGCCCTGCCAGAGACTTGAGCCAGCATTTGAAAGGCCTTTTCATGCGAACGAAAATCGGGAAAGAAGAGCAATGTATCCGCATTCATAATTCCCACTAAGCCTACATTAGCAAAGTCTAGTCCCTTGGTAACCATTTGGGTGCCAACTAAAACATCGGTTTCACCGTCTTCAAAAGCACCAATAATATTCTCGTAGGCTTTTTTCTTGCGTGTGGTGTCAAGGTCCATGCGTTGCACTGTAATTTCCGGGAACATTAGTTTTAGGTCATCCTCTAATTTTTCCGTTCCAAAGCCTAAAGATTTAATTTGATGACTTTTACAAGCAGGACATTGATGGGGCACTCCTGCGGAATAACCACAATAGTGGCAGCGTAACTGGTTGCTGTAGCGATGATAGGTCATACTTATATCGCAGTTTTTACACTGTACTACATGGGCACAATTTTCACACTGAATAAAGGTGGAGAAACCGCGACGATTCTGGAAGAGAATTACCTGTTTCTTACTGCGCAGACAGGTTTCAATTTCCGTAATCAGTCTCTCCGAAAAATGACCTTTTAGCTTTTTACGTTTCCGCTCCTCCTTCATATCCACCGCTACTATTTCGGGCATTTCAATATTGCCATAGCGCTCGTTAAGGCTTACTAAAACATACTTATTGCGGCGACAATTAAAATAAGATTCAAAAGAGGGCGTGGCCGAACCTAAAAGCACTTTGGCCTTGTGTATACTAGCTAAAACAATGGCTGAATCGCGTGCGTGATACCTTGGCGCGGGATCGTATTGTTTAAAGCTGTTTTCATGCTCTTCGTCCACAATAACTAAATCGAGATTGCTGAAAGGCAGAAAAATGCTACTACGAGCACCAACAATTAGGCGGGGTTTATTTGGGTTTTTCACCAACTCGAGCCAATTTTCTACTCGTTCTCGGTCGCTAAAGCGTGAATGATAAACCATTACCGTATCACCAAAGTAAAGGCGTAAGCGTTGGATTAATTGGGTGGTTAGAGCAATCTCTGGAACAAGGTAAAGTGCTTGTCTATTATTTTTTAAAACGCTTTCCAGCAGATGCGCATATACTTCCGTTTTCCCAGAAGAGGTAACCCCGTGTAGAAGACAAACATCATGTTTTACCCAAGCGGCATCAATTTCACTCTTTGCTTGATCTTGGGCGGGGTTTAATGCTGGCAAATCAGGTTTAACATCGGGAAGTGGCCCAAAAATATTTTGTTCCTCGTAGTAGATATCTACTAGCCCTTTTTTCTCTAAACCTTTTAGGGCAGCGTCATTAGAGTTGGCCTTTTTTAATAAAGTGGCGGCCACAATGCTTTTACCTATCCCGGCATAACGGAAAAAAGCGAGCAGTAATTCCCTTTGCTTTTCACTACGGCCAATAATATCAAATGTTTCGTTGAGATTATCGGCCTGCACCTTATCTGTTAGGGCAATCATGCGTTTTTTTCGGGGAGTATAGCCACCCTTTAACTCTTCTTCTAAAAAGAGGTACTGCTTACTAAGCAGCTCTTTAACTACGAATAATGGGTTTTTTAAACCGGTAATTTCGGTAAGATCTTTAATGCTCAGTTTGGCTTGCACCTGTAAAGCCTCCACTACCAAATACTCGGTGTCATTAAGCTCATCGTCAATCATCTCCTTTTGCGGATTACGCAAAACGACCATCTCACTTTCTAGCTTTAATCCTGAGGGTAGGGCAGCGGTCATAACTTCGCCCTCGTTGCATAAGTAGTAATTGGCAATCCACTGCCAGAAGCGAAATTGCTCGCTTAAGATTATCGGAAATTCGTCCTCCTTACCTAAAATCGCTTTGGTAGTATACTCAAGGCTTTCGGCCGAAAAGATTCGCTTTACCACTCCCGTATATAGCTTGCGCTTGCCCAAAGGAACCACCACTCGCATACCGGGCATAAGTTCGTCCTCCTTTCCTTCGGGTATACTATAACTGTAGTTCTGAGGAAGGGCTTTGGGAATGATTATTTCTGCGAAATAGGGCATAGGCGCGCTTGCACTTATTTAGGGGCTCTCGTTTTTGTGTTCTTTCTTGGAGCCATCGTAAAGATCATAGCGCAGAAGCCAGGCATCTAAACTACCGTTTTTAAGGCTGTACTTTTTGCTGGCTTTAAGTCCAACACTTTTTATGCCTTCTTCACTGCCGGTAAAAATCCAGGCAGTATAGCCACTAAAATGGCGTTTTAGGGTATTACCAATATCACGGTATAGTAGGGGAATATTGGCCTCCATTTTAATATCATAAGGAGGATTCATTATTAGAATACCATTATCGGGAATGTGTTCGCCCTTGTTCCAATCGGTAAAATCGGCTTTTTGTATTTTAATATGCTCGTCCATTAAAGCCTGCTTGGTATTGCGTTTGGCTTTGGCCACCACTTTTGGGTCTATATCAAAGCCAAAAAACTGCACTGCTGTGTTTTCTTCCTTCTCAAGGCTTTTATTAAAGATGAGGTCGTATAATTCTTGTTCGTAATTATTCCAATTTTTAAAGGAATAATAATCTCTAAAAACATTGGCAGGAATGTTGGCCGATTTCAGGGCCGCTTCAATTAAAAAGGTGCCAGAACCGCACATGGGGTCAATTAAGTTCTGACTGCCGTCGAATTCCATTAATGCCAAAATACCCGAAGCCAACACTTCACTAAGAGGGGCGGCATCCACTTCGTTACGGTACTTTCTTTTGTGCAGGCTATCGCCTGAGCTATCTAGGGAAACCGTGCAAAAATGCCTTTGAATATGAATGTCAATGCGAATTTCGGGCTCCTTTAACTGCACGCTAGGTCTCTTGCCTGTTTGCTCGCGAAAGCGATCTACAATAGCATCCTTAGTTAATTGGGCCACATAAAGGCTATTGCGAAAACGATCGGAAAAAACCGTAGCGTCAACCGCAATCGTTTTATTAACGTCAAAATACTCTTCCCAAGGAATTTTATTAATTACCTTATAAAGGTGGTCTTCATCGCGTACCTGAAAGCGCTTTAACTGCACCAACACTCGTAGGGCGGTCCGTAGCCATAGGTTAGCCTTGTAAACAAAGCCTATGTCGCCCGTAGCTTCTACACCGCGCGTTACTTCCTTTACATCTCTGCCGCCGAGCTTTTTAATTTCGCGGCTAAGAATTTTCTCTAATCCGGGTAGGGTCTTTACGAAAAGGGTTAAATCTCCTTGCACGCTACTTAATTTCGAAAGGGTTCACCTCAAAGGAAGCACCGCCCATATCGTTTACAACCGCCTCCGAAAAAATAACTTCACCTTGCACCGCTTGCTTGGCGTTTAGTTCTAGATAAAGAGTATCGTACCAAACTTTTTCATTTAAAGTAAACTTTACCGCGTAAGCTTTTTGATCCATTACGGCACTAGAATCTTTAATAATTACGCCGTATACTACTTGGTCGCCTAACTCTAATTCAATTAATTCTGTTTTAAGGCCTCCTTTTTCGGCACTTTCCTCTTGAGGATTAGATTGACAAGCAGACAGTGCTACTAGCGCTAATATGATTGCTTTTTTCATGGAATTCAATTTGTGCAAAGGTAGTTTATAATAGACTAAAAATGGTGTCCTGCCGCATCTGGCTCTTTATCAGTGCGAAGATTTTTAGAATTAAAGCATAGCCGCCTATATTTTCTTTTATCGAAAGAAATTATCACCAAAAATCCTTTCATACAAATTTCGCAAATGCTAAAGGGCAAGCTTATTTTTATTTAGTTTGCCGCATATTTTTACATCATGAATCACCTTGCGCCCCTCGATTGGGTTATCGTTATCTTCTTTATGCTGCTTTTTGTCGGGATAGGTATTTATTATCGTGGCAAATCGGAAGGTGGTTTAGCCGACTTCTTTCTCGGTGGTAGAAAGCTACCTTGGTATATTGCTGGGGTGAGCATGGTTGCCACCACCTTTGCAGCAGATACGCCCTTATGGGTTACGGAGAAGATTGCGCAAAACGGAATCTCTGGCAACTGGTTGTGGTGGAATATGGTAATTGGGGGTATGCTCACTACTTTCTTTTTTGCGCGACTGTGGCGCCGAGCAGAAATAATTACGGAATTGGAGCTCTTAGAAATCCGCTACAGCGGTAAAGTGGCTTATTGGCTGCGTGCTATCCGTGCCGTGTACTTAGGACTATTTATGAATGTGGTAATTATTGGCTGGGTAAATGCGGCTTTGATTTCCATTTTAGAGGTCTTTTTTGAAATACCATACGAACAAGCCTTTTGGTTCACCCTGGCAGCGATGGCGCTAGTGGCCGTGTATTCTTCTATTGCGGGACTTTTAGGGATTGCCATCACAGATTTTGTGCAGTTTATTATTGCTATGTCAGGCAGTATAGTTTTAGCGGTAGTGGTTTTAAATTTACCAGAAGTAGGCGGAATTAGTGGTATGAAAGAGCAATTACCAGCTTGGCGCTTAGATTTTTTTCCTAGCATTAATTCACCTTCCGATATTGCGGTGGGTACTTTCTCGCTCTCTGCGGGTGCTTTCTTTTCTTATATAGTGATGCAATGGTGGGCCAGCTGGTACCCCGGTAATGAGCCTGGTGGGGGCGGTTATATCTCCCAAAGAATGATGAGCGCTAAAGATGAAAGAGCGGCAGTATACTCGAGTCTATTTTTTCAAATTGCACATTATTGCCTCCGTCCATGGCCGTGGATTATTGTTGGTTTAGCGGCCTTAATTCTCTACCCAGACCTACCTTTAGAGGAGTCGCGTAAGGGTTTTATTTTAGCGATGCGCGACCATTTACCGGTCGGACTAAAAGGCTTGCTTTTTGTAGGCTTCATTTCTGCCTATATGAGTACTATTTCCACCCAATTAAACTGGGGTAGTAGCTACCTTACCAATGATCTTTATCAGCGTTTTATCAAACCAAATGCTAGTTTTTCGCATCAGGCGAAAGCCAATAAACACTACGTTTTTGCGGGCCGTATAATTACCATTGGTATTATGTTAGTGGCCATGTACGCTACTTCGCAAATCACCATGATTGACGAGGCGGCGCAGTTTTTAATTGCCAGCGGCGCAGGTTTAGGAATGGTTTTAATTCTACGCTGGTACTGGTGGCGAATAAATGCCTGGAGTGAATTAAGTGCGACCATCGCTCCATTTATTGGTTTAGCTATTTCAAAATACATTTTGCCGAACTATTTGCCCGAAAGCTTTTTTATAAATAATGGTGACTTCATGTTTACTGTAATTTTCACCTCTATTGTTTGGCTAACGGTCACCTTTATAACTGCACCAACCGATAAAAAAGTTTTGGAAGCATTTTACTTGAGAATTAAGCCTGGCGGTGCTTGGGCCCCCTTCAAAAAAGAAGGAGAAAAAGTACAAGCTCTTAGTCCTTTGTTTTTTAGTTGGATATTTGGGGTGTTAATGGTTTACTCAATTCTTTTTGGATCGGGTAAACTTATTTTTCAAGAGTGGATTCCCGCTGCAATTTGGTCTACTATTGCTATTATTGCGGGATTCTTAATGATTCGCTTTATGCGTCAGTCTAAATTTTTTAAAGATTAATATTTATGCGTTTTACTAAATTCTTTAGCTCAATTATACTAATCAGTCTTGTGGCCAGTTCTTGTGGCAATCTGCGTATAAAGACAGAAATGCCCTATCAAGCGAATGCTAAGGCAAAAAAAATTGTCCTTGCAGCCTTGTATTTAAATCCTCCTGTATTACCTGAAACACCAGTAGGGGATGCCTCCACTTTCAATCGAAAATTGATTGCTAACAAGGAGGAAATAAAGGCGCTTTTTAAGCGAGAGGTAGAAAACCTAACTAATGAATTGGGTATGGGTTTAGAGGCACAATTAGGCACCACAACAGCATATGGTTCTGCTTTAAAGACAATTCCCGGTTACGAACGCCTAGAGTCTAAAAGAGAACAAGAGGCCTTGCAGGTTAATAATGAGATTTTTTCAGAGATACTGATGGCAGATGGTTCCTTGAACCTCTTAGATTTTGATGAAGGTAAAGTGCAGGAATATTTGGAGGAAAGTCCACGTTTACGTTCTCAGGCACGCAGCTTTTCTAAAAGCTTAAACGCCGAAATAATTGTTTTTGCGAATGTAAAGGTGGTAGTGGACAAAGTGCAGCGCTACGGCGAGAAGGCCAATATTAAACTCTTAATTGATATTTACCTTTTTGATGAAGACGGAAGAATTGCGGGGCAGAGTTATGGGGAAACCGAACCAGTAACAATCACCGGTTCTTCTGCGAAAGATTTTGACGCAGTTTTTGAAGCTTATCCCACACTTCAAAACTTGATTCTTACGGATCTGCAAAAGGTAGAGGAATAGATGAGGAGGCTAAGTCTCATTCTTTGCTTTTTATTTCATTTAGCGCTATCGGCGCAAGCACCGCTTCAAACTTCTGCGGAAGGGCCGGAGTATTATCAGTTAATTAAATCCTATCAAGCTTTAGCAGAGAAGCATGAAAATGCAAGCTTATTAGAGCTGGGCCCCACCGATAGCGGGAAGCCTTTGTCTTTGTTTTTGGTTCAGAGAGATGCCATTAATGAGACAGATCTTAGCCTTATCGCCAAAGAGAAGTTAGTGATACTTATTAATAATGGTATACATCCGGGCGAAAGCTGTGGCATTGAGGCTAGTCTCAACTGGCTAGAGCAAATCTTAAAAGAGCCAATAGATAAGGAGGTGCTTATTGCAGTTATTCCCGTTTATAATATCGGTGGACTTTTACAGAGACGTCCGCATACACGTGCCAATCAGAATGGCCCAAACTTACAGGGATTTAGGGGCAATGCCCGTAATTTAGATTTGAACCGTGACTTTATTAAAGCAGATGCACGTAATACTTTTCAATTTTATGAAGTATTTCAGTCTTTACAACCCCATATTTTCATAGATACGCATACTTCTAATGGTGCAGACTATCGGTATACTATGACGCTAATTAGCACTTTGGCAGATAAGCTCGCTCCATCCATGGCTGCTTTATTACAGGAAGAGATGGAGCCAGCTTTATACGCATCTATGCAAGTGAAAAACTGGGAGATGACGCCTTATGTAAATGTATTTGGCCGTACGCCCGACAGCGGGATTAGTGCATTTTTAGAAAGCCCACGCTATGCCAGTGGCTATACCGCACTTTTTAATACGATTGGCTTTATTAGCGAAGCCCATATGTTTAAGCCTTATGCTGATAGAGTAGCTGCTACCGAAGCTTTTTTAGAATCGGTTTATGAGTTCTCATCTGCCGAGAGCGCAAAAATAATGGAAGCTAAAAAGGCCGCCGACCTCTGGCAAATAGAGAGTAAAAGTTTCCCTGTCGATTGGGAACTAGATTCTAACGTAACAGAAGAGTTAAGCTTTAAAGGATTTCACTCGGCGCAAATGGAGAGTCATCTGGGGCCTTATAAAAGATTGAAGTATTTCCGCGATTCAGCCAAGAATATGGAGCTGGATTATTATCCGCATTATCGCACTGTGGTAGATGCGCAAGTGCCGCGCTATTATGTGCTTCCCTTTGCACAAAAGGAAATTGTTGAGCGTATGCAAGCCCATAATATTGAGATGTATCCTTTGCAGAACGATAGCATTATTACTTGTGGATTCTGGCAGATTGAAGACTTTGAGTTTAATCAGCGCCCCTACGAAGGACATTTTAGAATAATGACTCCGCACAATCTTAAGTATTGGTATTCGAGTCATACCAAGGCTTTTCCACGGCTGCAATCATCATTCGATCAAAGAGTTGCCCTTCAAAATATCTGCGGTTAACTTTGTAACAAAATT
>Ga0306912_1000075_pt1 | contig 60912 bp, 52 predicted proteins | sample AntRauFillE10628_FD_190443 | JGI IMG/M metagenome (GOLD analysis project Ga0306912, IMG submission 190443) | Saline lake microbial communities from Rauer Islands, Antarctica - Metagenome Filla E10 #628 (v2) (version 2) | ecosystem: Environmental > Aquatic > Non-marine Saline and Alkaline >...
GAATTGCACAGATCGTACGTTTAAGGTTTAGGAATCTTATTGAATATTACAGAATACGAACTGTATTCGATTCGCATTCATTGAATATACAAAAGATGTTGAAGCAGGACATCAGAATTAACCAGAGTTGAATTAAACCTGACACAGATTTTTATAGGCTATGTCTCTGTTGTATCTTTTAATAGAATATTTTCAGTCTCAGAATCCGTTATCAAATCGTAGTCATAACTCAGTAAAAGAATTTAATGGCAAAGAAAAAACTTTATCTCCTCGACGGAATGGCACTCGCATACAGAGCCCATTTTGCATTTATTAAAAGCAGGCTAAAAAACTCTGAGGGGATTGCAACCGGTCCTATCCTTGGTTTTGCCAACACCCTCGTCAAACTGCTGGAAGAGGAAGAGCCTACCCATATTGCAGTGGCATGGGACACACATGCGCCAACCTTTCGTCACAAGATGGATGAAGAGTATAAAGCAAACCGCCCTCCGCAACCTGACGAATTGCGCGTCGGAATTCCGCTGATTAAAGAGATGATTGAACAGTTTGGTATCAGGAACATTGAACAAGACGGGTATGAAGCAGACGATATTATCGGGACCATTGCCTACGATGCTCATGAGGATCATGTGGAGGCATTTCTGGTCACACCCGACAAAGACTTTATGCAGCTTGTGCGGGATCATGTTGTAATGGTGAAACCGGATAACAAGAATGGCGGGTTTAACATTATCGATCCTGAGGGGGTAATGGACTATTTTGGTGTCTACCCGGACAAAGTAATTGATGTTCTGGCGATGATCGGTGATACATCAGATAACATTCCGGGTGTGCCGGGCATTGGTAAAAAAGGGGCGCCAAAGCTTGTTAAAAAATACGGCTCACTCGAAAAAGCTATCGAGGCTGCTCCCGATATGAAAGCCAAGCGTGCGCGTGAGGGCCTCACAAATTTCAAAGACCAGGCACTTCACGCCAAAGAGATGGTAACCATCAAAACCGATGTGCCCGGTGTAGTAGACTGGGAATCGCTGGGATGGGACGGACCAAAGAAGAAAGATCTGGGGCTGTTCTTCAAACGGATGGAGTTCAGAACGCTGACACAAAAATATCTTGGTGAAGAACCCGGCGGGCAGGGAACCCTTTTCGGCGGTGAAGACCAAAGCGGACCGGATACACTCGAAGACGCTGACGTGAACTACTCAACGGCTGTTACTGAAGAGGAGATTCAAAATGTTGTAAAACAGCTGAAAAAGGCTGAAGAGCTGTCGTTTGATACCGAAACCGACAGCACCGATCCGATCGTGGCAAACCTCGTGGGAATTTCACTATCAGCGAAGGGAGATGTGGCTTTTTACATTCCTATAAACGTTGAAGGAGCGCTTTCGCAGAAAGATGTGCTCGGTTTATTAAAACCGATGCTGACAAATCCTAATAGCCTGAAAGTAGCGCAAAATTTTAAGTATGACTACCTCGTGCTTTTACGTGCCGGATTAAAAGTAGCAGGGCCGGTGTTTGATACTATGGTTGCCGGCTATCTTCTGGATGCATCACAAAAAATCAGCATGGATGCACTGGCGAAGACCTATCTCAACTACAAGCCCGTCTCCATCGAAACGCTGATCGGAAAAGGGAAGTCGCAAAAGTCTATGGACGAACTTCCGTACTCAGAGGTGGCACAGTATGCATGTGAAGATGCCGACGTTACGTACAAGCTTTGGGAAGTGTTAAAGGATAAACTGGATGATGATGAGCTGAAGGAGATCGCTAATGAACTCGAATTCCCATTGATCCGCGTTCTTGCTCACATGGAGAAAGAAGGTATAAGCGTGGACGTGGAAATGCTGGAGCAGTTCTCGGAAGAGCTTACACATGATCTTGAAGAGCTTGAGAAGAAGATATTTGACCTTTCGGGAGAGGAGTTTAATTTGAATTCTCCTAAACAGCTTGGTGAGGTTCTCTTTGACAAGCTGGGGCTTCCGGCCGGAAAGAAAACGAAAACCGGCCAGTACTCTACAAGTGAATCGGTACTGACAAAACTTGCTCCTGAATATGAAATGCCATCATTAGTACTTGATTATCGCAGCCTCAGCAAGCTTCGGTCAACATATGTTGATGCACTGCCAAAATTGGTGAACAAGGAGAGTGGGCGCATTCATACTCAATTGAATCAGACGGTAGCAGCTACGGGACGACTGTCGTCCTCAAGCCCCAATCTTCAGAATATACCGATCCGAACCAAACGCGGCCGCGAAATTCGAAAAGCGTTTGTGCCGGCCGACGGGTTTAAGTTGCTTGCAGCTGACTACTCGCAGGTTGAACTTCGCGTTATTGCATCTATAAGCGGCGATGAAAATATGATTGAAGCCTTTAAGAATGGCGAAGACATTCACTCCCGTACAGCAAAAGAAGTCTTTAGCCTTGATTCTCTTGACGATGTGACGGCAGATCAGCGCAGAAAAGCGAAAGAGGTTAATTTCGGGATTCCATACGGTGTGAGTGCATATGGACTTGCAAGCCGGTTGGGAATCAGCAATGATGAAGGGAAGGAGATGATCGATCAATATTTTGAGAGATTTCCGGGCATTCAAACCTATATTGACGAAACCGTGAAAGAGGCTAAAGATAATGGGTATGTTAAGACTCTTCTGGGACGACGGCGCTACATCCCTGACATCAACTCACGAAATTGGAATGTCAGGGGCTTTGCTGAACGAACAGCAATCAATATGCCTATTCAGGGTACGGCAGCTGATATCATCAAGCTGGCCATGATTCGGATCGACGACTTCCTGCGTGATTCAGATTACAAATCCCGTATGCTCCTGCAGGTCCATGATGAGTTGATATTTGAAATCCATCAGGATGAGACTGAAGAGTTGCCGGAGAAGCTCAAGGAAATGATGGAAAACGCATATTCACTGGATGTTCCGCTTGATGTGGAGATGGGCCTGGCTGATAATTGGCTGGATGCGCACTAACTATAGACCTGGTAGAGTTCTTGCCGGATGGCAAGATCCTGCCAGAGTCTGAATTCACGAGATTAACCTGGTCGATGATTAAATGAACAAAAAATATCCGTTCGAAAATAGTCGTCAGCCGGGGAAAATCAAAAACATCCTCGATGCTCAATAACGTTATCTGAAGCTTAACCCAACCCCCACATTAGCTACCGGATAGTTTGAGATCGTATATGATCCTGAAATAGCTATGATGCTTAATCTGAGTCTGAAACCTACAAGCGCGTGAACTGAATTCGAGCCATCTACTGATATGTTGATCGGATCTGTGATAGCTTCAACCGCTTTTGTTTCAGTGCGTGTGGTTCCATTGTACTCTTCATTGGGAACTGTGATAGGGTAAGAGCCGCTTGCCGAAACATCACTTGTAGAACTTTGAAACCCTAATCCTGCAAATACGCTTAAAATTGGGAGTGATTTACCCACGAGAAGGTTTGCTGTATACCCGGATGACTCAATGGCAACTTCCTGATTATCCCATTCGGAGGCGTCATACTGATTGTAAATATCAGAACCACTTTCGGGATCTACTTCAGTAGCAATATCAAAGTTGAATTTCGTATAGCCGAACTGGACAGAGAGGTCAACAGGAAGCAGAGATCCACCGGGTATCCATTGGTTTAAGCCGTGTTTTGCACCAAACCCGAACAGACTCGCCTTACCATCAACCTCTGGCAAACTTACAGCCGGTACCAGTCTGAGTGAAACATCCGTATCTTTAATCAATCCAACGGTCGCCTGTATCATAGGGGAGGGAGCATAGCCAAAACCGGTACCGTCAGGCATTTCAAATGAGAACAACTCTTCCTGCTGTCCATTACTTGGATTGATATACGTTCTTCCTATAATCGCCCTGTTTTCGCTCCCACCAGCCACTGTGGGCGTCAGTATTGCATCGTTAAGAACCTCAATCTCCTGAAATTGTGTTTCAAGCTCAGATATGTTAAAAAATTCATCTGACTCCGGAATGATAGAAAAGGCGGCGTTGACGCGAATGTCAAAGCCAAATTTTTTGTAAGGTCTGGCTGAGTTGTTCCACCCAGTATTTAAATTGGCTCCAAAGCCATTGAGATAAGGATCCAGATAGTTTTCTAACAGAAGATTTGAATCATTAATGCCACTTCGCAATAGTTCACCAACATCATCGACCTGAGCCTTTACACTGCTATACGAGAAAAGCAGTGACATAAGAATTGCTGGTAATAAAAGTAATTTTTTCATCATGAGTTTATTTATGAACGGTTTCTCTTGTACTTATCGGATAAATAGTAAATAAGTTAAAAACAAAGGACAAAATCTCTCAGGAATCAAGTCCATCCAGCATATTCAAATAGGATTGATATCGTTGAGGATCGATTTCACCCCGTTCGAACGCTTCAATAACACCGCATTTTGGTTCATGACTGTGTGTACAGTTGTTGAATTTGCACTTCCGGCGCGGCTCTCTCATTTCGGGGAAATAGAAAGATAGTTCGAAGGGCTCAATATTAACAAGGCCAAACTCTTTAATTCCGGGTGTATCAACAATGAAACCACCGTTGTTTAGTTCAAGAAGCCGGGCGTATGTTGTGGTATGTTTCCCCTTTTCTGAATAAGAGGATATATCGCCAACGGTAAGGTCAATTTCTGGGGCGAGGCAGTTAATCAGGCTTGATTTTCCCACGCCTGAGTGGCCAATCAGAACCGATGTCCTATCTTTCGTTTCTTCTTTAAGTTTCTCTATCGTATCCGGTTTTTCGATGGACGTATGAACTACAGGATATCCAATGGAGGAGTACGTGTCTGTGATGGCGTTAAGTTCTGCCCGGTTTGAGTCATTCAGCAAATCGGTTTTGTTGATGATCACACCGGCGGGGATTTCATATGCTTCGCACGCTACAAGAAATCTGTCGATAAACCCGCGTTTTGCAGTCGGCATTTTAATGGATTGAACCACCCATGCGCGATCAATATTTGAGACAAGAATTTGCTCATCCCGTCCGCTGCGGATGGCCTTGCGGGGAATATAGTTTAGACGGTCATGGATTATATCTATCATTCCCTTCCCATCGTCTCCCACAGAGAGGCTTACGGAATCACCAACGGCCACCGGGTTTGTTTCGCCTGTATCAAGCAGCCTGAACTTGCCGGGAATACGGCAATCTATGACATCGCCATCCACAGAAACCTTATACCATTTACCTGTCGACTGTATGACTTTACCTGTTTTACTCATGGGTGAATAATACGGGATTTAGGCGGTATTATTAAGCTGAAAGATGACTCTGATCCATTTCGAAAAATGTGACCTCCATAGACCAATGAATATTGTCCCATTAATATGCTCACCAATTTGTTATTTGAAGAGCAGAGATTTTTTAGGAACTGACAAGTCCATTATTATCTATCGGCCTCAGATGGCAGTTGAATAAAAAAAGCCGGTCTGCGTGTGCAGTCCGGCTCTGTAGTAAATTTAGATATTAGAATTGTCATCAATCCATGACGGCGATTTCTTTTCGTGCGTCGTCATTTGAGGCGTTGCCGTCTGAATTTTTCTTCTGGCTGTCCGGTACGTGGAAGAAATCTGTTGGATCCTTTTCCGGTTTATCCTCCAGCACAATATCCAGAAGTGAGTCCATTCGTTCGAGATACTGAATTTCAAGATTGCCCATGATATCATCTTCGATCTCATCGACATCCTTCTCGTTTTTCTTCGGCAAAATAACTTTTTCAATTCCAGCTCTTTTCGCAGCAAGAACTTTTTCTTTTATGCCTCCAACAGGCAGCACGAGTCCGCGCAGCGTAATTTCACCTGTCATGGCCAGTGTGCCTTTCACTTTACGCTGGGTAAAGATAGATGCAACTGCTGAGAGGAGTGATATTCCGGCGGATGGGCCGTCTTTAGGCACAGCTCCCTGCGGCACGTGAATATGCAGATCCCAGTGATCAAATGCCTCTTTTGGAATGCCCAGTTCCTGGTAGCGAGCTCTCAGATAGCTGATGGCTAGCATTGCGGATTCCTTCATCACATCTCCAAGTTGCCCCGTGATGTGAAGTTTTCCGGATCCGCGGGAAACACTCGCTTCAATGAACAAGATGTCGCCTCCGTACTGCGTCCAGGCAAGTCCGGTAGACACGCCGGGAACGGTTGTCCGTTCAGCGGCATCTGAGAAGAACTTGCGTTTCCCAAGTGCTTCTTCAATGTCATTAACACCGATGCTCATTTTTTTAATTTCATCACCCGCGATCTTCGCCGCAACATTTCGGCAGACCGATCCGATCTGACGTTCGAGGTTGCGAACACCGGACTCCCGGGTATATTCATCAATAACCTGCTCAATAGCAGTTTTGGAAATTTTGATCTGCTTCTTGGTCAGACCGTTCGCCTCAATCTGTTTTGGAATGAGATATTTCTTGGCTATTTCCACCTTCTCTTCCAGCGTATACCCGCTGATATTAATGATCTCCATACGATCTCGCAGCGGAGCCGGAATTGTATCCAGCGTGTTTGCTGTAGCAATGAACATTACTTTTGACAGGTCATATTCAAGCTCGAGGTAGTTATCTATGAACGAATTATTCTGTTCAGGATCGAGTACCTCAAGCAGGGCCGACGTTGGATCTCCACGGAAATCACTGCCAACCTTATCAATTTCATCAAGCATCATAACCGGATTGGCTTTTCCTGCTTTTTTCATAGATCGCAGGATTCTGCCGGGAAGAGCGCCGATATACGTTCGGCGGTGACCGCGAATTTCAGCTTCATCATGTATGCCACCCAGACTAAACCGTTCAAAATCACGATTGAGCGCGCGGGCAATCGACTTACCCAAAGACGTTTTACCAACTCCCGGAGGGCCGTAGAAGCACAGAATAGGCGCTTTCATATCTTTCTTAAGCTTCAATACAGCCAGGTACTCGATAATGCGCTTCTTAACTTTCTCAAGTCCATAGTGATCTTCATCAAGGATCTTGCGGGCCCGTTTCAGGTCCAGTTTATCTTTTGATGTTTCACCCCATGGCAGGTCAAGAATCCACTCGATGTAGCCGTGGATAATTCCATAGTTCGGAGACGAATTTGGCGTCATTTCAAGCCGCTGAAGTTCTTTCTCAATTGTGTCCCGGGCGTCATCAGACAGGCCCTTCTTACTCTTTAGTCGCTTCCGAAGTTTAGAGACATCCTGCTGCTCACTGTCTTCACCGAGAGCTTCCTGTATCGCTTTCATTTGTTGTCGGAGATAAAAATCCCGCTGTTGATCGTCGATATCAGATTTTACCTTGGTCCGGATCTCTTCACTTAGATTGAGTACCTGAAGCTCTTTATTCAGATGCTCCATCACTGTATCAAGGCGTTCGGAAAATTTGGTGACCTCAAGAATCTCCTGCTTCGATTTCAGGTCCACCTGCAGGTTTGATGATATAAAATTCAGCAGAAAGGAGGGACTTGAAATATTGTTGATTGCAATCGAAGCTTCCGACGGGATATTCGGTGAGAGGTTCACAATCTTGCTTGCAGTTTCCTTCACGCTTCGGATGGAAGCATCGAGTTCAACACCTGCAATGTCCATTTCCTGACGAAACGCTTTAACATCTGCTCTAAAGAAGGGTTTTTCCTGGGTAATTTTTGTGACTTCAAAAATACTCTTACCCTGGATAACAATGCTTTTACTACCGTCAGGCATCTTAATGAGCTTCAGGATCTGGGCGACTGTCCCCATTTTATAGAGATCGTCTTTTGTAGGATTCTCCACAGATTCATCCTTTTGTGCGACTACACCTATAATTTTGTCGTTTTCGTACGCTTCCTTTACAAGTTCAAGCGAACGATCTCTGCCCACCGTAATCGGTACAACAACACCGGGAAATAATACAGTGTTTTTCAGCGGCAGAAGAGGGAGGTTGTCTGGTATTTCCGACTCGGTTAATCGCTTTTCCTCTTCTTCACTCATCAGGGGAATCGCCTGTTCGAAATCATCGAAGCCGTCGTTCTGCTCACTAAATGAGTTTTCTAATCTAAATCGTGGTTCAAACATATATAAAGTCTTTAAAATCTTTTATTTTTATTCATAGACGCAAAGAGAAAGCCAAAAATGGTGTTGCCCCCATAACGTCATATCTTGCCGAGTGGTTCTGCCAAATTGCGATATTAATACCGGAAGCTGACAGTTGGGCAGTATCAGTGCTTATGGAATATAAAATTTTACTGCCACTGCTGAGGCCGCTACCGGTTCCAGTGTGGGGCCCGTAGACGTACTTCTGAACTGTAAACCTGCATTGATATCAAAATACTCTGTTTCAATTCCTGTGCCAAAACTATAATAGCCAGGGAGGTCTGTTGCGAAGCGCGTGCCGGCCCTCAAAGGTAAAAAAGGTAATGGGCGTATTTCAGTTCCAATATAGGTCGTTAATTTCGTTGAGTGAAACGCATTATCAGTGAGTCCAAGCCGAAAGTCGCCCATCAATTTAATTCTATTGATCTGAAACAGAATACCGGTTTGCAGTGACGTCGGCAGCAACGATTGATAGGAATCCCGGTCCGCAGAAGTGATGGTTTGCATGGGATGAACGCCGTTTACTTCGTTACCAAGAAAGCTGAAATCCTGTAATAACGCACCAGAATAATATTGACCAGACAACGGTCTGGGTTCAGCATTTTCCAAATCTGAAATGTCACTTTCAGCTCTGAATGGGTCTTCAAACGTGTGGACAATTCCCAAATCTGTTACTGAAAAACTTAGGCGCAGTGACTTCTCCGTTGGTTCTTCACCTCTTCGGAGTAACGAGAGATCATCGCCAAAGGTAAACAGATAGGTAATACCGAGATCAATCGCTGCCCCGATTCCGGTGGGTTTCATCAGGTCCATGTGTCTGTTGATGGGACCCAACTGCTCGATGGGCTGTTCGCCTGATGCTAGTCGATCAGCATATCTGGAAAATATGCCGCTGCTTCCAAATTCATAAGCAAAATCACGCGTCCAGGGTGCCGATGCGTTGTCCCTTGAATAGTTGTTTGTATACTGAGTGGCGAAGCCGGGGCCTGCAACTACAATTTTTGGGGCAAGGCCAATGATGAATTTTGAAATTCTGGGAATCAATCCGCTTATAAATGTAAATGACTCGCTGTAGCCAAATGAAATTTCATGCAGTGTCTGGAAGCGCTGGGTCAGCGACCGGTTAATCCTCTCAATACCATCAGCTTCAATAGGTTGTAAATCATAAAATCCACGCCCGACGCTGTAACGGCTGCTTTGGCGCGTTCGGACAGCGAATGCGTAGCTTTTCTCTTCCCCAAACCATTTAATGCCCAGCCAATTAACAACCGATGACGACTGCATTTGCCGAAACTGTCTGTTGTTATTGTAATATCTGTTGAGCAGGAGCTGTCGTTCGTCTCCGGAAAACATATAGGCGTCAGACCGGGGTGTTTGAAGCGTTTCACCATATAGTTGGATACGTTCACGGCCATCCCTGATTCTGAGTGGGGTGTCGAAATACGCACCGCTTTCACCCAGCGTGATTTGAAGACTGTAATTCTTTTCACGAAGCTGAAGATTGGCCGGATTGATAAACAGAGCTTCGTAATCGGTAATGTAAGATGTACCGCCGCCGCCAAGCCCCATGCTTACGGGATTATAGGAAATTTGCGATGTGGCGATGTACGGCAGGAGGCTAAGCAGTGCCGATGTAAATAAGAAAACAGTTTTTTTCAAATGATCGAATGATTGTAGCTATGCAACAGGAGTATGCAGCATTTGTACATATTAAGGCCACAGATGTTTCCTGAAAACAAATCACCTAAAGTTGTAATCAATATACTGTTTATCGGCCCTGATATGACAGATTTTAACACCTAAAGCACTTTTAGTTTGGCAGCTCGGAGCATCAATGTTTTTTGCCCTCTCTGCTTAAAAAATATTACAACCTTTGTGTCTTTGCCTGTTCCCGTGCGCTGCAAGATTTTGCCCGGTCCAAACGTCGGGTGCATCACCGTCGTTCCGGCATGATAGGGATCGTCGTCATACTGAGTCTCAAAGTCGAGTCCGCTGTTTGAGGGTTTCTTGGTTTGCTTCGGTTTTTTCCAGTCGTATTCCACCATCGTATCGTGTCTGTCTTGTGATTCGTCAGACGAAAACCTGTTCTTTTGCTGCTGGATGGTTGCACCTGATTCGGTTCGTACGACACCGGGATCCACCTCATCTAAAAAGCGGGAACGCATTTGTCGGTTCTCCTCGCCAAACCGATACCGCATTTTGCAATGACTGAAATAGAGCTGCTTCTCTGCCCGTGTTATAGCTACATAAAACAGGCGCCGTTCCTCTTCAAAGTCTGCCTCCTCACCGTCACGACCGCCCATGGGGAACAGGTTCTCTTCCAGCCCCACAACAAAGACGCCCGGAAACTCGAGGCCTTTTGAGGCGTGAACAGTCATCATGGTCACAGCCGGTTTATCCTCATCATATTTGTCTGTATTTGTAATAAGACTGATCTCTTGTAAAAACGAACTGAGCGTAGGTTTCGAATTTTGCTGTTCGTAGTAGGAGATCGCATTCTGAAGTTCAAGAATGTTGTCGCGGCGTGTAAGTGCCTGAGCACTGTTCTCCTCAATCAGGGATTTAATGTACCCGCTCGCTTCCAGCATTTTCTTTGTTGTGTTGAGCAATGAGGCTCCCGATTCCAGGTCGGATCGAAGGGTGTGTATCATTGCAACAAACGATTCAATGCGCTTGATGGCCGGTTTATAAAGGTCAGAATCGTGCACGTTCTGTATGATGGACCAAACCGAGCGGTTCTGATTCCTTGATTTTGCCAAAAGATCATTCAGCGTCTTCTTGCCGATACCGCGGCTGGGCTCGTTAATAATTCGAAGCAGCGCCTGTTCATCATCTGGATTTATTAAAAGGGTAAGATAGGCCAGCACATCTTTGATCTCTTTGCGCTGATAGAACGACAATCCACCCACCAGCTGATAAGCAATCCCTTTTCGACGAAAAGCCTCCTCAAACACCCGGCTTTGATAGTTGGTCCGGTAGAGAATAGCAATGTCATTGTTCGAAAAACCTTCCCGCATCTTCAGGTTTTGAATATGCTGAACAACCCGGTTGGCTTCATCCCGCTCATCGTAATTCTCGAGTACAGTTATCGGGTAACCTTCGCCATTTTCTGTCCAAAGCGTTTTATCAAGCTGTTTGTTGTTGTTCTTGATAATGGAATCAGCACACTGCAAAATATATTTTGTTGAGCGGTAATTTTGCTCAAGCGGAATCTGCTGCGCGTTTTGGTAGTCACTTTTGAAATTCAGAATATTTGAAATATCCGCGCCCCGAAAGGAGTAGATACTTTGAGCATCATCGCCTACCACGCATATGTTCTGATACTTGCTGGCCAGCATTTTAGTCATCGTATACTGCGCATGATTTGTATCCTGGTACTCATCAATGAGAATATATTTGAAACGATCCTGATATTTTTCAAGAATATCGGGATGCTTTTCAAACAGTTCAATTGGTTTGATGAGCAGGTCATCAAAATCCATTGCGTTAGCCTGTCGCAGACGCACATCATATACTTCAAACACACGGGCTGTGATGTCGTCGAGCGTACTGTTTATAAACCGTGTTTTGTAGGCGTTGGGTGTGATCAGCTGGTTTTTAGCATCACTGATTTTTCGCTGGATAGTACGCGGACGAATTTCGCGCGGATCGTAATTGAGCTCACCGAGGATCAGTTTAATTGCTGACTCAGAATCGGATGTATCATAAATTGAAAAATTGGCATCAAAACCGATCTTTTCAGCTTCGAAACGCAATATCTTCGAAAAGATAGAGTGAAACGTCCCCATCCAAAGTTTTTTTGCACGATCACCGATCAGTGATTTGATTCGATCCTGCATCTCCCGTGCCGCCTTGTTGGTAAATGTAAGTGCAAGGATATCCTGCGTTACAGCTTTATGTTGCTGCAACAGATAGGCAATCCGGTAGGTCAGAACCCGTGTTTTTCCACTTCCTGCACCGGCAATAATTAACAGCGGGCCATTTGAGTGCGTTACTGCTTTTTTTTGCTGCGGGTTTAATCCCTTGAGAAAGTTTGCAGGCGTCGAATTTGAGTTTGTATTAGAGTCTGAATCGGGCTGAAGAGTAAACTGTTTCATGAACGCTTCTTTCTAAAAATCTTGCATCTTGGGTTTAGCTTCCAAAGTTACGAATTTCTGCCAAAACCTTCGGGATTTCAGACAGGAAAAATTCTGCCTGATGTAAGGCATTTTATTTACCGGTCGGCAAAGCCCTCTTTTATTCAATCAAAACGATATGCAGATCCATTAAATTATTGCCTGTGGGACCCGGTTTGATGTGTCCCCCGGCTTTTTGAAAGAAGTGATAGCTGTCATTGTTATCAAGGTACTGTTTGGGATTTATATCTGATTCGAGTGCCTGACGGAATGTTTGGTTGGTAATTACAGCACCGGCCACGTCGGTCGGGCCGTCTATTCCGTCTGTACCTGCACTTAGAAAAGCGAGATTATGATCAATATTTTGAAGAGCCACCGCCATTCGGAGTGCCAGCTCCTGGTTTCGCCCCCCAAGTCCACTACCCGTCACCTGAACTGTTGGTTCACCATAGCTGATAATTGCCACGGGTTCAGTGCGATCTTCAATCAGGTTGCGGATCTGTTCAACTAATGACTGCTCCAGCTGATTTATTGGCCCGGAAACTGCGACATCGTTCAGCGTCACATCAAACCCCATGTTTTGTGTCAATTCGGCTGCTTTCGCTGCCATAGAGGATGCCGATGCGATTATAAAAGAGGAGTGGCGATTAATATCTTCCGTATTTCGGTAAGCTTTATCTTTCATCTCTTTATCCATTTCTAAAGCGAGAAACTTACGTGCAGCGTGAGGGATTGAATTATACAGCTTGTACTGTTTCAATATCTGAAAGGCATCGAGTGCAGATATATTCTGGGCAATCGAAGGGCCGCTTCCAATCATGCCAATCTGGTCGTCAGTGATATCGCTGATCATCAAATCAACAACCTGCTTACCGTTCAGGTATTTTAGAATCTGCCCGCCTTTTACAGCTGAAAAAACTTTACGAACGCTGTTAATTTCATGGATGCTTGCACCGGATTCGATTAGAAGTGAGTAAATCTTCTGTATCTCTTCTATTTCAAGGTCGCCCGCCGGCAGGCAAAATAGCGATGAAGTACCGCCGGAGATCAGGTTAATGACAAACGAATTGTCAGGGAGTTTTTTCAGAAATGACACAAGTTCGTAAGAAGAAGAGAGGCTCTCTTTATCAGGAAGCGGGTGCGAGCCAACAAATACCTGGATATTTGAGTCTCCATTATACAGTTCAGGAGAAATTACAATCCCATCTTTAATCCGGCCGGACAGTATAGATTCGATTCCCAGCGCCATAGGTACAGATGCTTTTCCTGCACCAATAATAAACACGGGCTGATCTTTATGAATGTTAAAGCATTCGCCCTGGACCGTTAATTCTCCGGCTGTTTCATCCCACTGTATAGCCTCAGGCATGATCTTAACAGGATCGACATGAGAAAGCGTTTGGTTATAAATTTGGGTCGCTTTTTCCGTTAATTGCATCTGTGTCTGCATTGATAAATAATTAGGAATCCGACGAATCGAATATTTCTGTTGTTGATGAATGTAGTATTAATCACCCGTACATTACAAACAAGAGTCAACACGATGTAGTTTATTCGAGACTCAATTGATGAGATTCAATTTGATCAAAAGAAACCAACAAAAGGAAAGTGCTGCTTTATTTTCAAGGGTAAGTACTGATTGGTATCATGTTGATGTTAAATCATCTTGGTTAAGCACTCTATGCTGAGTACATTTGAATAAAATTTTTAACAAATTGAATGTTGAATGTCAGAATCAAAAACAGTGTTGCTTACAGGATGTTCAAGGGGCATAGGCCTTGAAATCGCAAAATCTTTTCTTCAGAAAGGGTGGCATGTGATAGGCACGGCAAGAAAAACTGTATTTCCTGATATTCTGAAACACTCCGACGTTTTTCAGGGTATTCACGTTGATCTCGAAGATATTCCATCACTAAAAACATCTGTTTATTCTCTGATAGAAGAGCATCAGCCCGATGTGTTAGTCAATAACGCAGGTATATTTACAGATGCAGATTTTGAATCCGATGATGAATCATGGCTGACTATTTGGGACAAAACAATGACTGTAAATCTTAAATCATCCGCACTCCTGAGCAAGTGGTTTTTACAGACACACCTTCAAAACAAAACCAAAGGTATTATCATAAATATAGCATCGAGAGCATCTTACCGGGGAGATACTCAGGAGTATGCGGCATATGCGGCGTCAAAAGCAGGCATGGTAGCACTTACGAAAAGCATGGCACGGGATTTCAGTAAACGCGGGATCGTGGCGTATTCAATTGCCCCCGGATTTATCGAGACGGACATGGCAAGAGATGCTGTTGAAACGCTTGGTAAAGATTACATTACCCGGGATTCGGTTTTTGATGAGATCACACAACCGAATGAAGTTGCTGAATTGGTAATTTTTCTGGCGACCGGGAATGTACCACATGCAACCGGCCAAACCTTTCACATTAACGGTGGTTCGTACATGCTGTAAACCGACTATTTTAAACTTCACGATAGCGCCATGAAAATACTATACATATTTCCCCATCCCGACGACGAATCCTTTGGACCCGCACCGGCCATGAGTGCTCAGCTGAGTCAGGGTCATGATGTCTATTTGCTCACTCTTACGAAAGGTGAAGCAACTAAACAGCGTTTCAGGCTGGGTGTTGATAAGGAGGAGATGGGACGACTGCGCCATGAAGAGATGACGTGTGTGGAACGAACTCTGGGGCTCACCGGCATGACCGTTCTTGACCTGCCGGACGGAGAATTAAAACATCTTGACCCCCTGATTATCGAGAATAAAATTGAAAAAGAGATAGTATCAATTGAACCGGATGTTATCGTCACATACGCTGTTCACGGTGTGAGCGGTTTTCACGATCACCTGGTAAGTCACTCGGTAGTAAAAAACTTGTTTTGCCGTATGAAACGGCGCGGTGATGAATTTCCGAAACGCCTGGCGTTTTTTACGCGGATGGGTGAAACCTATACTGACGGAAAATTCAGGCTGTCTGCATCCTCTGATAGCGAGATAGCCTATGTAGAAAACTGCAGTGAAAAGGATATGGTCGCCTTTCACGATGCGCTTGACTGCTATGAAACCTATCAGCAAGTGATTGCGGACAGCCACGTAAAAGATCTTACATCGAACAAGGTGCCGTTCGAAATCTTTGGAGAATCATTCGAACGACCTTTGGAAAGTATGTTTGATCAGCTGCCGTAAAACCGCTTAATAACAGGGTTTGATTTAAGATTCTGTTCCTGAGTTTACCGATTTTAACATGCCGTCAAGTTTTTCGCCACCCCGAATGCCAAAGTCGAGTGTGCGGATTGGGAATGGAATCATAATATCGTTTTGATCAAATGCTTTTGATATGGCGATAATTGCTTCGCTGCGGGCGTGCCAGAAATCGGGATTTGTCGCAAATGCAACCCAGAAGCGTATTTTAAAGTTAATGGAGCTGGAGCCGAACTCATCAAAGTAAAATTCAACGCCCCTGGCAGACAGCACATTATCAACGCCGTCTACGGCTTCAGTTGCGACAGTTCGGGCTTTCTCAAGATCATCGCCATAAGAAATTCCACAGGATAGATCTATCCGGCGCTCACCGGTGGCTGTGAAATTTTCAAGTGGGTTTTCAAAAACTTTCTTATTGGGTATATATACAAGTTGACCTGTTACCGTACGAATAATTGTATTTCTGAGGTTTAATTTTGACACCGTGCCGTAGTAATCGTTCGTGGAAATGATATCACCTATGCCGAATGGATGACGGATCGATAAGATCACACCGGAAATAAAGTTTGACGCGATATCCTGAAATGCAAAACCAAGTGCCAGGCCAATAATACCGGCACCTGCAAGGAGTGATGTTACGGCTCCATCAAGCTGAAGCACGCTTAACGCAATAAATATCCCAATACCAAGAATTGCGATGCTTATGATGGTTTCAAGCAGGTTTATAATCGTCTTATTTGCTGAAACCCGCGTTAGTAAATTTGTGACAGCCTTTCGTGCAAATTTGCCAAGCACATAAAACACAATTAAAATCAGCAAAGCTACCACCAAATTCGGCAGCATTTCTATAAAACCAGTAATCCAGGTTTCAACTTTACCGGCAACTATGCCATACGCATCATTAATTTGAGATGTGTCCATTTAAGAAATTGCGTTAGTTAGATTTTCGCTTAAAGTACTCATAATGACTTCCAATCTCATTTCATTTCCACATGTTTTCGGTTACAATTTCAAGACTATTGCCGGCGGGGTCCCGAAAGTAAACAGAATGGCTGCCATTTGGCCAGGATATTTCTGACTCAACAGAAATACCGTGTGTCTGAAGTCGTTCTTTCACAGAATTTATGGTACCTGAGTCCACAGAAAAGGCCACGTGAACAGATCCGGTAGCACCATGAAGCGGAACCCGTTTACCGCCAACGTCAGTTTGTTCATTGCCGGTTAGATCGGGGTTGAATAGAAGGAGCATATCATCACCGCATTTAAAGAAAACATGCCTGTTTTCTTCTCTCATCACAACCTCAAAGCACAATACTTCTTTGTAAAAAAGCTCGGTTTCCTCAAGGTTAGTTGCGTAAATGCATGTTTCAGCTATTCCTTTTAGCATCGTCAGAAGTTGATAAGAGACCGTTTTCGATTTTTATTTATAGCCTGAGTTCGATTAATAAAACAAGTTATAGAAAGTGAGGCTGTCCAAAAAGTAATTTGCCCCGGAATCCGCTCAAATAATTTAGAAATTTTCTTCTGCCTCACCCTATTTCCCTCTCTATCTAATAGAGAGGGATTAAAAGTCTAAGTTATTAAAGCTTAGCAACTTATTATGTTCCTTTTTGGACAGCCTCGAAGGGGAATGTTCATCAGAAATTTGGAAAACCCAGTGAACACCCCACTTAATCTCTCAGTCAGCCGACGGATGGAATCGCATAAGCTCGGAGCCCTATATTAAAGGAAACTTCTGTATTCGTTTTTTATAATCGAACTCAGGGTTACAGTTCATCTGAAATCCTACCATCCACCGGATCCGGGTTCTCCTTTTACAGGGCCTACAATTTCCGGAGTCATCCAGCCGCCATAAAATGACCCGGGTTGTGGTTTTACACGGATGTCACTAATATAACATTCGACCTTGGCCGGATAAAAAGAGTAGTAGCCCGTCAGTGACCTAAATGCCGGATTAGGTTTATTGTAGGACCATGCTGCATTTTCGAGTATCTGATTGTTTACTACAATATTCCAGTAGGTTGCACCCCCTTTCCACTCGCAGAATGAGTTTCCGCTGGCCTCCCGAAGTAACTCTTCATTCACGTCAGCCGACGGAAGATAAAAGGTAGGAGGGCTGGCTGTTTCCAAAATTCGAACAGATTGTGTTGTACGAGAAATAAGCTGTCCCAGCCATTTTACCTCGACTTTGCGCTGGTCAGATACTACTTCAGGTGGTCGTGGATAGTCCCAAACGGATTCCTCATCCTTCCCGGGTTTTTGTGCAAAATCCGGTCGATTTTCACCATTGTATTTCCACATAGGCTATCGTGTATTTTAAGGTTGATGTATATGTAATTAGATACTGATCAACAATAGCCAGACTAAGCCGGTTCAGCCTCAATGCGGACATACTTCGTTTTTCTGTCTACATTGAACTCTAATAGTGTTGTCGTGTTTTCAAAAAAGAGCGTGGAAGTTTTTTGCTTAGATTCTTTTCTGTCACTCTGGCCTTGAACTACGACAAAATCCCGGGTTATGCAAAGCCTTCTTTGAATGAATGACGGGTATAAATAAAAAAAAGCCGCGATTTTAATTCGCGGCTTTGGGTCAAATATCAAAAAATACAGATCAGGCGTATAAAAGAAAGAGGATTCCTGCTATTACTATAAAGTTGATAATGCTGATTGGGAGAAGTTTACTCCATCCCAGTTTCATAACCTGATTAAATTTAAATCTTGGGATTGTCCAGCGAACCCAGATGAAGAGAAATACGAAAAAGCATGTTTTTGCTGTAAAGACAGAGACATCCAGGATAGCTTTAGCCAATTCCGGCATTTCAGGTAGCCAGTAACCGGCAAAGGGGAGGTGATAAGAGCCAAAGAAAAATGTAGTCATCAGCATGGAGTTAATCACAACATGCATGTATTCAGCAAGGAAAAACATTCCAAATTTCATAGAGCTGTACTCCGTGTGGAACCCGCCAACGAGTTCCTGCTCGGCTTCTACCAAATCAAAAGGGGTGCGGTTACTTTCAGCAAATGCCGCAACTATAAAGATGATGGCTCCGATAGGATTCAAAAAGACAAACCACCAGTTTTCCTGTGCGGATGCGATATCAACAATACTCAGAGAACCCACAAAAATTACAACAGAGGCAACCGCCATTCCTAATGGTAGTTCATAGCTAATCATTTGTGCCGCTGCACGCAGCCCGCCAAGCAGGGAATATTTACTGTTTGATGCCCACCCTGCAAGCGTCACTCCGTAGACCCCGAGTGAGGCAGTGGCAAGCAGGTACAGAACTCCGGCATTAATGTCGGTTGCATAGAGTCCTTCGCCGAATGGGATAACCGCGACCGTGAGCAGCGCAGTAACAACGGGAATAATAGGGGCAATGGTGTGAAGCAGCCTATAGCTATTATTAGGCGTTATATCTTCTTTTAGAATAAGTTTAACCACATCAGCAATAGGCTGTAAAAGGCCAAGCGGGCCCACACGGTTAGGTCCAACTCTGTTCTGAATAAATGCAGCCACACGGCGTTCAGCATAGACGGCAAGCGCAGCTGAATTCAGTAGCATAAAAAGAGATACTCCCAGTACAATATATGAGGTGACGGTAACTTCGACCATTCCTTAACTTATGATTTAACTGTATGTTTGGTTGCTGTAAGATCGATGCCGGACTGTTCATCCATAGCCTGGAATGAGACGCCGGAAAATGCCGGGCTCTGCTCAGCTATCTCAGACATGATTTGCCGGCTGTTTTTATACGTGATGTTCAATCCAAGAATATCGGAGAGTTCATTTGTAATACTCCACATAGGCAGGCAATCAACTTTATTCTCCTCGGTTACCCAGTTGTCGAAACTGGTTCCATAGCGATCAAGCCGGCCTTCCGACATTTCAATATCCAGCCGACGGTTCGAGTATTTTGTCTCTTTAGCCGGCACGGTGCGCTGGATCCGCTTATCCACGTTAATATAACTGGCTGCGTGTTCAGCTGCTGTAGTAATCGGTATCACAAGGTCAGCCTCTTTAGATGTAACCGTATTGTTTGTCGCAAACATCGTGAAAAACGCGTTCTTAAAATCACCCGCGGTTAATACGTCGCGACCCATTAGATTATCATTCAGAAGAATAACGAGCTCAGCTTTTTTGATTTTGCCAGAAAGATCTTTTTTACTCAGCTCATCAAGTCCAAGAAACCGGCATCCGTTGGTATTAGGAGCCTGATCATCCGTGAGCAGAAAATTATCACCCGCTCCGTCAATGATATGAGGAGTAAAAACGGGTGTTGAACCCGCGAGCAGGTTTGAAAGTATCATCAACAAATAGTTCTCTTCAACAGAGGCGTGAGGAGATCCAACAAATACAATTTTTTCGTTATCTGTTTTTTCAATCTGTTCGGCCAGAGTCGCAAAGGCGTTGTTCCAGGACGATTGAACCTGTTCATTATCTAGTTTCTGTGACGGGCGGGAGACCCGATTTTCATTGAACATTTTATAAGCGTTACGGGACACGTCCGGCATCCAGTAGTCATTTACGTCTTCGTTGTATCGTGGCGTGATTCGAAGCACAAGATTATCACGTGTCCACAGGTCAATATTAGTCCCTTTTCCATTGGATATATCAATGCTCGGGGTTTGATTCATCTCCCAAACGCGGGCTTTAAAACGGAAATCAGTCGATGTTAAAGCTCCGACCGGGCAGAGGTCAATCGTATTCATAGAATACGCATCATCAAATTCTCTACCAGGTGCTGCAACTGGATAATTTTTATCACCGCGCTGTACAATGGTAAGCTGTTTCGACTCGCTGATTTCATCTGTAAACCGAACGCATCGTGTACAGTTGATGCACCGTTCGGCATCCAGCGTGACGCGCGGTCCGAGATGGACACGCTTTGGCTTGTGTACTTTCTTAACCTCAAACCGGCTTCCTTCAGGGCCGTACTTATACGTTTGAATCTGAAGCGGACACTCACCGGCCTGATCGCAGATAGGGCAGTCCAGCGGATGATTTGCTAAAATAAATTCAAGAGTATCTTTCTGTGCCCGTTCAACAAGTTTGTCAGTTTCCTGAGTATGAACGACCATTCCGTCTGACAGCTGAGTATTGCAAGACGTTTGCATTTTAGGAAACCATCGAATCACACGTTTGCCGTCATCATCAAGCTCATACTCACCGGTTTCGCGATCTTTAACCGGCGTACCCACTTTAACCATGCACTGCCTGCAGTTTGCGGGAACAGACATGGAGGGATGATAGCAGAAAAAAGGAACTTCAAGCCCCTGATCTAAAATGAACTGCAGAAGACTTCCGTCTTTATCACTGTCAAATTCAAACTGGTTTCCGTCAATTATTACTTCAGGCATCCTACTACAATTGTTGATTATGAATTTCTGATCCGCCGTTAAGCATATTTCGTTTATGCTACTGCGTGTACTGATTTTTTACACCGTGCTTCAAATTCATCTCTGAAGCGGTTAATTGTATGGCGAACAGGCCATGCTGCTGCATCAGCAAGTGCGCATATTGTGCGCCCCTCCATTTGTGTGGTGATATCAAGAAGCAGGTCGAGGTCTTTAATTTCGCCCTCACCGTTCTTAATTTTCAAAAGAATTTTTTCCAGCCATCCGGTACCATCGCGGCAGGGAGTGCACTGCCCGCATGACTCATGGTGATAGAAGTGGGCAATTCTCCAAAGAACATCCACCATATCAGTATCTTCATCCATAATAACCATGCCTGCTGTTCCCATCATGGTGCCAACTTCACGCAGGCTGTCGCTGTCCATGGAAACGCCATCAAGCTGATCAGCCCTCAAAACAGGGGTGGAGGATCCGCCAGGTATCACTGCTTTCAGCTCCTTGCCGTTTCGCATACCGCCGGCAACATCATGAATCAAATCCAAGACTGGTACGCCCGAGGGAAGTTCGTAAACACCCGGTCGATTCACGTGGCCTGAAATTCCATATAGAACCGGGCCGGGGTGATTTTCTGCACCGATGCCGGAAAACCAGCTTGCGCCTTTATTGATCACAGATACCACATGCGCGAGAGTCTCGATATTGTTAATGGTTGTGGGTCGTCCCCAAAGACCTTTTTGAGCCGGAAATGGTGGTTTCACCCGGGGATACCCACGTTTGCCTTCCAGCGATTCAAGCATCGACGTCTCTTCGCCACAGATATATGCACCTGCGCCTGAGTGGACGTAAAATTCTACGCTGTAGTCTGTACCAAAAATACTTTTACCAATAAATCCTTTCTCATAGGCGTCATCGATTGCTTTCTGCATCATATCGATATAGTCTATATACTCGCCACGGATATACACGTAGATTGACGTGATTTCCATTGCGTAGGCTGCAATCAATGCGCCTTCAATAAAAACGTGCGGATTGTACTCAAAAATTTTCCGGTCTTTAAATGTTCCCGGTTCCGACTCATCGCCGTTGCAGGCAAGATACCTTGGCTTTCCATCTGCAGGCGGCATAAACGACCATTTCAATCCGGCGTTAAAACCGGCACCGCCACGGCCGCGGATATTTGCGGCTTTCACTTCGTTGACGACATCTTTCGGGCCTTCCCATTTCTTTTTGTCGGTCAATACTTCTTTAAGCGCGCCATAGCCGCCATTTTTCTGATACACATCGATTTTGTGCAGATCTTTGGTGTTTGGAATCAGAACCGGCTCGAAATTTTTCCAATCAGCTGAACTCATAATACTTAATTGACTTTACGAAGTGGCATTCTAATTTGTTCATACTCGGGATCTTTACCTTCTTTCAGGGTTTCGATCAGCTTGTCGACCTTCTCTTCAGTGAGATGATTGACATACTTCCCGTTTGTAACCTGAAGCATCGGCGCATATCCACAGGCTCCGAGACATTCAACCTCTTCCACAGAAAACATTCCGTCGTCAGTGGTTTCACCCGCTTTAATACCGAGTTTATCCTCAATGTAGTTGAGCATATCGTACCCGCCACAAAGCTGGCAGCTCAGACAGGTGCATACATCAAGCACATGCTTTCCTTTCTTCTCCTTATAGTACTGAGTGTAGAAAGTAGCCACTCCGTGTACATGTGCTTCTGGCAGATCCAGTGTATGGGCGACCAGTCGCTGAACGTCGGGTTCTACATGGCCAAATTTATTCTGAGCCAGCCAAAGTACAGGCAGTGTAGCCGGCATTACCTCCGGATACTTCGCCTTTATTTTTTCAATTTTTTTTAAATCGTTGTCGTCAAATTCGTAAGTCATAATATTATTTGTCTGCTTCACCCATTACCGGATCAAGTCCGCCAATAATTACTACTGTGTCCGCTACCATTTCGCCGTCCAGGATATTTTCAAGAACCTGAAGATTAGCAAAGGAGGGTGCATTGATTTTCATACGCCAGGGGTGGCCGGTGCCGTCACTTTGAATAAAATACCCAAGTTCACCTTTTGGAGCTTCCACTGCATGATAGGATTCCGCACCTTCAGGCGGGCAAATTCCGGTATCTGTCATCATAAAGTCGTGAATCATTCCTTCCATGGAATAGTACACTTCATCTTTTGATGGATATGCCTGCTTGGCATTGTCGGTTCTTACCAGCCCTTTTGGCAGCTTGTCAATGCACTGCCGGATGATTCTAATACTTTCACTCATCTCTTCCATTCGTACAAAGTAACGGGCCAGGTTATCTCCTTCGAGACGTGTTGGAATTCCAAACTCAACTTCATCATAGCGCGCATATGGCGCGAATTTTCGCACATCATAGGCATACCCTGCTGCACGCAGAACCGGGCCTTTAGCTCCGATGTTCAAAGCATCTTTTGTTTTTAAAACACCAACGGCCTCATTTCTGTCGAAGAAAAGCCGGTTTCTGTCAAGTAGTTTGTGATAGTCTTTAAGTTCCTTGGGGAACATTTGGGTAAACTCTTTGATAGCTCCCATCGCCTCATCTGTAATATCGTTGGCAACGCCACCGATTCGTGCGTGAGATACCGTAAAGCGGTGTCCGGCTAAACGGTCCATGATATCATAAATTTTTTCTCGCTCTTTAAACGTCCAGATAAAGAAAGAAACTGCTCCGGCGTCCATAACCATGGTTCCAAGCCACAGGAGATGAGATGAAATTCGTGCCAGTTCACAGCCGATCATCCGGATGTAGTGGGCACGCTCCGGTACTTCTACGTTAGCAATTTTCTCAACGGCTGTGCACAGGGCAACATTGTTGCTGTAAGGGGAGAGGTAGTCCATCCTGTCGGTATACGGCATGAACTCCTGGTAGGTCTTATTTTCAGCGATTTTTTCAACGCCCCGGTGCAGATATCCGATATCAAGTTTTACCTTTTCGATAGTTTCGCCATGTAGCTGAAGTACCAACCGTATGACTCCGTGCGTCGCGGGGTGCTGCGGCCCCATATTTAAAATCATCTTGGAGTTCAGCGGATCGCCATCATCCAACTGCTCGATGGTTGTATGCTTATCCTCCAGGCTTTGATAGAGCTTCTTTTGATGCTCCTTAAAAAAAGTAGAATGTACTTTGGATTGAATATCAGATAGTTTCATAAATCAGCTCTTATTCTGTATCCGGGGTTGTGTTGGGCAGTTCAATAGAGCCCTTAATACCCAAAAGCGGGAATTCTTTTCGAAGTGGAAAATAGTCAAAGTCTTCAGGAAGAAATATTCGTCTGAGGTCGGGATGATCGTTGAACCGCACGCCAAACATATCATATACTTCTCTTTCCATCCAGTTCGCTGATTTCCAAACCGTGCTAACAGTTGTGAGAACGGGTGACTCTTCGTCGCAGCGAACTTTCAGAAACAGACGGGTTTGGTTTTTCAGGCAAATAAGATTGTATATCACTTCAAATCGCTCATCAGACGTGTAGCGATCAGTACCGACAATATCCGTCAGATAAACAAAGTGATGTACGCTCTTCAGGTATGTACAGACCTCAACGAGCGCGTCAGCTTCAATTCGGACAAATGTGTCACCAGTAGACTGATAAACTTCGATAAGTTTGTCAGTAAACTGATCGGACAGCCCATCGATTGTTTTCTGTAGTGATTCGTTTAATTCTAAAGCCATATTGAATATCTGTTAAGTATCAAGCATCACTGAGTGTTCAGTTTTAATCTTGTCCTGTATCTTCATCAGCGCGTGAAGTACAGCGTCGGGCCGTGGAGGACATCCGGAAATGTATACGTCAACCGGCAGAAAATTATCCACTCCCTGAACAACTCCGTAGCATCGGTGCATTCCACCGGTAGATGCGCAGGCACCCATGGCGATACACCATTTTGGATCAGGCATTTGATCCCATATTCGTCGTATGGCGTGAGACATTTTATAGGTACACCAGCCTGCAACAATCATAACATCGCTTTGGCGAGGTGAAAACCGCATCACTTCAGACCCAAAACGAGCCGCGTCGTACTTTGGGCCCGCAAATGCCATCATCTCGATAGCGCAGCATGCCAGCCCCATAGGCATTGGCCAGGCAGCATTAGCTCTTGCCCAGTTGACTACCGAATCCACTTTAGTTGTTAAATAACCTTCTCCAAGTGCGCTTTCTAAACCCATAATTTTTACTGGTTGATTGCCTTAAATTTGATGTTTTTCACGTCCCAATCCAGCGTTCCTTTCTTGAGCGTGTAAATGAGACCAATAAATAGCACTACTATAAATATCACCATGGCAAAGAACGTTCCTGCTCCTTTGTCCAAAAAAGCAACTGCCCATGGATACACAAATACGACCTCGAGGTCAAATACAATAAATTCCATTGCCACCATATAAAATGCAATAGAATAACGCTCCCTTGCTTCACCAACGGGATCCATACCACTTTCGTAAGCTTTCAGTTTCGTCTTATTTGGACGATAGGGACCTAATATCCGGGAAAGCGACATCAGAATTACGGCAAGAACTGCCGCAACGCCGAGTAGTATAAAAACAGGGTAATATTGTTCTAGCATAGCTGACTTTGGAACGTTGTCAATAAATTTTGTGCCAACACTGTTTCAAAGAGTAAAAAACTCTCTGAATAAGGAGCTTAATATAGGGTGTTTTTGAGCCAATTTGGAACGTTTTTTTTAAATTTTTGAACAGTTCCGGGCATCCATTTTCAAATCTGAAATTTACAGACTATTGTATTTATTGACCGCGTTGAGCGGGAGATGTGGTTGTGCATCTGTTCTCTGAAAAACAGTTAAATATCGATGATCCAATGAGTGGATTTGAAGAGCTGCCAACATTTGAGATGCTACCATCCAATGCGGCCCCGACGCTCATCTATTTGACCATTATCTCTGTTGGGATCTTCCGGCATAATAAACCCGGGTGGAGGGCTGAAAGAGTCGTAGCTCCAGGGTGTTTCAGGATCATCCTTTGCATAGTTAATAAATGTACCTACGATCGGTAGGGCAGTTCGGGCACCCTGCCCAATACTGGTGGGGTCATTTTGAGGAAACCGGACATAATTGTCCTGCCCTCCAACCCAGGATCCCATTACAATATGAGGCATCATGGCCACAAACCAGTTGTCAGAACTGTTTTGAGTTGTACCGGTTTTTCCTGCGATATCCTGCTGTACATTATATACAGTTCTCATGCGAACGCCTGTGCCATTGTAACCATCTCCACCACGAATCACGCCACGCATCATATCTATCATTATGTAAGCCGTTTCCGGGCTGATGACCTCTTGCGTCATTTCTGAGAAATACTCTACCAGTACATTGCCTTCCTTATCCTCAATTCGTGTAACGGCAATGGGTTCAACATGAACACCCTGGTTGGCAAAGGTGGTGTATGCACTGACGAGTTCAAGCAGGCTTACTTCCGCCGTGCCAAGTGCAATAGAAGGATAATCACCCTGAATATCGCTCAAATTGATTCCCATGTCTGATGCCATCTCTCTGATTTTTCGGGCTGCCGGAATAAGGTCACTTGCTCTGTTTGTACCCGGTGCTCCAGCTATTTCAGGAAGCAGCCGTACAGTTACGTTGTTTAGGCTTCTTGCCAGTGCAACACGTAGTGGTACCATTTCCGGTCCGGAGGCAACGGTAGCATCTTTTGGATTCCAGATCCGACCTGACTGTTCAATAAAACTGGTGGGATACTTCGAAAATTTGTGGTATGGCATGTATCCGTTATCCACAGCGATAGAGTAAACAAACGGTTTGAATGTAGATCCTGCCTGTCTGCGTGACTGGTACACGTGATCAAACTGTTTTTTACCATAATCGAGCCCTCCAACCCATGAGAGAACACTGCCGTTATTAGGATCAATCGCCACAAAACTGCTTTGAAGCTTTGTTCGGACCCGTTTTACGGAATCAACATAGGCAGAATCGGCCAATAATTCTCTGAAGACATCAGATTCCTGATCAGTATTGTATTTACTGAACCCGTTTTTATACCGATCGGTATCACGCATAAATTCTTGCAGAAATGAGGGATATTTTTCCCAGAACTTATTCATGTAGACGCCGTTCTGACTTGTCCATTCCTGCTGAAACTCCACCTGAAATTCAGCCACATTCTCTTGCACAGCACGTTCTGCGTGACGTTGCATACGGGAATCTATGGTAGTATATATCGTCAGGCCATCCGTGTAAATATCGTATCCGTTTTCTATGGTCCATTCCATAACTTTTTGCCGGACGAATTCGCCAAAGTACCTACTGTCGCGGCCCGATTGTGATGGCGGCTGGTAATTCAAAGCAACATCTTCAGTTGATAAGTTTTCATACGTCACATTGGATATAAAATCACGCCGCAGCAATTGTCTGAGTACAACATTACGTCGTTCTTTGGATCGATCAGGAAAGAGTCGTGGGTTATATGCGTGAGTGGCTCTGAGCATTCCAACGAGCATGGCTGCTTCTGGAACCGTGATGTCACTTGCCGGTTTGTTGAAGTGTGTTTGTGAAGCGGACTCTATCCCAAAAGTGCTATTTGCAAACTCAACCGTATTGAGATACATCTCAATGATTTCGCGCTTGGTGTAATTTTGTTCAATTTGGATAGCGGTGAGCATTTCACGAAGCTTTCGCGTGATAGACACTTCGCGTCCGATCTTCTTATATAGATTTCGTGCAAGCTGCTGACTGATTGTGGAGCCGCCCTGAAACCTACCCTGTAGCCAGTAAATGGGTAGGCCAAGCAGCCGTTTAACATCAATTCCCCAGTGGGAGTAGAAGCGATGATCCTCGGTAGCCACCAGTGCATCTACAATATTAGGTGAGATCTGTTCAATGGGAACGTAGGTTCTGTTCTCCGTATAATACCTGTCGAGAACAACTCCGTCACGGCTTTTTACGACTGATGCAATAGATGTTTGTGGGTTTTCAAGATCCTGGATGGATGGCATACCCTGCGACAGGTAATAGGTATATCCAACGCCCATAAGAATTAATAACATAGCTGCTGAAAGTCCCCATACAAGTACTTTTTTGCCCAGTTTATTATTGGAAGGTGAACTGTTTTGCGCCTCATCTTCCCGGCGTTTTTTACGTTCATCTAAAATCTTTTTTCTATAGACCGGATCGTTAAAGTATCGTTCCCGGTCAAAATCCTTAGAATCATTACTCATAAATTGGCAGCTATTTTGTAGCGATTTTCAAATGGGTGTAGTGTTTTTTGTGCCGCATTCCAAACAACGAGATCTAACCCGCCATTGTTGTACAGTGCAACAGTACGGTCATTAAAAAATGTACCTAAATTGATGTACTTGCCGTGAGCAAAATTGAGCACGCGGGGTTGATGATCGTGTCCTGAAATAACAATATTATAATCTGTTGCCTTGAGAAAATTATCTGCCCAGATATCTAAAACTGATGGATCGCAATACGCACGCCGTTTACTGTAGTCCGAAAACGCCTTCATAACCCGCATACCTGTTTTAGGAGGCAGAATTGATTGATACATCTTAACGAACATTTTGTTTCTCAGCAGTCGGTGCATCAATGGTCGCGGCAGATTGTAGCTTGAATCTTTCAAGCCATCACCATGGTGCAAAAACAGCCGCTTGTTATTCAAAGATATCTCAAAGAACTCATTGCTTACATTAAACCCAAGCTCGTTGAAATAGCCGTTAGTCCAATTATCGTGATTTCCGGTGATATAATTAACGGGCGCCACTTTTTTTACATACCAGCGAAGGCTGTCCAGTACTTCTTGTCCCAAACGGGGCCGCCATGATGGGTATTCCATCCAGTAATCGAACAGATCACCTAAAATATGAATCTGTATATTCCGGGTGGCACAATGCTGTATGAGTGATATAAGATCACGTTGAACGATATGATCAACATCGTCTTCAAAAGCACCAATATGTACATCTGATAAGAATAGATGGCTCATCGTGCTATTCAGTTATTTTTTTCGGTTTATAATGTAAGTAACAAGATTTTCGAAATCTTTGAGCCCGTTTTTTACAGGAAGCTCATTCAGCTGATTCAGGGCTTTTCCGGCATAGGTTTCCATGGATTTTTTAGCTTTATCAAGTCCGTACTTATCATACACAAACTCAACAATTTTATTGACATCTTTATCACTTTTTTTTCTCTTTTTCATGAGACGCCTTATTGTTAAAGTCTCAATAGCTGAGGCGTTCTCAAAGGCCTTGATTAGCGGAAGGGTAACTTTACGTTCCTGTATGTCATTTCGCTTGGGTTTTCCTACATCATCGAGACCATAATCAAAAAGGTCATCTTTTATCTGAAATGCAATCCCGATGTTTAACCCGATTTGCTTCATGGCCGCTGAAATTTCAGGATCATCCGTGGCAGCTGATGCTCCGCACTCGCAGCATGCAGATATCAGACTCGCTGTTTTCTCCGAGATAATTTGAAAATACCGGTCTTCAGTCATGTTAAACAGTTTTGCAGTTTTGAGCTGACGTAGTTCACCTTCACTCATCTCTTTAACGGCATTGGAGAGAATCTGAAGCATCCGGTACTCCTCATTGTCCAGAGCGATAAGCAGCCCCTTCGACAGGAGAAAATCTCCCAGTAGCACACCTGCTTTATTCTTCCATAATTTATTAATGCTCAGGAATCCACGCCGCTTATCTGCTTCATCCACTACATCATCATGTATGAGTGTTGCGGTGTGCAATAGCTCAATCATAGTTGCTGCAATATAACTTCTGCGGTCAATTGAGCCGAACATCCGGGCACTCATAAAGACGAGTGTAGGGCGTATCTCTTTGCCCTTCTGACGTAGCAAATAACGCATAATTTTATCAAGCAGATAGATATCCGTATCGGTTTGCTCTCTGAAAAAGTCACGGAAAATTCTCAGGTCGTCTTGAATGGGTGCCGTAATATCACTAAGTGTGTTCAACGAAGATATTTTTTGAAAATTTGAATCTATACCTGACCCTTCTGGGCATTTGATGTAATTGATTGGAAGTTAATCAGATAATCTAATGAATGCAGACATTAAAAAGTTGCGATATGATGAATGTGTACTTAGTTTACCAGCTTATTCAATTTTTGTAACAAAATATTATAATTCCATTGAAAACAATAGGTGTTCTAACAAGTGGCGGCGATTCACCAGGTATGAACGCTGCCTTCAGAGCGGTCGTTCGCACTGCGAGTAGAGAAGAGTTCGAGGTTGTAGCATTCAGGCATGGCTTTAAAGGACTTATTGAGGGGAATTTCAAAAAAGTAGGCCCTGCTGATGTATCAAACATAATTCAGCGTGGCGGTACCGTTTTAAAATCTGCACGCTGTGATGAATTCCGCACTGTTGAAGGCCGTGCAAAAGCAGCCGAGACTTTAAATAAAGAGGGAATTGAACATCTTATCATTATAGGTGGTGATGGTTCGTTTCAGGGTGGAACACTTTTGTCTAACGAGCACGAAATCTCTGTGATTGGCGTTCCTGCCACGATTGATAATGATCTCGTGGGCTCGGACGAAACGATTGGATACGATACGGCTCTGAATACTGCAATGGACGCTATCGATAAAATCCGGGATACGGCCGATGCCCATGACCGGCTCTTTTTGGTAGAGGTAATGGGGCGGGATGCCGGCTTCATTGCCCTCGAAACAGGTATAGCAGGCGGAGCGGAGCTGATCCTGTTGCCGGAATCTATGACAAATATCGATGAAGTTCGGAGCAGCTTGAATGATGTCCTTAAAGAACAGCGAAGAAGCAGTTTAGTTGTTGTTGCTGAAGGCGATGAAACAGGAGGCGCACTAAAACTGTCAGAAAAATTACGCGAGGACTTTTCAAAATACGAGATGAGGGTTTGTATTCTCGGCCATGTGCAGCGTGGCGGTGGCCCGACCGCACGAGACAGAGTGCTTGCCAGCAGGCTTGGATCAGCTGCTGTAAAAGCTATAAAAGACGGCCACAGCAAAGTAATGGTGGGTATTGTGAACAACTTAATTAAAGTCACGCCGCTGAAAATGACGTTCGGAAAGAGAAAAGATATTAATTTTGAACTGCTTGAATTATCAAAAACACTTCGATAGTTATGATTGATATAGATATTGATGGAACTAAAAAGTTCATTTCAGATTCTGAATATGAGAAGTCTCTGTTAGAGGCAAAAAAAGCGTTTCAAACCCTCAAAGACGGCACCGGGCCGGGCAGTGAGTGGTTGGGCTGGAGACGTATATTGAAGAATCCAAATGATGCCGAGCTTGATAAAATTGAGCAGCATGGTGCATCCATTCGCAAAGACGCTGATATTTTCATTGTTTGCGGCATAGGCGGATCTTACCAGGGAGCCCGGGCAATTATTGATGCACTTGAAAAGCCTTTTTCTGATAAGAAACCTGAAATATATTTTGCAGGCCATCATCTCGGAGCACGATACCATGAACAGCTCCTTGATTACATCAATCGGCCAAAAAAAGACGGAAGCCGTAAGAGCGTCTACCTTAATGTGATTTCCAAATCCGGCTCTACGCTTGAAACTGCCATAGCATTCCGTATGATCAGAAAGTGGATGCATGACGTGTACGGTGATGAGGCCAAATCACGGATTATTGCAACGACAGGAGCCGAAGGTGGTGTATTGAACAACATTATTGCTGAGGAGGGATACTCCAAATATGTTATTCCTGACGATGTTGGTGGCCGATATTCCGTTTTAACGCCCGTTGGCCTTTTGCCTGTTGCTGTGAGTGGTCTGGACATCAAGACCCTATTTTATGGTGCCGTTGCTGAGTTTGAAAGCAGGGAGAAGGATCCCGGTAATATTCTCGATTATGCTGCTACTCGCCATAACCTGCATGAAAAACATACTGTACTTGATGTGATCAGTTCATTTGAACCTGAATTGAAGGAATTCTGCAACTGGATTCAACAGCTGCTCGGAGAGAGTGAAGGAAAAGAGGGCAATGGCCTGTTTCCTTCAGTTGCGTCCTACTCAACTGATTTGCACAGTATCGGGCAGACGATCCAACAGGGGAGACGGAATATGATGGAAACAATGATTACGGTTGAAAAACCGATATCACAACTAAAGCTCAAGCCATCTGATTCTAAAGCCGACGGGCTGAATTATCTGGCCGGACGATCCATCCATTCAATTAATAAAAGTGCGCAGGACGGTACGTATCAGGCACATGTTGAAGGCGGAGTTCCGGTTATAAAAATCGGGCTTGGAAAGCTAAATGAGCAGCAACTCGGGCGACTCATCTATTTTTATGAGCTACTTACTGGAATTTATGTCTACATGTTGCACGTGAATCCGTTTAACCAGCCGGGCGTTGAAAACTACAAGAAGGCGATGTATAAACTTCTTGGAAAGTAAGATGGAAGAAAATAGAACCGGAACGGGACGCTATATTGCCGTGGCTGGAAATATTGGGGCAGGAAAATCGTCTCTTACGGGTTTATTGGCCAATAAATTTGGCTGGGATCCCCATTACGAATCTGTAGATAATAATCCATATCTGTCCGACTTTTATGAGGATATGAGACGGTGGAGTTTTAATCTTCAAATATTCTTTCTCTCCAGCAGATTTCAGCATCAAAAAGAGATGCTGAGCAGTAGCGCTCATATTGTCCAGGACCGGACGATTTATGAAGATGTAGAGATCTTTGCCAAAAATCTCCACAATATGAATCTGATGAGTGACAGGGATTTTAAAAATTACTCTGCTCTTTTCCATCAAATGAGTCATTACCTGCGCCCTCCCGATCTTTTGATTTACCTTCGGGCTGAAGTTCCCACTCTTGTCAAACAGATACAATTGCGTGGAAGAGATTATGAGAACACAATACGAATAGACTACCTTGAAAAGCTCAATAAACTCTATGAGGACTGGATTGACCGATACAGCTACGATAAACTCATTATCAATACTGATAACCTCGATTTTGTAAACAGTAAAGAAGATTTGGGCAAGGTCATTGAGCTCATAGAACAGCGGTTGTTTGGCCTTTTTAACTAATTGCTTTCGTAGGCTTAGTTCTGTATTTTAAGTGGCTATTGTGGATACGCAAAAATTAACATTCGACATACAAAATATACCTGAAGGTAAGAGCTCTAAAACAGCTCATCTGCCGGAGGACTATTTCAAACTGAAAGAAGGATCAAGGCTCATTGAAGCAGTGGTCACGATCTCTTTTTACAGGACGGATCACTTTGTTAAAGTATCGTTTGAAGTAGACAGCAATGTAGAGTTAACTTGCGATCGTTGCCTTGAAAACTATAATGAGACTATTGAAGGTGTTTTTGATATTCTTTTTGAACCTGGTAAGGTTGAAGAAACGGAAACAGTAAAAAGTGCTGTTCGGCAAATACCTTCGGAAGAACTGGTCCTGGATATAGAGGAAGAGGTAAGAGATACAATAATTCTGAATATTCCGGTAAAAAAAATCCATCCCAAATATTATGACGGCGATGGTAATGCGGAAGATTTTGGAGTTGCACGATTTGGGGAAATTGAACCCGATGAAGAGCAAAAGATTGATCCCAGGTGGGAAGAACTTAAGAAACTAAAGCAGAAATAATACAACTTATTTAAATGGCACATCCTAAACGAAAAACGTCAAAAGCACGAAGGGACAAACGCCGTGCGCATCAAAGCCTGAAAGATATTACATTGGCAGAGTGCTCTAATTGCGGAGCAATGCACAGGTACCATCACGTATGTATGGAGTGTGGATATTACAGAGGTCAGCAGGTAATTGACAGATCAGAATAACACAAAAATAATTTCATGGTTATTGCTGTAGATGCAGTGGGGGGAGATCATTATCCCGAAAATCCAATTTCAGGCGGAATTCAGGCATTAAATGAAATGCCGGAACTCGAGCTACTGTTTGTTGGACCTGAAAACCTCATAAAAGAAGAACTTGCCAAGCATGAGTATGATTCAGAGCGTGTTGATATTCTACACGCGCCTGAAATAATCTCTATGCAGGATTCTGCGTCTGCTGTTCTCAAAGACAAAAAGCAATCCTCTATTTCTTTAGGCCTTCAGTCTCACAAAGCCGGTAATTGCCATGGGTTTGTGAGCGCTGGCCATACGGGGGCACTTTTAACTGCCTCAACTGTATTTTTGGGCAAAATTGAAGGTGTGTCCCGCCCAACCATTGCTGCAATCTTTCCAACTGTAAATGGCGTCAGAATTTTAATCGACGCCGGTGCAAATCTTACGCTTAAGGAAGAGATGTACTACCAGTTTGCCGTTATGGGTATGATATTTACAGAAGAGATTTTAAAAGTTAAGAATCCTAAAATCGGCCTCCTCAATGTTGGGGAAGAGTCAGAAAAAGGAACTGATATCTTAAAATCCTCGTATCTGAAATTGAAGGAGCTGGACAATTTTATTGGGAATATTGAAGGCAAAGATATTCTCAACGCCAAAGCCGATGTCTTTTTAACAGATGGATTTACAGGGAACATCCTTTTAAAATTTGGTGAATCCATTCCTGCTGTAATGCAGAAAATGGTTAAAGAACAGCTCGATCTTGTATCAGCAGACGATGAACTTCAGCAGCAGGTATTCAAGATTCTCACCAAAGCGATGCACACGTTTGACTACGAGCAAATAGGTGGTGTTCCGTTTTTGGGCGTCAACGGTGTAAGCTTTGTAGGGCATGGCAACAGCTCGGTATTGGCCGTAAAAAATATGATTAAAAGTGCTGTGCAGTGCGTTGATCAGGAAGTGAATAAAAAAATCAAAGCTTTTCTAAACTAATCCTATTTCATGTCCTCAATTCACGCAAAGATTTCAGGTGTTGGTAAATATTTGCCAGAATACGTTCTTACCAATAAGGAACTTGAAACCATGGTGGAAACCAATGATGAGTGGATCAAGTCGCGAACCGGTATTTCCGAGCGCAGAATTTTAAAAGGTGATAATCTTGGCACGTCATATATGGCTGAACGTGCAGCCACCGCAGCTTTGGAAGATGCCGGCTTAGAAGCCGATGAAATTGATATTATTATAGTAGCTACCGTTACTCCCGATTATCTTTTCCCTGCAACAGCGTGTCTGGTACAAAAAAGCATAGGAGCATCCAATGCCTACGCGTTTGACTTGTCAGCTGCCTGTTCAGGTTTTCTTTTTGCACTCACAACGGGCGGGAATTTTATTGAATCGGGCCGGGCAATGAAAGTTCTCATCATCGGAGCTGATAAAATGAGTTCCATCGTTGACTACACAGATCGGACGACCTGTATCCTTTTTGGTGATGCAGCTGCCGCAGTTGTCCTGGAGGCTACTGAGGAAGAGACCGGGATTATTGATTATATCCATCACACAGAAGGAGACGAAGACTTTATGCTTTATCAGCCTGCAGGAGGAAGTGTACAGCCCGCTACTAAAGAGTCTGTTGAAAATAAACTTCACTACCTTCGTCAGGACGGCCGGGTCGTGTTCAGGAAAGCTACAGAAGGGATGGCTGACGTATCTCTTGATATAATGAAAAAGAATAATCTGGCTCCCGAAGAAGTCGCCTGGCTGGTACCCCATCAGGCCAACTTGAGGATAATTGATGCAACAGCCCGTCGCATGGGGATCGATAAAGATAATGTGATGATCAATATCGATAAATACGGAAATACTACCTCAGCAACCATTCCCCTTTGTCTTGTTGATTGGAAGGATCAGTTGAAAAAAGGCGATAATTTAATACTTTCGGCATTTGGCGGTGGTTTGACCTGGGGATCAATCTATTTAAAATGGGCTATTTAATGAAGGCATTTATTTTTCCGGGACAAGGCTCCCAATCTGTTGGTATGGCAAAAGAACATTTTGATTCCAACAGTGGCATTAAAAAACTTTTTTTAAAAGCTAATGACCAGCTTGGCTACTCTATATCGGATATCATGTTTGAAGGTCCCTCTGATAAACTGATGCAAACCAAATATACCCAGCCTGCAATATTCCTGCATTCCGTCGCACTGTTTATGCAGATGGATGAATCGCCTGATGCGGTTGCAGGTCACAGTCTGGGTGAGTTTTCTGCACTTGTGGCAGCCGGCGTAATTAACTTTGAAACGGCACTGGATCTTGTAGATTTACGCGGAAACCTAATGCAGGAAGCGGGAGATGTACACCCCGGCGGAATGGCCGCGATTATTGGAATGGACGACGATGTTGTGGATTCAATTTGTGAAAAAGCGACCACAGAAATTAAGAAACCCGTTGTGGCAGCAAACTATAATTGTCCGGGGCAGCTTGTTATCTCTGGTGATATGGATGCTGTGAAGAGAGCTGTTGAATTGGCTAAAGAGGAGGGATGCCGGCTTGCCAAGATACTTCCTGTAAGCGGAGCATTTCACTCCCCATTGATGAAACCAGCGCTTGAAGGATTACAAAAACGGCTGGAAGATATTATGTTCAAAGATCCGGAATGCCCGCTTTACAGCAACGCGACCGCTGAACCCACACAGGATTCAGATGTCGTAAAAGAAAATCTGATTGCACAGCTGACTTCGCCTGTAAAATGGACACAAACTCTCCAGAATATGGAGAAAAACGGTATTAAAGACTTTATTGAGATTGGTCCCGGCAAAGTATTACAGGGGCTTGTGAAACGAACCATTTCAAACGCAAATATTTCAGGTCGCGAGTAATATGGATCTAAAAGGAAAAAATTGTTTGGTAACCGGTGGAAGCCGTGGCATAGGGCGTGTAATTGCTGAACATTTCGCATCACTGGGTGCAAATGTTGCGATTACATATTCAAGCTCTTCAGATGCAGCCAAAGAGGTGGTGAAAGCCATTTCAGGACATGGTGTAAAAGGAAAAGAGTATCAGGCCGATGCCGTTGATTTCTCTAAAGCTGACGAGGTGATTGCCTCAATTATTGACGATTGGGGCTCACTTGACGTATTGGTGAATAATGCCGGCATTACTCGTGATAACCTAATATTACGGATGAACGAGCAGCAGTGGGATGATGTCATAAATACCAATTTGAAAAGTATTTTTAACTACAGTAAAGCGGCAACCAAGCCGATGATGCGGGCCAAAGGAGGCTCTATTATAAATATCGGTTCAGTTGTAGGTATCTCCGGTAATGCAGGCCAAAGTAATTATTCCGCCTCTAAAGCCGGAATGATTGGTTTTACAAAATCTTTTGCCAAAGAACTTGCAAGCCGGAATATCAGAGCCAATGTCGTAGCACCCGGTTATATCCTTACAGATATGACAGGAAAGCTTGATGAGAAGGTATTAGAATCAATTAAAAAAGAAACACCGCTTGGACGTGCCGGAAACGCGGAAGAAGTGTCCAATGTGGTAGCATTTTTAGCATCAGACCTGAGCAGTTACATAACAGGCGAGGTTATTCGCGTGGATGGCGGAATGGCGATGTAAGACTTTATTTATATATATCCAAGAATCAATAACGCAAAGCGTGTTATTTTTCGATTAGATGTTGTATTATAGCGACACAAATATTTTTCAACTAACATTAACAAAACACAGATCATAATGTCACAAGACGTAGAATCAAAAGTAAAAGCAATTATTGTAGATAAACTTGGCGTTGATGAATCAGAAGTAGTAACCGAAGCTAACTTTACCAACGACCTTGGTGCTGATTCTCTCGACACCGTTGAGTTGATCATGGAATTTGAAAAAGAATTTGATCTTAGTATCCCTGACGAAGATGCGGAAAACATTGCAACTGTAGGGGATGCAGTTACTTATCTTCAAGAAAAATCATAAGCTGAATACTCAGATATAATGGCTGGACGTAGAGTAGTTGTAACAGGTATTGGAGCTTTGACGCCGGTAGGCAGTACGGCCCCGGAATTTTGGACTGGGCTTGTCTCAGGAAAAAGCGGGGTGCGTACTATTGAGCACTTTGATACCACCGATTATCCTACTAAATTCGCCGGGCAGATCGAAAATTACGACTCAAGTGATTTTTTTGAGCGTAAAGAAGCCCGTCGACTTGATAACGTATCTCAATATGGCCTCATCACAGCTGACGAAGCAATTAACGATAGCGGCATCGACCTTGAAAAAATCAATAAGGACAAGGTTGCTGTTATTGTGGGTACCGGGATAGGAGGGATGAAAACGTTTTACGACCAGTCTGTATCGCATTTTGAGCATGGGCCACGCGGGGTCAATCCATTTTTTATTCCAATGTTGATTCCCGATATGCCAGCCGGCCATATATCCATCAAATATGGATTCCGTGGCGCAAACTATTGTGCAGTTTCAGCCTGTGCAACCGGTTCTCAAAACATCGGACTTGCTTATGATACCATCAAATACGGTCAGGCTGATATGGCTGTATGCGGTGGGACAGAATCACCCGTATGGGCGATTGGAGTTTCCGGATTTAGTTCAATGAAGGCACTCTCACGCCGAAATGATGATCCTGCAAAAGCCTCCCGGCCATTCGACAAGGACCGGGATGGATTTGTATTGGGTGAAGGCGCTGCAATGATGTTCATTGAATCTCTTGATTCAGCAGTTGAGCGGGGAGCACGAATCTATGGAGAAATTGCAGGTTACGGATTTTCCGCTGATGCCCATCATATTACAGCTCCCGATCCGGAAGGTAATGGGGTCAAACTGGCACTGAATGGCGCACTTGATATGGCAGGAATTAAACCAGAGGATATTGATCACATCAATATGCATGGCACATCCACGCCCTTGGGTGATTTGGCTGAATCAAATACGATTAAACGAGTTTTCGGTGATCACGCGTATAAGATGAACCTAAACTCTACAAAATCGATGACGGGGCACATGCTTGGTGCTGCCGGAGCCGCGGAATCAATTGCAGCTTTACTTACAACGTATCACGGCATCATTCCTCCTACAATCAACCAGGAGACACCCGATCCTGAGTGCGACCTTAACTATACCCCAAACGAATCTGTAGCCAGAGACGTGAAATATGTGATGAATAATGCATTTGGGTTTGGCGGCCATAACACAACACTTATCTTTAAAAAATTCGATGATTAGCATATGTTGGGAAGGTTAAAGAAGTGGTTTTCATCTTCAGAAGATCAGTTTTACGAATCATCTTCCCGCATTTCCAAACTCGAATCACTTCTCGGTTTTACGATTCCGGATGAGCACAAAGGTGTGTACCTGCGTGCATTACGGCACCGGTCAATCATCGACGGAAGGAAAGTACAGCCGCATGAAACGTATGAACGACTTGAGTTTCTGGGCGATGCCGTGCTTGATCTTATCGTTACTGAAATTATATTCGAGAAATATCCGGTTGCCAACGAAGGGTTTCTGACCAAGCTCCGCGCCAAGGTGGTCAGGGGGAAAACCCTTGCACATCTGGCAAAACAGATGAAAATCAATGAAGTAATGGAAATTGGTGAGCGAGCGTCGGGGCAGGGGATTCATGTGTCAAAAAGTGTATTGGCAGATCTCTTTGAAGCGGTGGTTGCCGCTGTATATTTGACGAAAGGTTATCAATTCACATATGCTTTTGTTGAAAACCTTCTACAAACTCATATCGACCTGGAGTCGATGGAAAGAAAAGCGGATAATTATAAAAGCTCACTCATGGAATATCTTCAGGGATTGAACAAACCACTGCCAGAATACAAAGTGATCAACGAGGAAGGCCCGGCTCATGATAAGATATTTACGGTCGGTGTTTATCTCTCAGATACACTTGAGTCGCAGGGTAAGGGAAAAAGTAAGAAAGATGCGGAACAGCTGGCAGCTGAAATTGCTTTAGAAAATTTGAAAGCCCGGGAAGAGTAGTTACGTGAAAAAAACTGAGCAATGAATAAAATATATTAGCGGTATACTTCTATGAAACAGTACCTCGATCTGGTTGAAAATGTGCTTTCCAATGGTTTTAAGAAAGAGAATCGTACAGGCGTACCAACGCTTTCTTGTTTCGCTGAAAGTTATAAAGTTGATTTGGCAGAAGGATTTCCGCTGTTAACGACCAAGAAAGTTTATTTCCGATCAGTTATACTGGAGCTGCTTTGGTACCTCCGTGGTGAAGACCATATTCGCTGGCTTCGTGATGAAAAAGACTGCCATATTTGGGATGCCTGGGCCGATGATGACGGTTACGTTGGGCCAATTTATCCCACACTCTGGCGGCGGTTTCCCAATCTGAAGTCTTCGGATGGATTCTCTTATCCAGGAAAGGGAAATGCTGAGAATACGGAGTGGTCCTATGATGAGTTTGATCAGGTACAGCGCGCAATTGATATGCTTAAAACCAATCCAAATAGTAGAAGGATTGTGGTGAGCGCCTGGCATCCCGGTGTGCTTGATGAAATGAGGCTGCCCCCATGCCATGTGATGTATATATTTAATGTTTCAGACGGTAAACTGAACTGCCATTTGACTCAACGCTCAGGAGATATAGCTCTTGGCATACCATTTAACCTTGCCTGCTACTCTGCTCTGACTCTTACGATTGCACAAGAAACTAACCTTAAACCAGGTACATTTGCACATACAATAGTTGACGCCCACATATATGAAAATCATATTGAGGGTCTAAAGGAACAGTTAAAACGAGAGCCGGGGGCGTTACCTCAGCTTGAAATTACAGATAAGCCTATAGACGAGCTCCAGTTTGAGGATTTCAATCTTAAAAACTACAACCCTCAAGATCCAATCAAATTTCCGGTGGCCGTATGAGGCTTATTATCATCGCAGCACACGATCCCAACCTTGTGATCGGAAAAGATGGCAGCCTGCCGTGGCACTACAAAAATGATCTCAAGTTTTTTAAAAAGACAACGATGGGTCATCCGCTGCTTATGGGCCGTATTGTCTTTGACGAGCTCAATGAAAAACCACTACCGGGACGTGATGCCATCGTACTGTCCAAAACTAAAACGTATAACCACGTCCCTACATTTAGTAAAATTCCGGAAGCCCTTGAATATCTTAAAGACCGGGAGAAGGTGTTTGTTATTGGAGGCGGAGAGATATATCGGCAGATGATGGAAATAGCAGATGAACTCATCATCACAGAAGTTCATCAAGTCCACGATGGAGATACCTACTTTCCTGAATACAGAGATAAAATCAGCGATGTCTGGAGAGAGGAATCACGTGATGATTATGATAATTTATCGTTCGTAAAATATGAGCGTATAAAGTAGCGAAGTCCTTTCTGCTCTTTTGGTTATACAATTAAGAAAGACTAACTGAAAACAGCTTTTAAAGCCTGTATGTTACGGAAAATCATTCCGTAACAGTATAATTTTGGTTAGCGATTTGTTAAACTTTTTCTTTTTAAACGAGATATCACTGTATGCCTGGCCTACACAGTTCATACTTATTGTGCTAGTTATATCTCTCTCACTGTTATTGTTTTTTCTTTTTCTTAAAAAGAAAAAAGCAGAGGACCTGCATCTTACCGGAAAAGAGCAGACAACATTTCTTAAATCGATACTCGATCATTCTGGAACAAGCAGTGCAATTCTGGATTCGGACGGGTTCATTCGCTATGTAAATTTTGGTTTTGAAGCATTATTCAATTCAAAGGATCATCCGCTTACCGGAAGAAATATCAGTGACATACCTCAGCTTAGTAAACTTAAGAGATGCTTCAACGATGAGACGGCATCCGTTGTAACTGTCCGCGGTTTTGATGGTGTATCTTACATGATTAAATATTTCACGGTTTATGATAGTAATCAGGAGATTGTCGGACGATTTTTGAAAATGCTGCCCGATATCCATAAAAGTGACAGCGCCATGGACTATGATTTGTCGCATGAATTGAAGACCCCTCTACATGCAGTTCTTGGGTTTTCAGAACTGCTGAAAAAAGACACAGAATTAACGCCGGCGCAGGAAAAACTGCTTGAAAAGATTATTCATCATTCCAAAGAACTGGACGGTAAAATAAAAAGTATAGTGGGGTCTGAGGATGTTTCGAGTGAGGAGAGTAATATTGCGCCTATAAAAAAAGTTAAAAAGATATTGGTTGTGGATGATGTATCTATTAACCGAACCTTATTAAAACTGATGCTGAAACGGTACGGGCTTGATGTTCAGGAAGCTTCAAACGGGGAGGCAGCTCTGAATATACTGGAGTCATGGAAAGCTGACACCATACTCATGGATCTAAGTATGCCGGTGATGGACGGCATAGAAACCGTTAAAGTAATTCGGTCTAATAGCGAAACGAAATCCTTTCCGAAAATAATAGCTGTTACGGCAACTCAACGGTATACTATAGAAGAACTAAAAGAAGTCGGTTTTGATGAACTGATGCAAAAACCGTTTAAAGAAGAGGATTTACTACCACGTCTTGGGATTGAGATAGACGCTGATTATTAGTCGGCAACACTTAACACTTCACACTCTTCAAATGAACGATGTAGGGCTTTACAACGGGCTGTGTTAGTGCAATGATATGTCTTGTATCAGCTGCTTTTGAAAACTCTATGGCTTTCTTTTTGCCTTCAAGTATCCAGATGCTCTCACTTTCATACTTATACGCTTCACTAAAACTTTTATCCACATCATAGTAGTAAGATGCTGAATGGTCATCACTTGGCAGGCCGCTCTTTTTAAGATATGCGCGCGTCTGTTTTTTCACGCTTTCAAGTTTTGCCGGGATGCTCTTCTCCGTCAAGAAAGTGGTTCTGTATAGTTTTCGCTGAAGGAAACGTGACGATAAGTCTTTCAGAATAGGATCAGATGATTCCGCCCAGTTTTTAATGCTGATGAGCACGTCATGGTCGTCCAGGGCCATATAGTGAACCATGGTCGTATCTGAAATGGATCTCTTTGCTGACGGTTTATTTGACAGGAAATATTCCAAATGCCGTGAAGGTGTATCTACCTTTACGGCATTGTCCAGAAGGTATTCAACGCGGTCAAATATTTTTTTAAGAAGAGAATCTGCACTTAAAACTGTTTTATGCAAGTATACTTGCATATACATTAGTCGACGTGATAATATATAGTTTTCAATCGCATAAATCCCTTTCTTTTCAATAACCACATTTCCATTAAAAACTCTCATGGTTTTTAGTATTCTGTTAATACCCACCGAGCCTTCCGAAACGCCGGTGAAGAAGCTATCTCGTTTGAGGTAATCGAGCCGGTCGATATCCAGCTGGGAGGATATAAGCTGGTGCAGAAATTTTTTGGGATACTGGTCAGTAAAAATCTGAATTGTGGTTTCAAGCTCTCCTTGAAACTGTTTATTGAGTTCCTGCATGATTTTTAAACTCATCTGTTCATGAGTAAAGTCCTTGATAAGTGTATGTTCAAGAGTGTGAGAATACGGTCCATGCCCCACATCATGAAGCAAAATCGCGATAAGAGTACCGCGGATTTCAGCATCACTGATGGTGGTATCTTTCTCTATGAGATTCTTGAGAACACGCTGGCACAACTCAAGAGCACCAAGAGCATGCGAAAAACGGGAGTGCTCGGCAGCGGGAAAAACCAGGTAACCAAGACCAAGCTGACGAATTCGCCGGAGTCTCTGAACATAGGGATGGTCAATAAGGCGTAGAATAATTCCTTTTGGAACGGTAATGAAACCATGGATGGGGTCGCTGAAAATCTTATACTGACTGCTTTTATCCATTTGCGGATCCCTCAAATAAATACCTGTCTGCATTTGCTATTTCAGGCAGACGAGCCGGTCGTTTTTGTTTCACATCATACCAGACTCCTGTAATTTTCGCGACTGCCTTAAGCTTATTATCATCTGCAAAAAGTCCCTGAATACCCACAATACTGCTGTTGCTGATGGACTCAAGAGAACTGCCAATGACAATGGATTCACCATACTCTACTGGCTGGATATATTTAAGGTCAAGATGGGCCAGTACAAAACTGTAGCCTTGCGTAATTCCCTCACTGAGCTCTGGAACCGCATGGATAAATTGTATTCTGGCCTCTTCAAAGTAGGTGTTGAAGACGGCATTGTTCACATGATTTAAAGGATCAAGATCCCTGAACCGAATGTGAATAGTTGTTTCGTGAAAAAAATCGTCTCGCTTAAAATCAGGCGTCATGAGCTTATATCAGTTTAAATAAAACAGTCAGGTGAACATACAACTTTCTCGATTTAGATTTAACCCGGATTATACAAGTTAAAATTACGCCGCAAAAAATCTACACCCAAATTTGAGATAGTACCGTTACCAGTAAATAAGATACGTATGCAAATTTATCGTTTTCGGGAAATGCATCAGATTTCGCTGTAAGTTAAACTAAATGAATTTAGTGGTAACGGCACTAGTAGATACATAACGTACATACATTAATTTTAACCCGTTGAGGTACTAATACACACGTCATAGTAAATAATTCGGGTTACGATGAGAGGTACATGTATTCGGGCATAGAGCCGATACTTTTATTCATCATGCGAGTGATCGATATTCCCTCTTGATTGGTTATTGAAATCATTACATTAAACCAAAATTTAACGGACCATTTACAGATTTATGTTCGACAAAAAAGCATCTGAGTTTCTTGAAAATTTGCTAATTACTCCAAGTCCAACAGGCTATGAATCAACGGGGCAGAAGGTCTGGATGGATTATATTTCCCGGTTTTCTGATAAGGTTGAGTCTGATCCATACGGATCGGCGATCGCTAAAATAAATACCAGTGCAGATGTAATGACGGTTATGCTTGAGGCTCACGCTGACGAGATTGGCATGGTTGTACAGCACATTTCTGATGATGGATTTGTATATCTGAATAAACTCGGTGGTAGCGACTCAACTATTGCCCGGGCCAAACGGGTGTTCATTCATGGCAAAAACGGGAAAATAAGCGGTGTGACCGGGAATACAGCAATCCACCTCCAGGAAAAAAAGAATGGGGGGGGCAAAGAACCATCCTGGAAAGATATTTATGTTGATATAGGTGCAAAAAGCAAGGAGGAGGCCCTGGAGGCCATTCAGATTGGAGATCCTGTAACGTATACGGAGGATATGGAATATCTGAATGATGATATTATTACTGCACGAGCTCTGGATAACAGGATCGGAGGATTTGCCATTGCGCAGGCTATGAAAAAGATTAGTAAACATAAAAAAAATCTGGCCGTCAATGTGATTGCCCTCAACTCTGTACAGGAAGAGGTGGGTGGCTTTGGAGCCCGCATGATGAGTTACAGACACATGCCTGATGCAGCTATAGTAACCGACGTGACGCATGCTACAGATTCACCGGGAATTGACCAGCGTGAGCACGGACAAATTAAGCTTGGCAGCGGACCTACAGTTCAGCATGGGGGAGCAAATCATCCCAAACTGGTAGAACTGATTGAAAAAGCGGCAGAAAAAAATAAAATTGATGTGCAACACGAGGCAACCAGCGTTCGAACCGGTACCGATACCGACAGCATATTTTATCAGCGAACGGGAATTCCGAGCGCTTTGGTCTCTGTTCCTATTCGCTATATGCATTCACCGGTTGAAACAGCATCACTGAAAGATTTAAAACAGCTTATTGACCTTATGGCAGAATCTGTGCTCTCCATGGAACCCGATCAGACATTTACCATTCTCTAAGAGAAGGCTTTTAGGACCTGAGCAGGGGAGTGCGAAGAAATACAAATCTGCTAAAAGAGATATGGATCAGCGGCTCTGTATCTCTTTTAATTTTATGAAGAGCAGTGTTTTTGCTTTTTTCCAGTCCCGGTTCACAGTACTTTTTGAGACATCAAGTGCATCGGCAACCTGCCGTACAGAAAGTCCGCTGAAATATTTTAGCTGGACAATTTCAAAAAGACGTTCATCAATTCTGCGAAGCTCATTGCAGGCTTCATTGAGCTCTAAAAATTCCTCTGCCTCTTCAACATTGAGCCGTTCATCTTCAAACTCAATTTTTACGGCACCATTGCCCCGTTTGTCCGCAAGCTTTTTCCGGGCATAATCAACGAGTATCTGGTGCATGGCTTTTGATGCGAGTCTCATCAAATGCATGCGGTTGTTGCATTCAAGCTCTTCCTGATTGAGCCACTTTATGTATACTTCGTGGACAAGATCAGTACGGTTGAGGGTAAGATCGTTTCGTTCTGACGAAATTAGTATAGAAGCTATATCCTTAAGCTCCTTGTAAATCAGTGGAAAAAGCTTATTGTAGGCTTCAGTTCCATCACTATTAAGCTCGTTAAGGAGCTGTGTGACATTTTGTCCGCCTTTTGCAGTATCAATATTAGCCATGAAAAAAGATTACTTAATTATACTCACATAGATTTGTATGATGCATTTAAATGAATATCCTTACAGAAAAAATTAAGTTATTTACAAATTATCCAAATTCAAATCAGCTATACCCTTCAGGGTTCTTGGTTTGCCAGTTCCAGGCATCTCGGCACATATCTTCGAGTGTTTTTTCCGTTTCCCATCCGAGTCTCTTTTTAGCCTTTGATGTATTGGCAAAACATATTGCGGCATCACCGGGTCGTCTGTCTGTTAACTCATGGGGTATTTTTTTACGGGTGACTTTTTCGAATGTTTTAATGACATCCAGAACACTTGAACCGTGTCCTGTACCCAAATTGTAGGCTTCTGCGCCAGATTCTTGTTCAAGATTTTCCAGAGCTTTGAGATGACCTTTAGCCAGATCCGTCACATGAATATAATCTCTGACACCGGTGCCATCATGTGTAGGATAGTCACTACCGAAGACTGATAGCTGTTCTCTTTTACCCACGGCTACCTGAGTCACGTAGGGCATCAGGTTATTAGGAATACCGGCAGGATCTTCTCCAATATTACCGCTTTCGTGTGCACCTACAGGGTTAAAATATCTCAGTAGCGACACCTTCCAGTCAGCATCTGACGTGCATAAGTCCCGGAATATATGTTCAATTGTAAGCTTAGTCTGGCCATACGGGTTGGTAGCTGACAGTTCAGACTCTTCAGTCAGTGGAGATTCGGCAGGGTTCCCGTATACCGTGGCTGACGAGCTGAAGACCATTCGTTTTACGTTGTGTTCGTTCATCACCTTGCACAGATTTACGGTGCCGGTAACGTTATTTTCATAGTAGTAAAGTGGCTTTTCTACCGACTCGCCTACGGCCTTCAAGCCAGCAAAATGAATCACTGCATCGATTGTGTGTTTGGAAAATAGCTCATTTAAACCGTCAGGATCGAGAAGATCAATCTTCTTGAAGATAACAGACTTGCCGGTTAACTCTTCAACCCGTTTTAACGAGGTTTTCTTGCTATTTGACAGGTTGTCTAATACAACCACGCTGTGGCCTGCATTCAACAGTTCAAGTATTGTATGACTCCCAATAAAGCCTGTACCACCTGTAACTAAAATGTTCATTTATAAGGTATTTATTTAACTGTTTAGAAACTCTCCAGGTGTTTTTGTCTATTCACTCAACTGAATGGTGTTATTTTTTGACTCTTTGGTGCAGCTGGTCCAATATCTTTTCGCAGTACTCGTCCATCTCCTTAACGTATTGCTCCTTTTGGCCGGGCTCTCCGCCTTCCATCAGCAACAATTTTGACTTTTCATAGATATTCAAAATCGGGTCGAGTTTTAACATTTTAGCAACAGGCTTTATTTTGTGGCCTGTTTGCCGGAGGGTTCCTAGATCTTCATTTAACAGATTATTTCTAAAGTTTGATTTGAATTCAGAAAAAGAGATGACTGACGCGTCACAAAATTCTTTGACGTAGGCGTCATCGTTATAAAGCATATCTCTGATGATTTGAAAATCAATTGGTCCATTTTCGGTGCTCATAATCTACTCGTTTGCAGGTTCAATGATATTATGTGGTGCTGGATGTCCAGTTTCATCCATGTTTACGAATACAATTTTGTCGATACTGATAATTGTCTGGTGTGTGAATTTTTGCCGGACAAGGCAACGGACTGTAATGGACGATTTGCCAAAATTTACAGTTTCCATACCTATTTCAATAATGTCTCCGAGTTTGGCTGAACTGACAAAATCAATCTCGGACATGAATTTTGTGACAATGTTGCCTTTTCCCAGCTGACACGTCACGTAAATGGCGGCCTCCTCATCAATCCAGGCTAAAACAGATCCGCCAAAAAGTGTACCGTGTGCATTCAGGTCGGTAGGTTTGATTAACTTTCGGCTGAAAAATCTCATAGGGGGCAATTTATCAGGCATACGTTGTTATCATGTATTTTGATGATACTTTCTGCGATTTAAATCGTACAGTTTAAGTGTCTAACAGATGCCTAAGATATTGTAAATCTGCCTCACGGCATAACTCTTTTATTTTATGCAGCAAACAGGTTTGCCCGTTTGATTAGGATTTTATCAGATACATAAAATTCTGTGCTGTGATGTGAGACTTTCATTTGAAAACCGGCACAATCTTCTAATAAAAGTGCCGAAGCCAATTCATATTGAAGAAATCCATCAAAAAAGCCGATAAGAGTTAAAGTAAAGGGTTAGAAGCGTTAAATATTAAAATAATCTAATATTAATGTAACAAAGTCACTCTGGGTTACTCCTGTTTATAGACCATAATTAAAGCGCACATAATCTCATGAGAAAAATCGCATTTACGAATCAAAAAGGCGGAGTTGGAAAAACAACCACCACAATTAATACAGGTGCCGGTTTGAGTAAGATTGGCTACAAGGTATTGCTGGTTGACATGGATCCTCAGGCAAATCTGACATATTCGCTTAAGATTCACTCTTCAAAGATGAAAAAGAATATTTATCACGTTCTAAAAGGACAAGCGCAAGTTAAAGATGTGATTATGCCTCACACCGATTTTGACCTCCTGCCCGCTTCCATTGAACTATCGGGTGCTGAAATGGAGCTGGTAAATGAACCGGCCCGGGAGCATATTCTTCGCACGGCTCTCAAAGAAGTTGAAGATGACTATGATTTTATTCTGCTTGATTGTCCACCAAACCTCGGGCTTTTAACATTAAATGCTTTCACGGCTGCCGATGAGCTTGTTATTGTGTTACAGTCGGAATATCTGGCGCTTCACGGCTTGTCTAAGCTGATGGACCTCATTAAGATAGTACAGCAGAGACTCAATCCCGATCTGAAGGTTGAGGGGATTGTGTGTACACTGTATGACAAGCGCAAGAACCTGAACCGTGAAGTTGTAGGTCACATCAGAGAGCATTTTGGATCCAAAGTATTTGAAACTATAATCCGTGACAATATCGCACTGGCTGAAGCACCCAGTCATCATAAAACCATTTTTGAGTACGACAGCCAAAGCTACGGTGCAGAAGATTACATGAGTCTCGCTAAAGAGATCAGAAACGGATACTAAATGATGGGTATTAAAAAGAGTTTGGGATATTCGCCACTGGGCGAACCCAAAAGTGATGACTCACAATTTAACTTTGTGGCCGACAGAAAACCGGCGGGGGCTGAAAATGTCAGTTCAGTCTTTAAAGAGGCCGACAGGTCAGGATGCATGAAACTTGCCAGCTCTTTTTCAGAGAAGGTGATTAAAAAGGCTGAGGAAGATGAGAATCGTCCGGAGAAAAAAGTGGCGAGCTACTATCTTGAAATAGAGACGTTGCAACGGCTTAAACTGTGGGCTGAAAAGCACGAAGTATCATATTCATCAGTGGTGGAAGAGTCTATTAGAAAGCACCTTGTTTCGGTAGAAGAGTAGGAGACGATTCTTCTGATTATTTACTAAACCGTTGAAACGTTACGATCGCCCTTCTGGCAAGATTATTCTCTCCGTATCGATCAACTATCCAGCTGTAGTACGGCATTTCCCTGATATCCCCGAACTGACAGGCACGTCTTTCAATTAATTTCAGAACCAGGTTCCTCACCACCATATCATCCGAGTGAAATTTTATCATCTGCTCAGCATACTCAACCCCGTCAGCTGAATAACCTGTTTGTTCCAAAAACGTTAATGGTGCATCCGGATTCAGCGCCCAGACCGGATTACGGGGATCTACGGTTTCAATAATCTCCCTAAAGATTGCCTCACCCACTTCTACAGAAACTGGTTCAGGTTCACGTTCTTTACTAAATCTGCTTAAGTAACGGTTACGATCCAGCTGTTGGTCTATCAACCCGACATATGAAATTAGCATTGCTGATCGCTGCTGGGGGTGGAGGTTTTCGAGCTGAAGATCACGGATAATAGAATCCCGGAATACACTCATAAGCGATGTTGAGAACCAGTCATAGCTGTTATAAAAAGATTTTTTAAGTTTCTCATCAGGCATATCTGAGAACTTTGATTTTGAAATAGTCTGAAACGTCATTAGGGAAGAGTTTGCCTGTTCAAGCGGTTGAATCCAGAACTTGTCGGTTGCCCGCGGAAAATGTATGAATGAGCTGAGTGGTGTTCGTGATGACGTTAGCCCGTCAGGAAATTCAAAGGAGTAGGGGTGCTTTTCATCCGGATGGAACCGAAGTTCAACAGAATCGGGGTCGCCTGTATTGTATAGAAGAGCTTCAAAGCTTTTGCCACGGACGGCATAGTCGTCAGCTCCGGGTAGCACGGTAGCACCATTCGAAAGGCCTCGTATCTGATATCGAATTGTATCCAGATCAGTTTTTATGAAAGCAGAAATAGAGCCGTCATCATTTGCCCTGAAAATCTCCCCTGAAAAGAAGTCATAATCACTAAAATTACCGTACGCCCGTATCCATTTCAAATAAGGTTCTTTGTCGAAGTATTGTCCTTTTTTATATGATGAAGGGATTAAGTAAATCGTCATGTTAATCTGATCCTGATCGTAAATCATGACCGGAATGGTGACGGACCTGTGAAATACGCCGCGCACGGTAAAATCATAAATGCCAGGTTCACTGAACATTATCCGAAACTGACCGTTAGCTTCTGCAAATTGTTTGCCCGGCACTGAAAAAATATCCGTGGGGCCGCTTGAAGCTATATCAAGAGTTGAAATGGGCAGGGGATCACCGCTAATACTCAGGATTGATCCGCTCACTTCAGTTTGGGCATTCCCGGTATAGGCACTCAAAAGTAACGGGATGAGTAACAGAAGGGATCTTTTCATTGAGAAATCGGGATATAATGAATTGTCTACGATGTGTATAGTAAATTATACTAATTGGATAGTAATAATCAAAGGGTGGGGTTTGAAATTTTACAAAAATCACCAAGGTTTTGAAAAGAGTCTTGTTTTTTTGATAAAACTTAGATCAAAATGAACATCGTTTAAAAATATATTGATGGGTGACACGAGGTGACACCTCTGTTTCATATTTTAGGAATGCAGCTGAATTCAGTATCATCCGTCAATATAAACAGAGACGCTTTTTTATGATTCGTATACATCGTAGTCACAAGCTAAAATTTCTCGCCGATCGTCTGGCAGATGATCTGAAACCGCATGCACCGGCAGATCCGCTTGTTCCGCTTGAGGTGGTTGTACCAAACAGAGATACAGCACGATGGCTTAAACTCTATCTGGCTGAAAAAAATGAGATTCTTGCTAATATAGCGTTCATTTTGCCTGCTGAATGGCAGTTTCAGATCATCAGAAAACTGTACCCAAAACTGCCGACGGTTTTACCCGGTGATCCGGGTCCGTTATCCTGGGCCATATTTGACATCCTGATGGACGAAACCGCCAGACAACAGTTTCCCCGTCCCAACCGGTATGTGATGTCTCAGCCAGTTGAGACAAAAGAAAGGGCAGTGATGCAGCTTTCAAAAAAAATTGCCTCTGTCTACGATCAGTGTCTTGTTTACAGGCCTGAATTACTTTTGAAATGGCATCGTAACCATAGTATCGAAGAGGCAGATGAAAAATGGCAGGCGGAGCTATGGAACTTGCTTGAAAAAAAGAGACATATCCATGAAAAGGGTGAGGGATTTCCGAACAAAGCTCTACTCATAAATGAAACAAATAAGGCGCTCAGCCTGGGGCAAATAAAGCCCGACCACAGCCTGCTTTTCTTTAACACGGGGCTAATACCACTGCCAATACTTCAAATGGCCGGAAAAGCAGCAGCCACTAAAGATTTGATCATATATCAAACAGCAGTGACTGAAAAGATGGGGGGCGAATATACTAATCGGATGCTAAACGCATTTGGTGAAGAGGCAGCGGGACTTGACATACTCTTGAACAGTCTTGGTGGAAACGTTACTGATGATTTCAACATCCAGAATTCAGCCAGTACTGCACTACAAGCTATACAGGAATCAATTATTCACGATCGGGAAATCAAACCGAATAAAAGGGATGAAATATCCGGTATTGAGGTTCATTCCTGCCATACACCACTGAGAGAAATTGAGGTTTTACAACAGTTTTTGATGCGTCATCTTGAAAAAGATCCTGATCTCCATCCGGATGATATCCTTGTTGTTATGCCAGACATCGACAGATACAAGCCAGTTATCCATGCGGTGTTTGGGACTGAGCAGGAGGGAACGCCTTCGATTCCTTATCACGTAGATTTCAGACGATCCGGTCCAGAGACAATGGTGCGTCCGTTTCTGCAGCTTCTGGAACTTGCAGATTCCCGGTTTCGGTTTTCGGATGTGATGGATCTGTTCATGGAGCCGATTGTACACAATTCATTTGATATTTCAGACACGGACGCGAGACGGTTAAAACGCTGGATGGAAGAGAATAATGTGGTCTGGGGCCTGAGCGGCGCTCACCGGAAACAGGAGGGACAGCCTGATGCAAGCTCACAAACATGGCAGTCCGCTCTTTCGCGTGGATGGAGCGGTATTCTGCATGGAGAACAACCTGATCCATTTGAAAATACGGCTGCATTGCGTTTTAGTGATATTCAGGGGCAGGATATGGAGGAGGTGTGGGCCGGGTTTTCAAATCTTATGTCGCATTTCAAATCGCTGAATGACTTGGTGAAAACGAACAGGCCGCCTGAAAAGTGGTGCAAGCTGATGGAAGACGAAATCGATTACCTCTTTTCTTCTGAGTTTCAAAGCGGCGATCATGGATTGTTTATCCGGTCTGTTCTCGACAAAGTACGTGACGAGAGTAATGCTGCAGGCTTCAAACGAGAAATTTCATTTTCAATGTTTAGGTCGCATTTGCGCAGCCTACTGGATCAGCAGTCAGCCTCACCGGCACATTTTACCCGGGGAGTTACCTTCAGTTCTATGGTTCCGGTTAGGTCGATTCCGGCGAAAATTGTAGCCCTAATTGGACTGAATGAATCTGAGTTTCCCCGAAAAGTGAAAACTATTGATTTCGATTTGATGGCCCGTAATCCCAAACCGTATGAGAGAAATCCCAAAAATCAGGATAGAGCCTTGTTTCTGGAATCGATTCTGGCCGGCGGATCTTTTCACTACTGTAGCTATATCGGTCGAAGCCGAACTGATAATGAAGTCATTCCGCCGTCACCGATTGTCAGTGAATGGCTGACAACTCTCTCATCCATTTCCGGTAAGAAGGTAAAAGAGATTTTGATTGAAGAACCACTGCATGGATTTTCAGTCGATAATTTTCGCCTGAACAGGTCCTACTCAAAAACAGGGTATCAAACGGCGAATGAACTGCATCACAAAAAAGAACGCTATCCGGGACTGACTGCAGACAAGAAAATACCTGTCTCAGATGATAGTAATAAATTGATGTTCAATGACTTGACGGCATTTATCTCAAATCCTTTGAAGTCATATTTAAAGACACATTTCAATCCTGCTCTGAATAGTCCGGAAGAGTTAAAACACGAATTTGATCTCAATTCACTTGAAAAGCATAAGGTCTTCGAGCGGATATTCGGATGGTTGCTTCAGGATCGATCAGAAGAAGATATTGCAAATCTGCTTGCGGGCTCCGGTATACTTCCGGGCGGCTGGCAGGGAGAGACAGTAGTGCGGAATCTTATTCAATCTGTGGATATCGCCATAAACTCAGCCAATGAAAAAGGTTATGACCCGTCAATATCAAATATAGAGTTCACATTGGATCTGAATGAAGAAAGAGTAGAGGGTGAGCTTCTCTCATATTCAACACAACAATTTCTGGATATCACGCCATCGGCTGAATCGGGGGACAAATTTATAAAAAGCTGGATGAAGCATCTTGCATCCCAGTTTGCGAATCTGTTTCCGGTAAAAGAGTCTGTGTTCGTTTGTGACCTCAAAAAAGGTAAACCCAAATGGTACATGTTCACCCCTGTAGAGGACCCGGAAGCAGAACTCAGCCGTTACTTGTCGCTTTACAATCGCGGGATGTCCCGGCCTCTGTATCTGTTTCCAAACGCATCATACAAATACCAGGAGGCGCAATTTAAAAATAAAGATAACGCTACCTCAGTAGCCAGGAGCACGTTTGAAGGATCAGATTATTCACCCTATGCAGAGAACAGAGACCGCTATGTTACATTGATGCTGGGCGAGAATGCGGCGTTTCGTGAAGAGTATTTGGATCAGGAGATGCTGGCCGCCATTCAGGTGATGCTGGAACACAGGGAGGAATTGAAATGAAGAGTGAGCTAACGAGTATTTTTGATCTTGAAGCCGCACCCAGGGTTTTAGTTGAGGCAAGTGCTGGTACCGGCAAAACCTATACGATTGTTGGCATTTATGTACGATTACTGTTGGAGAAAGAGTTAACGGTGGATCAGATCCTTACCGTGACGTTTACCAAGAAGGCGACTGCAGAACTGCGGGAACGGATCCTGGAGCGGCTGCGTGAGTGTCTATCACTTCTTGAGACGGGTAATGTGCCGGAATCTGGCGATGAGTTCCTTATCGATTTCATGAGCCGCTATACCGGCGACAGTGCTGCTGTTGAGAAACTTCAAAATGCTATTCGAAATTTTGATGACAGCCAGGTATTTACCATCCATGGATTTTGCCAAAAAATATTGCAGGAAGAAGCGCTCATCGCCGGGACGCCGTTTGAAATGACGGTTAATCCATCCGACAGCCTCTATGAAACAGCGGCGGAAGATTTTTGGCGTCTCTTTATTGAAGAGCATGGAGATGATGAATCGGGCCGCTATCTCATCTCAAAACTGATGAGCATTGCTTCGACTCCGGCTGAACTGATTGGGAGGGATGGCCTGAGTCCGCTTCTGGACAAACAGTATGCGGTGCCGGAGGGTGAAGTTCTGGACAGTGCTAAAGACTACCTGAGTGAACTCATTGATTTGAGATCAAAGCTCAGGCATGTATGGGAATCGGAAGAAGATGAGATTCGTGACATTATGAACAGCTGCGATGTCTCACGTTACCAGCAACACCTTGATTCCCGATTGAACAAACTAATAAGCTTTCTAAATGACATTCATTTTCAGACCGACTCGCCGGAGTCACTGATGTATTTCACTTCTGATTATCTGTATGATGAATCCAACCTGAAAAAAGGCGGCAAGCCGGTTCCGCGCCATTCATTTTTTGAGTTGTGTACTGAGTTTGATGAGCTTATCGCGGATATCAAGCTTGTTGAATCAACGCTGATTCGCGATGCATTTGAGGATATAAAAGATCGCAGAGAAAAGCTGTCAAAATCAAATGATTCATACAGTTACAATGACCTGCTTATAAAAATACGAGACTCATTGCACGATGAGAAAAGGGGAGGGTTGCTTGCTGAAAAACTAAAGCAGCGATACCCGGTGGCTCTTGTTGATGAGTTTCAGGATACGGATCCGATTCAGTATGATATCTTCAGCTCAATCTATCCTCCCAAAGAAACAAACAGCAGCCTGATGATGATTGGTGATCCCAAACAGGCTATTTATGCATTCCGGGGTGCTGACCTGCACACCTATTTCCGTGCCCGGCATGAAGGCGTAGACGCCGAGTACACGCTTAAACAAAATTACAGAAGTACCGTTGATTATATCAGCGCGATAAATCATCTGTTTGGCAGCGATCAACGCCCATTTATTGAAGATGAAATTGAGTTTCAGCCGTCAGCTCCCGGGCGTCCCGATCATACGGATGGGTTGACCGTTTTGGGGCAGCCCCAGGCGCCGCTGCAGGTCGTCAGCCGCAGAGGGGTTGAGTCGAGTAAAGAATCCGCTTGTGATTTTGTCTTCAGCCAGACCGTTTCACGAATTGTCAATTTACTGCGGGGTGCATCAGATGAAACCGTATTGATTGGAAAAAAGCCGATAAAGGCGGGTGACATTGCCATCCTGGTATCTAGAAACAAAGATGCATTTGACCTGCAGCAGCGCCTGAAAAATGCGGGTATTGATTCGGTAACCAAAACGGACCAAAGCATATTTGATACTCTCGAGGCTCGTAAAATAGAGATGCTTATGAACGCGGTGCTGAATCCAACAGATCATAAAACGTTAAACGCGGCTCTGTTGACCGGAATGTTTGGGTTTGATTTGGGACGGCTTCACGATTTGAGCGAAGATGATGATCGAAGGCAGGATCTGATCGGGGAGATGCTGGATTTATCAGATATCTGGCGACGGGAAGGATTTTACTCGATGTTCTACCGCTTGATCTACAGCGATCAGCGACTCGTTAATTTTGCGTCGGTAACAAGCTCGGAACGTGTCATCACTAACTTTTTTCATCTTGCAGATCTGTGTGCAAAAGCTGAAGAAGAAGATCTGTACAGTCCGGAAAAACTTCACACTTGGCTGCTTCGCCAGATGGAAGATACCGATGAGGAAGAGAAAGAACTTCAGCTTGAGAGCGACCAGCATCTTGTGAAAATAATGACAATTCATTCAAGTAAAGGACTCCAGTTTCCGGTGGTTTTTTGCTCCACGCTGTGGATGGGGTACAAGCCGGCAAGCTTTGAAGGCAAGGTAAAAAGAATGGTAGAGTACCATACTGATGAGAGTGACAGGCTGATCATTAATTATGACCGTCAAAAGTCAGAGCAACGGGTGGCCGCAGAGCGGGCATCAGACATGGAATCGATCGCTGAAAATGTTCGAAAAACGTACGTGGCGCTAACCCGGGCGCAGTATGCCACCGTGCTAATGTGGGATTCACACACCCATTCAAACATCTCGGGGTTAGGTGCTTCACTTATTGGCCAACAGAAAGTTACAGAGAGTATCGAGAATAAATTGAAGGTGGATGACAAAAAAGGAATGCCTGCTTCTGAATTTCTAAATCGGTTTCGTGAGCTGGAAGAAGCGTCCGGTAAATTGATTGAGCTTGAATTGGTCGGCGATGATACTGAGACAATAAATGATCCGATCAGCAGGGATCAGGATGACGGTCTGGTTTTCTTTGATGTATACACCGGGCGGGACTATCTGCCGGTTCAGAAACGCCTTGAAAGTTTCACCTCATTGGCGGGGCACAGTTCCGAACCCGGCACGCCTGATTACGATCAGCTGCTGGACAATTTTTCAGCACCGTTTGAGGATGGGGCAGAAGCGACTGAATCCGGCGATCTGAATATATACAGCTTTCCCAAAGGTGCGACGGCCGGTACAGCCATCCATAAACTTTTTGAACATGAATCATTTGAATTCAACCGTGCAAAAACAGCAAACTATACGGAGGCTATAGGTGAAGTTCTGGATGAATATGATTTTACTGAGGTTTGGACGCCCGTCCTTCAAACCATGCTTCGGGATGTGGCAGGATCAAACATCCCGGGGATCAATCTGAATAAACTATCCACAAAAAATGAGCTGCGGGAGATGGAGTTTCACTTTCCGTCAGCATCGGTTGATGGAGCCACGCTGCTTCAAATCATACGGAATGAAACGGTTTCGGACATTCCGGCCAATCTGGGGCAGCGATATATGACAGGTTTTATCGATCTGATTGCCAGGGAGGATGGTAAATACACGATCATCGATTACAAATCGAACTATCTTGGAGATTCGCCGGACGATTACACACGTGAAAATCTGGAGCCGGAAATTAAAGCGGCCTCGTATGATCTGCAGTATCATTTATATACCGTGGCGCTTGTGAAGTACCTGAGAAGCAAGATTGAGGATTTCGACTATGATAAACATTTTAACGGGATCGCATATCTGTTTGTACGAGGCATGAAGGAGGGAAGCAGTAACGGAATCTGGTTTCATAAGCCGGAGAAGAGTGTGATCACGCAACTTGAACACGTGTTAAGCCGATCGTCATGACAAAAAATAATCCAACGCTGTTTGATAATGTATATCCCTTGAACAACGCCGGACATGAAGCTATGGCTAAGTTAACGGACCTGATCTCTGAACGGTTTGGCAAGGAGCTGATTCGTTTTTTGGAATCCGAGCACGGTGCTTTGACGCCGGAAGAGAAGCTGGCCGCGATCTTGACTGTTCAGTTCAGAATGGCAGGACACGTCTGCCTGCCCGTTGACAGATCACTACGAGACCTGGGGCAACTTCTCGAACTTCAACCATCGATTTTAAAGCAGCTGCCTGATCGGCCGCTGGACTTGTCGGGCAGTGCAATCATTGGAGATCCCGGAGATGAAATGCCATTTGTGTTAGACGGAAATCGTCTGTACCAGAGCAGCTACTATAAGATGGAGCAGTCGTTAAAGCAGTGGATAGAGGAGAAGAGCACATCACATAACGGGGTTTTGACGGACGAAAAAAAAGAGCATCTGGATGAGCTGTTCGATAATGATGACCAGTCACTCAACTGGCAGAAAGTTGCGGTTGCTATGTCTGCTTTCAAGCCATTTATCATAATTTCAGGTGGTCCCGGCACAGGGAAAACGACCACGGTGGCCCGCCTGTTGGTGATGCATCAGCGAAGTAGTAAGAAACCACTTAGAATTGCACTGGCAGCACCCACTGGAAAAGCAGCGGGCAGGATGGGTGAAGCACTAAAAGCTGAAATGAAGAGACTCAGTCTTTCAGACGATGAGCTCCGGAATTACCCATCTGAATCACAAACAATACACCGGCTGCTCAGAGGTGTGGAGGAGAGAGGCTTGCTTCCGCCGGTACGAGAGAAGAAGCTTCCGTATGATATGGTGATTGTTGATGAAGCATCGATGATAGATCTTTCACTAATGCACAGGCTTATCAAACATTTATCCCCGGACACCACGCTTGTTCTGTTAGGTGATAAAAACCAGCTGGCATCGGTTGAGGCGGGATCGGTATTTGCTGATCTCTGCGGTAAGGAGGGAAATGCATTCAGGAGTGAGACCCTTGACAAGCTTAAGGCTGGCGGCATACAGCTATCGGAGTCTTATGCGGGAAAGATGTCTGCGGCGCACGATTCCATTGTATATCTGACAAAAAGCTATCGATTTGATGCAGACAGCGGTATTGGTACTCTGGCGGAGTCCGTTAAGACAGGACTGGAAAGTGCCCATGCTGTTGATACTGTATTTCGGGAGTATGACGACATCGATCACGTGCCGTTCAGCTATACAAAAGATGATTTCAGCGGCATGATGCTGAACATTTCAGAGAGAGTGAGCATCGCCTCAGAAATAACGGATGTGTCTGACCTGCTCGATTTTTGGAAACAGCAGATTTGGCTGACAGTGGTCAGGCGGGGCCTGTCGGGATCAGACCGGCTCAACCAGCTTGCTGAACAGACGTTAGCGACGAAACGCACCGTTCGGATGAATCAGGGCTGGTACAGCGGCAGGCCCGTCATTGTAACGCGAAACGATTATGATTTAGGCGTCTATAACGGAGATTTTGGCGTTTGTATGCTCTCTGGTAATGAGGAGAACAGATATGTGATGTATGTTCAGTCAGGCGCGGGTATTAAAAAAATACGACCGGAAAGACTCCAACATTTTAAGCCTGCATATTTCCTGACTGTTCACAAAAGCCAGGGCTCTGAGTTTGATACAATTAATTTGCTGATGCCAAAAGAATACGTTCCCGTGCTTACCAAAGAGCTTCTCTATACGGCAATCACACGAGCGAAAAAAAAGTTCGTACTCCATGGCAGCAGGACTCTCTTTGTGAAAGGCTCAAACAGCAGTACAGAGCGGTTTTCGGGATTGTCTTAAACCCGGTTTATTCACCATGAAGTGTGTATGAGTAACTTAAAGTGTTAAAATTAATGTATTTACGTTATTTATCTTATAGCTCAAATTAGGGTGTAGATTTTTTAGTGTATAATCCGTGTTAATGTCCCGGAACAGACCTGTTTCCCTATGAACGAGCTACCAAGTAAGGCGTTATTCAGTGTTACTGATATCTTGAGTAAAACGAATGTTTAGTTCATAAAAAAACCTGCCCTCAGTTATGAGAACAGGTTTTGATAAAAAATCCTAAAAGAAGTACGTGTTAGTTGGCTTCCAGTGAGTAAGAATAGGGGACAGTACTGAGATCAAGCGTCACAGTATAATTGCCTGCTTCAGCAACTGAGATATTAGCTGCGCCCCGTTCGAGAGTTCCATTACCACCGTCATCACCATAATCGAGATCCCAAGCGTTGTTGGCACGGAACTTAAATTCACCGGTAGTAAGATCTGTCGTAACTCTCCAAACCTTATCAGCTTGATTGTACTCCATCTGCAGGTCTTGCTCAGGTTCCCAGCCAACAGGTGTTGCGGCTCCGATCATGCCCCATGTTGTGTTCAATGTTGTGAAGGTGAGGTCGTTCAGATTTACGTTCATCTTGTAGTAACCGGCATCGTCAATGACGAGATTTGAACCACCCGCTTCAAGGGAACCGGCTGATCCTCCCCAGTCACCATTATCCCAGTTTCTCTCAGCCGTAAATTTATATTCACTACCACCGTTCGAGAAGTAAACATAGCCTTCGTACTGGTCGTTATCTTCCGTTGAGGTCAGAGGCGGCGCATCAGCGGGTGACCAATCGGCGGTGTATCCGCTTGAGGATTGGTAGCCTCCGGCAACGTAAATCTCAGGGAAGTCTATCACAACCGCGTAAGGCGTAAAGGCGAGCATAAATATTTCGGAGATTCGATCCTCGACTGAGTCATTCACGTGTGCGCGAATCCTCATGTTTATCTCCGACTGGACACCGGAAGGAATTCCGGCGGATATCAACCGGGTGTTGACTTCCTGAACAGTCAAAGTAACGGAGTCCCGGTTTGTTTCAATCAGTGTTGCCGCATTATCAAAATCTGATCCGTCAGGATCCAATTCTATAAAGTATGTGATCGCGGCAGAGAATCCGAAATCAGGAGCTTGCCATTTTAGGGTCAGCAAATTTTCATCTGCATTTTCCTGATTAAGAACATAGCTTTCGCCCCCGTTATGAGATGTGAGAGTGGGGGAGTCTTCATTTGAGTTAACATTCGGGCCCACGGAGTCTTCACA
>Ga0306912_1000079_pt1 | contig 59955 bp, 59 predicted proteins | sample AntRauFillE10628_FD_190443 | JGI IMG/M metagenome (GOLD analysis project Ga0306912, IMG submission 190443) | Saline lake microbial communities from Rauer Islands, Antarctica - Metagenome Filla E10 #628 (v2) (version 2) | ecosystem: Environmental > Aquatic > Non-marine Saline and Alkaline >...
AATACAATGGCGACAATTAGATACGCAAGGTATTCGCTACTTAAACTTTCGTCCATAAAAATTATGGAGATGGTCCACCAGAAGGCATAGCTATTTATAAAAAGCATAGAAAACTGCGATAATAAAGCCTGAGTACAATGCCAGCGCACAAAGTAGCTAGATCGGCGGTTGCCCAAGTAGAAAATAAGGGTCGCAATTAAATTTACAATGGGTAAAGGAAGCCCAGCAATAATAGCAATTAATGACATTAGATAGCTATTTGATGCGGCCTCAGCCTCATCTTCCGCTGGGCTGTAACTAAACTCTTGGGTGCTTATCATAGTCCTTTTACAATATTCCAAACCCAATTAAGTATTACCAATAAACCCAATGGTATGGCGTACTTACGCTGTTGCAGAAGGCTTTCTAATTGCTGATAAAAATTAAGTAGGGTTTTCCGTTTAAATAGTAAATCAATAATAACCCATATTGGAGTGAACAGCATAATTATAGCTACCACAATACCAAGCGGATTGATGCTAAATGCTTCCATTAGCTGACCCTTGCTTAGAGATATAATGGAGCGGGTAGAACCACAAGAGGGGCAGGGTATATTAGTAACTTGCTTTATTAAACAAACATTAAATGACTGTTGTCCAGTTAAGGTTTCTGAAATATTCAGATAAAGCCATATATACCCTGCAAAACACGCTATAAATAAGATGGTATAAAGCCTGCCCCTATTTAGAGTCATTAGTGCAAAAACTGTTGCATCTTCTCCATATTTACTTCTCTTGTAGCTTGTTGAATCATAAACCAGTCTACGATGGCCCAAATGCCTAAGCCTCCGCAGGTTAATAGTTTACCAACACCTAGGCCTGTCTGGCCAATCATAAAACGGTCAATTCCCAAAGTACCTGCCAATAAAGAGACAATCAGGATGGTGGTGGGTTCTTTGAATTGTAATGTAGATAACATGGGCCACTTTTCTTCATCTACAATCAGTAGTTTTTCTCTAATTGCATTAATGTGGTGTCCCTCAAAGAATTTTCCGTTTGACATGATGAACATGTCTACTTTTGATGCTTCCATTTCGTTGGTTTAAGGTTTAAAATATCCTACTCATCTGGCTTTTCAGTTTCGCCCCGTTTTTTCATTGGAGTCAAGTCTCCGTTTTAATTGCAGTATAAATTCGCAATATTCCATTCCTGAGTTAAGATTGATAAAATCAAAGTAAGTATTAAAAATAGGGTGATTTTTTGAATTGGAGCTGATAAAATTATACTTTTTGAGGGCTAAAGAAATTAATGGGATGCTCAGATTGTTGCTCCAAACTTCACTTTTCAGGAGTATTTAAACGCTTTTAGAGTAAAAGAATCATAATTTTCGTAATCTCGCTGTTATGGAAAAGAACGGCGAAGCGAGAAAGGAGCAAATTAACAATCCGCTACACGGAATTAAACTAACGGAAATCTTAGACAGCTTGGTAGAGCGCTTTGGCTGGGAAGAACTTTCCATGCGGGTTAATATCAATTGTTTTAAGACTAATCCCTCCATGAATTCGAGTCTCAAGTTTTTAAGAAGAACTCCTTGGGCGAGAGAGAAGGTTGAACGCCTTTACTTGAAAGTAGAGGCTAAGAAAAGCTAGTCATACAAGCAAAAGCAAAAAAGGTGGCTTTTTATGAGAACCTTGGTTTAGGGGAAAAGTTATTTATTTAAAACTCCAAAGTACTTTTTTCACCTTCCATTTGCCTTGCTCTTTTTCTAGCGTAATGTACTCGTACCAGCGCGCAACCTCGGTGCCCGTTTCTAATATGACCTCAGCTACCTCATCTTCAATGCTGGTTATAGTGATTATGTTTTCTTGGCTTTCGGGGGCAAGCTGCTTTTGGCCCTGCATTAATCGTTTTAAATCTTCCACATCTTGACGTTGACTTAAGCTACCTTCTTGGTTTAAGATTTGGTTGGAAAAGTCTTCGTGTAAGACGGTAATCATTTCTTCAAAATCACCGGCGTGATAGTTTTCGATATAAGTGAGCACCGTATTTTCTAGTGTTTTACTGGCTTCTCCTACCTCAGCTAAACTGCTATTTGCAAGGTCTGTGGTAAAATCTTTTTGCTCAGGGCTGAAGGCGTTACTGCTAATATTTAGAGCGAAGGCTAAAAGAAGGGTGGCTAATTTTTTCATGCTGTTTTCGGTTTGATTTCCTTTGGCTAAAGTATCTAAGTACTTGTGGTGTAGCTGTTAAGGAATTCTTAAAGCCCTTTAAATGGTAGGAAGTAGTCGGTGATTGGGGGACTGGAAAGGTTAAAGAGATTTCGCTCGACTGAGCCGTTTTAAATTTGAAAACGTGACTTCGTACCAGGGATAGTAGAGGAAAGCCCACAGCTAGCGAGCCTTCTTTATTTTGCCACGAGGAGGCCTGGGCCCCCGCAGGGCTTAAATAAAATGAGTTCGCTGGCGAGGACTTGGAACGGATAGCCCGGCCGGTACCCAAAAAGCAAAAAAACCCCTCGCAAAGGAGGGATAGTAAAAAAAAGACAATGACCTAAGGCATTGCTACTAAGGGGTTTTATCGGCATTGAGTTCTTCGTTGCTTTCTCTTTGGTAGCGGCTAGGGACACGGCATTGACCGCTAGCACAACCGGTATTACTTAGTGCTTGCAGGATTAGAAAAAAGGCAAAGCCTGCTACTAAACCGTTTTCATCGCGATAGGCACTGTAGGCAATAGCAAGACCAATACCTAATCTTAGCCAGCGACTAAAATTCCAAGGGCTGCGAAAAATGGTGTTTACAATTTGGTCTTTATACGTCATAATTAAAAATAGATGCCCCGATGAGTTTAGACTTTTTGCGCTTGCATGAAATTGACATTAAGCCAAGAGCCGCCGTTATAACATTCTAGGCCTTGGCTACTTAAAAACTGCTCTGCCATACCGCTGCGACCACCGCTGGCACAAACGAGAATTAAAGGCATTTCTAAGGCTTTTACCTCTTGGATGCGGTTGGTGATTTCATCGAGGGGGAAGTTAAGCGAGTCAGCAACATTACCGCCCATAAATTCGCCCCGCGAGCGTACATCTACTACCGTGCCTTTACCGGCACTAATTAAGTCCTGAAGATTCATTTTTCTTTTTTTTGCCATCCAACATACTCAGTCCGAGTCCTCCTATTAAAGCGCCGTATAAACTAGAATTTAAAGGGTCGCCCGTAATGGTGCAGCCATCTACACAACCTATTTGCTGGTAGTGGAAATAGCCGGCCAATAAACCGAGAGCGGTGCCGATAAAGGCAAATTTGTTAGTAGTGATGAAGGATTTTATCATTTCTTTTTCTTGCGGCAAAGATGCGGGTCGCGAAAAGCTTGGGCAGTGACTTAAATTACTTTCCTCCCTTTACAAATCTACTTTAATTTTTAAGCCGCATGATTTTGCGCCTATTTAAAAAGCTTTTGTCAAGCTCAAATAATCAAAAGAAGCTCTCTTCGCCTTGTATTTAGCCCAGCTATACTAAGTTTGTAAAAAAACACCAGCATGCGTAAACTCATATTTTTTCTTTTTTCCGGCATTTTTCTGTCTTGTAGTAATACTGCACCGGTAGCGGAAAGCGATCAGGAGCAAGGCGCTGCCGGCATTGTGGTGCCCGAAGGCTTTACAGCAGAAGTATATGCCGATAATTTAGGTTCAGGTAGGCATATAGCGGTGGGTAAAAGCGGTGATTTATACGCTCGGCTCTCGGCGCCTGAAAATGGTAAAACCATTGTGGCCATGCGCGACAGCAATGGAGACGGGCGCTTAGATATTAGCCAATATTTTGAGGAAATAGAAGGAGGGACCGGGATTAAAGTTCACAACAATTATTTATACTTCAGCACCAACGATAAAGTTTTTCGCCGTGCCTTTAATGGCAATGAGTTAGTTCCAAGCGGAGAGCGCCAATTGGTCTTAAGTCTGGCTAGTCAAAATCAACATGCGGCTAAACCGCTAGCTTTTGATGCTAGGGGAAATATGTTTGTTACCATTGGAGCACCTTCTAATGCTTGTCAAGACCACGATCGTCAGGCTGGTGTGGTAGGGCAGGACCCTTGCCCGCTTTTAGAAAGCTCGGGCGGTATTTGGAAGTTCAAAGCAGATCTTTTAAACCAGACCTTCGCAGATGGCGAGAGATACGCAACAGGAATTAGACATGCGGTAGGAATCACCTTCAATACGCAAGATCAAAAGCTTTATGCGATGCAACATGGCCGCGATCAATTGCATCAATTTTGGCCGGAACATTTTAGTGAAAAGGAAAGTGCCGAACTGCCAGCAGAAGAGTTTTTAAGAGTAGAGCCTCAGTCAGATTTTGGTTGGCCTTATTGTTATTATGACTGGAAGAAACGCAGTAAACTACTCAATCCCGAATATGGTGGCGACGGCGATAGCCTCGGTCGTTGTACTAGCGTTGATTATCCTTTAATGGGCTTTCCAGGCCATTGGGCGCCCAACGCCCTTGAGTTTTATCACGGCGAGCAGTTTCCAGTAAGTTATAAGGGCGGTGCTTTTATTGCTTTTCACGGTAGTTGGAATCGCGCCCCTTTTCCGCAGCAGGGTTATCGAGTGGTTTTTGTTCCTTTTTCAGGGAATGAGCCAATTAGTGGTTATCAGAATTTTGCTTCAGAGTTTGCGGGTCAAAGTAACGATCCCAACTCGCCGGCAGATGCGAAATACCGTCCCTGCGGTTTGGCAGTAGACCAAGCGGGTTCCTTGTATGTAATCGATTCGAAAAAAGGGAGAGTGTGGCGTATTAGCCATGAATCGTAAAGAATTTATTCATTTCAAAATTTAGCGAGCGGGGAAAGATAAGGGTCCAATTAAGTGAATATATTTGCCCTCTCTCAAAAAAAGCAAGATGTCTGAAAAAATACTAGTTCTAGGCTCGTCCGGCCAAATAGGAACCGACTTAGTTGAAACGCTAAGGGCCAATTATGGAGCAGATAATGTTATCGCCTCTGACTTAAGACAACCTTCACCCGAGCGTCTTGCCCAAGGTCCTTTTGAAACTCTCAATGCCCTTGACGCAAAAGCGGCTTTTGAAATTATAAAGAAGCACGATGTTGCGCAGGTTTACCATTTGGTAGCGATGCTATCGGCTACGGCTGAAAAAATGCCTTTAAAAGGCTGGGATTTAAATATGCAGAGCCTTTTCAATTTCTTGGAAATGGCACGCGAAAAGCACTTTAAAAAAATGTACTGGCCCAGTTCCATCGCCGCATTCGGACCTAATACACCGCGAGAAGCAACGCCGCAATTAACGGTTATGGACCCCGGTACCGTGTATGGCATTAGTAAATTGGCAGGCGAGCTTTGGTGTGAATATTATTTTAAAAAGTACGGTGTAGATACGCGTGGTTTGCGTTACCCAGGTTTAATCTCTTATAAGACGGAGCCCGGCGGAGGCACGACCGATTATGCTGTTGATATTTTTCATAAGGCCGCTAAAGACCAAGATTATACTTGCTATTTAGAAAAGGATACGAGTTTACCGATGATGTATATGCCTGATGCGATTAAAGCCACCATTGGCCTTATGGAAGCGCCAGCGGAACAGGTTAAAGTTAGAACCTCCTATAATGTAGGTTCCTTTAGTTTTAATCCCGAGCAATTAGCAGCGGCCATCCGCAAGGAAAAGCCCAATTTTAAGATGGACTATAATATTGATTCGCGCAACGAGATAGCTCAGGGATGGCCCTCTAGTATTGACGACTCTGTAGCCCGAGAGCACTGGAATTGGCAACCCGATTTTAGCCTGGAGGCGATGGTAAAAGATATGTTAGAGAATTTAAGCTAGAATACAAATCTCCTTAATTGAAGAGTTTAAAGGAGAAATCAGAGCCTACCTTGGACAGACACGCATTAGAGAAAAGCGAGAAAGGCAATTTATTTGACCTACAAGGCCATAAGAACTTATTGGTTTCTTTTGGTGGGATGCATCAAGGTACTAGAAAGCCGATGTTTGAATTCTATCGTTGCTTATCTACCATAGAGTGTGACAAGATTTTTTTGAGAGAACCAAACCAAGCCTGGTATCAAAAAGGGGTAGATTCTCGCATTGATCACATCGACAAACTGATTGAATATCTTAAAAAAGTTATTACCGACCAGGAGTACGAAAGAATCTGCTTTTTAGGCAATTCCATGGGCGGTTACGCCGCGATACTTTTTGGAACCTTACTAAATATAGATACGGTTATTGCTTTTGCTCCGCAAACTTTTATTGATCGAATAAACCGCATCAAGTATTACGATCATCGGTGGAAAGAAGAAATTGCCGCCATGCGTTTATATCCTCTAAAAAAGACCGAGTATTTTGATTTGAAGGCGCAACTAGCTAAAGTAGGAGACTTTAAAACAAGTATTAAGGTTTACTACGATCCTGGTGATAGGTTGGACAGAAAGCATGCGGAAAGACTTAAGAGTTTCCCTCAAGTGGAACTACGTCCCGAAGCGGAAGGAGGCCATTTATTGGTAAAATACATCCGCGATAAGGGCGAGCTAAACGCAATTATTCAGTCTAGCTTTCAATAAGAAGACTTAATCTTTTGATAAGTAAATACTCAAAACCAGATTGGCATTACCTCCCAGTGTATCGGCGTCGTAGCCTGTGCTAAGCTTTAGACCGGTGGCCGTTCTTTCGGTCACATCATAAGTTCGGATGCCCGATGCAGCATCATTAATCTTAATACTATTTTCACCGATAAGCTCAAAGGTACCGGCGCCACCAAAGTAGATAGGATATTGCTTGGTTGAGTCTCCAGAGGACACCTCCATTTTGGTGCTTAGTAAATAAGTTGTGGTTTTAGTAAAGGGCTCAAATAGAAAGAAGCCATCTGTTTCAGTACCGGTGCCGCTGGTAGGGATATTGCCGAAGCTATTACTTACACTGCCGTTGTAATCGGCGCGCGTTACGGCAAAGTTACCCCTTAAAAAAGAAGATAAAGTAGGGGTGCCATTGCTATCGTCTTCTTTTACACAAGAAAAAACGAGGCCAATGGATAAGGCTAAAAGGCCTAAGCGGAAGAATGATTTCATAAAAAATATTTAAAAGCGCAATTTACTTAATCAAACACTAGTTTTTCCCTTCCTAAACTCTAAAACGGTAATTTCTGGCCAAATGCCTACTCTGCCAGGGAAAGCTAAAAAGCCAAAACCGCGATTTACATAAAGGTATTTGCCCATTTCTTCATACAGTCCCGCCCATTTGGGGTAGCGGTATTTAACCGGGCTCCATTTAATCCAACCCGGAATTTCAATGCCAAACTGCATACCGTGGGTATGGCCACTTAAGGTAAGCGATATTTTTTTCGGGTGATTTTTTACAATCTGGTCGAAATGAGAAGGATCATGCGAAAGCAAAACGTGAAAGTCATTTACACTGGTATCTGCCGTAGCTTTATCTAAGTCACCATGCTGCACGAAACCGCCCGTTCCCCAATTCTCCACGCCCACCAAACGCAGCGAGTCACCGTCTTTTTTAATCAGGCGATTTTCGTTGCGTAAAAGGTCAAAACCTATTTCTTTATGCGTGCGGTAAAGCTGCTGCATATTTTCTTCTTTCGCTTCCGCAGATGGCCAAGTAGTATAATCGCCATAATCGTGGTTCCCCAAGATGGAGTATTTACCCATCGGGGCATCTAATTTGGAGAAAACCTCTTTCCAAGGTTCCATTTCGTCGGCGCGGTTATTCACTAAATCGCCCGTGAAGACAAGCATATCGCTTTTTTGCTCATTGATGAGGTCCACGCCATAAGCGATTTTCTTAGCATTGTCGAAACTACCGCTGTGTATATCCGAAATTTGCGTGAGTGTGAAACCTTCAAAAGCAGCAGGTAAATCGGGGAAGTACAGGGTTTTCTTTAATACTTTATAATTGTATTTGCCCTTTATAACGCCGTATAAAACCCCTGCAAAAGGAATAGCCGCTAAACCCAGCGCAATTTGGCTGACAAATATTCGCCGCGAGGGGAGAAAAGCTTCCGCTTCGGAGCCAGCAAATTTTCCGGCTATACCTACTAAAATTCGAGTCACATCTTCCGTAAGGAGAAAAAGACTTACGATTAATTTGGGTACAAATAAAAGCACGAAGCTGGCCATTACCACCTTAAAAATGGGGTTTTGCGGCCCAGCACTGCGGTCGAAAGTTATAATGGTATAGAGGACCATTAGGACGAAAATTATCGAAACTATCCAGTACCCGTAACGGATCCATGTTTGGTCGCGTGAAATAGTTTTAAAGGCCTGATAAGCGTAAAAATCAACGATACTTAATAGGGCTAAGGGCAATAATATTCTGAGTAACACTGGCTAAATTTTAAGGGATAACCGTAGGGGTTAGAAATTGTGCTGGCGAAAGTAAAGTTTTAAGTCGATTGATTCTCAAGGTGATATTAAATGGATTTGAACATGGCAGGATTGCCTCAGCTAAACTGAGCTTATAAATCTTATTTTCGTGCTTCATAAAAAAGTCTATGTCCAAGCCAACATTATATTTACTCGACGCTTTTGCTCTTATATATCGCTCCTACTTCGCCTTTATTAATAATCCGCGTATAAATTCCAATGGATTAGATACTTCCGCCATATTTGGTTTTACCACCACTTTGCTGGAGATCCTTGAAAAGAAGAACCCCTCGCATATTGCCATTGTATACGATACCAGTGCACCTACCGTACGTCATATCGAGTTTGAAGCCTATAAAGCGCAACGTGAAGAAACGCCCGAGGGCATTAAGGTAGCTTTCCCCTATATCCGCAAAATGGCGGAGGCTTTTAATATTCCTTTTTTAGGAGTAGATGGCTACGAAGCGGACGATGTAATTGGCACCCTGGCCAAGCAGGCTGAAAAAGAGGGCTATGAAGTTTATATGATGACCCCCGATAAAGACTTTGGGCAGTTGGTAAGTGAAAACATTTTTATGTACCGCCCGGGTCGCAGCGGCAATCCCGCCGAAGTGTGGGGTATTGAGGAAATTAAGGCCAAATTTGATATTGATAATGTAGACCAAGTAGTAGACTATTTGGGCATGATGGGCGATGCAGTAGATAATATTCCGGGTATTCCGGGCGTGGGTCCGAAAACAGCTTCTAAGCTTCTAAAACAATACGGCTCGATGGAGGGCATGTACGAGAAAGCGGAAGAGATTAAAGGAAAATTAGGTGAGAAAATACGCGACAATCAGGAGCAAGCCTTGCTTTCTAAAAAATTGGCGCGTATAATTTTGGACGTTCCTATCGAGTTTGAAGCAAAAAGTTTTACGAAAGACCCGGCCGATGTTGAGAAAATTCAAGAGCTATTTAAAGAGTTAGAATTTAGGGCTTTATCGCGCCGAGTTTTGGGCACGGATGCAACACCAGAGGCACCGAAAGGGGATGTTAAAATTGCCAAGAAAGATACGAGCGGTCAAATGGATATGTTTTCTACCCCCAGTGAAGAGGGTGAAGCTAATACGACTGAGAATGGCTATCAAAATCTAGAAAACAGCGAACACCTTTATCAATTAGTACAGCACCCAAAAGAGCGCCAACTTTTACTGGAAAACTTGTTGAAACAAGAAGCGGTTTGCTTCGATACGGAAACGACTGGTTTAGACGTGCAGAAAGCGGAGCTGGTAGGCATTGCTTTTGCCTATAAGCCGGGCATAGCCTATTATGTGCATCTACCGAAAGGGGAAGAGAAAAGTATTTTAGAGGAGTTTAAACCCTTCTTTGAGAACGAAAACATTGAGAAAATCGGACAGAATCTAAAGTACGATCTTAGTATTTTACACCAATATAAAATGCCGGTTAATGGTCCTCTTTTCGATACCATGTTGGCCCATTATTTAATCAACCCCGATATGCGTCATAATATGGATATTATGGCCGAGACTTACCTTAATTATCAGCCACTGTCCATTGAGGCGCTGATTGGCAAGAAGGGTAAGAATCAAAAAACCATGCGCGAGGTGGATCCTGCGCTGGCGGCTGAATATGCCGGGGAAGATGCAGATATTACCTTACGCTTGGCGCATGTTTTCAAGGAGAAATTGGGCGATAGTAGCACCTATAAAGTACTGGCTGAAATTGAGACGCCTTTGCTTAAAGTTTTGGCAAAAATGGAGATGGAAGGTATTAACCTCGACCGTGATGCCTTGTCTACTTTATCCGAAAAATTAGCAGAAGACATTGCTAATTTAGAGCGCGATATTCATGAGCTTTCGGGTAATCCCGATTTTAATATTGCCTCACCCCGTCAGTTAGGTGAAGTGCTTTTTGGTGAAATGGAATTGGTGGCGAAACCGAAAAAAACCAAGAGTGGACAGTATGCTACCGGAGAAGATATATTGCAAGATTTAGCGAAGGACCACGAGATAATTCAGAAGATTTTGGATTATCGCCAAATGGTTAAGCTTAAGAGTACTTACGTAGATGCGCTCCCTGATTTGGTGAGCGATACTACGGGGAGAATTCACAGTAGCTTTAATCAGGCGGTAGCGGCAACAGGTCGTTTAAGTAGCACCAATCCTAATTTACAAAACATTCCTATCCGCACGCTTCGTGGACAAGAAGTGCGCAAAGCCTTCATTCCCCGCGATAAAGATCATGTGATTTTAGCAGCGGATTACAGTCAAATTGAATTGCGCTTGATTGCCCAGCTTAGTCAGGAAAAGACCATGATGGAAGCCTTTATTAATGGCGAAGATATTCACGCCGCCACTGCGGCTAAAGTTTTTGGGGTTTCCCTAGATGAGGTGAGTCGCGAAATGCGGGGTAATGCCAAAACGGTAAACTTTGGAATTATCTACGGGGTAAGCGCTTATGGCTTGAGTCAGCAAACTAGCCTTAGCCGCGGGGAAGCGAGCGATATTATAAAGAGTTATTTTAAAACCTATCCCGGTATCCGTGATTATATTGAAGCACAAAAAGATCTGGCACGCGCTCAGGGATATGTGGAAACCATGCTGGGCAGACGGCGTTATTTAAAAGACATCAACAGTAGAAATGCGGTGGTGCGCGGACATGCCGAGCGTAATGCGGTAAATGCTCCTATTCAAGGCTCAGCAGCCGATATAATTAAAATTGCCATGATCAATATCGATCAAGCATTAGCGCCATATAAAACCAAAATGCTTTTACAAGTGCACGATGAATTGGTATTTGATGCCCCTAAAGATGAGCTTGACGAAGTGACTAAGCTGATTGTAGATAAAATGGAAAATGCGGTAAAAACCGAAGTTCCTTTATTGGTAGAAAGTGGCTTTGGAGCTAACTGGTTAGAGGCACATTGAGTTTAGTACGCTACGCTGTTAGTATTGAGTACTTAGTACAAAGTAATTAGTACAAAGTATTGAGTGATTTCACTATTCACTATTCACTATTCACTATTCACTACTCACTACTCAATCACCAGCTTTTCACTGAAATTAGTACGATCGCCTTCAATATTAATAAGATATACACCAGTACTAAGCTCTAAGTCTAACTGCGCTTCAAGGCTTGAGTTTTTGGTCTGTAGGCTCTGGCTATAAACCAATCTGCCGCCAAGGTCAACAATCTCTAAATCAAGTTGATTGTCCAATAAGTCGCTCATCTTAATATTAATTCGACCATTGCTGGGATTAGGATAAAGCTTAAGATCGGTTGCGCCAAACTCATTTAAGCTTACGTCGGTGCCTTGGCCGAAGCGAATATTATCGAGATAGAAATTATTACCGCCGCCATTATTAAAAACAAATTTTATTAAAATTGGATCCGGCTGAATATAAGCGTCGAAATTTAAGGTTTCGGTACTCCAGTCGTTGGGGCCAGGTACAAAATTACCAGTGGTATTAGCCGCGGTACGCAAACGTCCACTATTGTAGAAGCGTCTTCTATTCCAAGTATCGCCACAATCGCGCGAAACAAATACCTCTAGCTCATCACTATTATCATTGGCCTGTGCCGCAAAGGCAAAGTCGAAAAACAAATTAAGGTTAGCGCCACCAGTGGTAGAAATAGCGGGCGAAATAAGCTCATCAATAGCTCCCTCGGCGTTGCGATTAACTTCTTCTAAAATTAAACAATTGTTAAGATGTGAGCCAGCGCCACTGTAGGGTTTAAAGGGGTTTTGGTCAAAATCTTTAACAGAAACCACCATGGGGATGTTGCCTGATTCAAAGCTCTCTACCCAAGTAAGATTAAAGAAAGGGTTCGTAGAGCTTTTTACACTTACATAGTCTGTTAAGGTAATGGTATTGGAGCCAGCGCTATTACTCACCGTTAGGCTAACATCGTATTTGCCAGGGTTGGCATAAGTTATAATAGGGTTCTCCAAAGTAGAGGAATTAGGCGTTCCACCTGGGAAAGACCAAGACCAAGCAGTGGGGTCACCGTCCTCAGAAACGTCATTAAACAGAACCGCTTCATTTATACAAACGATATTTTTTGGGCTCTCCAGAAAAGCAGTAGGCGTGCAGCTAGGCGGATTAACTACACCAGTTGTTATTAGGTTAGACTGTGAAACTAAATTGGCACGTAAGAAGTTACTATTTATTACCGCCCTAGCGCGTGCTTTTTGGTCGGCGCTAAACATGTTCTGGCAATTCGTGTAATCCATAAAATTCTCTATCTGATCGGTAAGATCTGGGCTATCGCTGCTGCAAGAGTTAATGGTAGTACAGCCAAAATTAGAACGCAATACGGGCGGCGTGTCAGCGCAATAGTCTCCCGTAGGTGAGCCTCCAGCATTCCCCACTGGGTTAGAGCGGCCATTGCCGTTACAGCTGCCCGCGAAGGGGTGGTGCAGGGCTAAGTAGTGACCCACCTCGTGGGTAAGAGTGCGCCCGGGGTTGCCTGTAGCGGTGCCAATAGTGCCTAATTGGTCATGACGTAGAATCACACCATCACCGGAAACCAAAGAGTTGGCGCGGGGAAAGTAAGAATAGCCTAAAGTATAACCTCCAGGGTCACCTGGAAGAGTATTAGAGACATTGCGGGTAACCCAAATATTAAGGTAATTATTACGATTCCACTTAACAATTTTGGAACCTTCATCACCAGAAAGAGATTCAAGACTCTGGTTGCGAGTGATGCCATCGCTGCAATTTCCTTGCGGATCGATTTTAGCAAGCGCAAACTCAATTTCAAAATCAGAGGCTACCGGTTTAAAGAGACTACGCGTTTGATTGGTGTCAGCGTTTTGACGGCGAAAATCTTCGTTTAATATTCGTAGGCCATCTTCAATTTGTGCGAGGGAAATATTGTCTTGCGCACTAGCATATACAATATGTACTACTACAGGAATGGTAAGCACGGTTGCCGCCGCTTTTCCCTGCATGTTTTTGGCTTCCTCAATTTTTTGGGCAATTACCTTTTCGGTTTTTAGGAGAGCTTCTCTCTGGAGAGGATCGTTTAATTGTGCATCATAATAATGATCGAAATCGCATTGCTTATGATTGACTTGCTGGGCAGAGCTTGAAAAAATTGCGCAAAGGAAAACTGTTAACAAGAGGAAAGACTTGTTCATACTTGAGAGAATATTAGGGAAATATTGATGCAAATATAGAATTTGTGTTTGTAGTATTAAGTGACACGTGTATAAGCCTTTTAATTTTCAACTATTTATGGTTAATAAGGTTTGGTAAAGTGAGAATTATTGTTGTAAATTCGCAGCCCCTTTTCGGGGGAGTAGGTTTACTCAAGGTAACGTTTTAAATATTAAGTAGTTGTGAATACAATGAGTTACAAAACAGTGTCGGCAAACAGCCAAACTGTTGATAAAAAATGGTTAGTAGTCGACGCAGAGGGTCAAACCCTAGGTCGCCTTGCATCTGGAATCGCGTTTTTATTACGCGGAAAACATAAGGTGAATTTCACCCCACACGTAGATTGTGGAGACAATGTAATCGTGCTAAATGCCGATAAAGTTGTTCTTACCGGATTAAAAGCTACTGAGAAGGAATATGTTCGTCATACTGAGTTCCCAGGTGGTCAGCGTTTCACTACGCCAGAGCAGTTAATGATGAAAAGGCCTACCAAAGTTTTGGAAAATGCAGTAAAAGGTATGCTTCCTAAAAATCGCTTAGGTAGTGACTTGTTCCGCAACTTGCACGCCTTTATTGGTACTGAGCATCCACACGGAGCTCAAAAGCCTGAAACAATTGACATTAATACTGTAAAATAAAAGGAGAGTATGTCTGTAACTCACACTATTGGAAGAAGGAAGAAGTCGGTGGCCCGAGTTTTCTTAAAAGAAGGCTCAGGTGTAATCACAATTAACAAGAAGGATTACAAAAACTACTTCGACACCGCTGCATTACACTACAAGGTAGAGCAAGCATTTTTATTAACCGAGACTACTGCTAAGTACGACGTTATGGTAAACGTTGACGGAGGTGGTATCACTGGTCAAGCCGAAGCTATTCGCTTAGGTATTAGCCGCGGTTTATGCGAGATCAACCCTGATCACCGCATCGCGCTTAAGCCAGAAGGTGTTCTTACGCGTGATCCACGTATGGTGGAACGTAAGAAATTCGGTCAGAAAAAAGCGAGAAAGAAATTCCAATTCTCGAAACGTTAAGAATTTTTTATTTGGGTTTAGTATCCAAATCCGAGGGGTTAGTTTTCTACCACCCTGGGGTTGAATTAGTGAATGTAAACAATTAAACATCTCATGGCAGATCAGTTTGTAAAAGAAATGTTAGACGCAGGAGTGCACTTCGGTCACTTAACGCGCAAGTGGAATCCCAACATGGCTCCTTATATCTTTATGGAGCGTAATGGTATTCACATTATCGACTTGTATAAAACACAAGCGAAATTAAACCAAGCCGCAGAGGCTTTGCAAAAAATTGCTGCTAGTGGTCGTAAGATCATGTACGTTGCAACTAAAAAGCAAGCTAAAGAAATTTTAGAAGTTCAGGCTGGTGGTGTTAATATGCCTTATATTACTGAGCGTTGGCCAGGAGGTATGTTAACCAACTTTGTTACCATTCGTAAAGCGATTAAGAAGATGCAAAACATCGATCGCATGAAAGAAGATGGTAGCTATTTGACTTTAAGTAAAAGAGAGCGCCTACAGGTAGACCGTCAGCGTGATAAGTTAGACAGACAGCTAGGATCAATCGCTGACATGAGTCGCTTGCCAGGAGCTTTATTTATTATCGATATCAACAAAGAGCACATTGCAGTTAAAGAAGCTCAGAAACTGGGTATTCCTACCTTTGCAATTGTAGATACCAATTCAGATCCCAATCAAGTAGATTACGCGATTCCAGGAAATGATGATGCTACTAAGTCTATCAATATCTTAGTTAGTAAAGTGACTGATTCTATTCGTGAAGGTTTAGAAGAGCGCAATGCTGATAAAAACAAAGCAAAAGACGCAAAAATCAAGAAAGCAGCCGCTAAAGCAGGAGAAGCAGAAGCTGACACTGAGGAAGCAAAAGCTTAATTAAATCTTATTATAAGCGTTAAAATATTTAGAAGGGATAAATTAAATTTTGTCCCTTCTTTTAATTTTAGAGTTCAACATTAAATACAAAGAAAAATGGCTACAATAACTGCAGCAGAAGTAAACAAGCTCAGAAAACAGACCGGAGCCGGTATGATGGATTGTAAAAAGGCTTTGGTTGAAGCTGAAGGTGATTTTGAAGCAGCCGTAGATATCCTACGTAAAAAAGGTCAGAAGATTGCCGCTAAACGTGCCGATCGTGAGGCTTCTGAAGGCTGTGTGCTTTCTGGTGCATCAAGTAATAATGCCTTTGGCGCTGTGCTAAGCCTTAACTGCGAAACTGATTTCGTAGCAAAAAACGAAAGCTTCGTAGATTTCACTACTAGTATCTTAAACTTAGCAATTGAAAATAAAGCAGCCAACAAAGAAGCTCTTTTAGCGCTTAACCTTGGTGGTATGACTGTATCTGAGAAGCTGGTTGAACAAACCGGTGTTATTGGTGAGAAGTTAGAAATTGGTTCTTACGAAGTAATTGAAGCTCCTTACGTAGCAACTTATATTCACGCAGGAAACAAACTTGCTACTCTAGTTGGTTTAAGTCTTGAAGCTGAAGAAGCAGGTAAAAACGTGGCAATGCAAGCTGCTGCCATGAACCCAGTTTCTTTAGATCGTGAGGGAGTTCCTCAGGAAACTATTGATCGTGAATTAGAAGTTGGTAAAGATTTAGCTCGTCAAGAAGGCAAGCCAGAAGCAATGCTAGATAAAATCGCGCAGGGTAGATTAAACAAGTTCTTCAAAGAGAGTACTTTGACAGAACAAGATTATATCCGCGACGGAAAATTAACAGTAGCAAAATACTTACAGTCAGTTAATTCTGATTTGAAAGCAGTTTCTTACAAACGTGTTAGTTTAGACGCTTAAGTCTGAGTTTATAATTTTAAAAAGCCCCTTTGATTCAGTTCAAAGGGGTTTTTCTTTTTTTTAGAAAACCTGAGGCTATAATTCCTCGTAGTACTCACCTTATTTAAATCCCATAAAAATCTGAACCAATAAATTTACATCGCATTCAGGTTTGTATCTTTGCGGCAAATACCAATCAAAAGCCAACATGAAATACAAGCGTATCCTTCTTAAGTTAAGTGGTGAGTCCTTAATGGGCGAACAAGATTATGGTATTAACGGTGATCGCTTAAGAGACTATGCAGATGAGATAAAGCAGGTGATTGCGAAAGGTATTGAAGTGGCGATAGTTATTGGCGGAGGAAACATCTTCCGTGGACTTAAAGGCGCCAGCGAAGGTATGGATCGCACCCAAGCCGATCATATGGGAATGTTAGCTACCGTGATAAACGGTTTGGCTTTGCAAAGCGCGCTAGAAGTAGCGGGGGTAAAAACCCGATTGATGAGCGCCATTGAGATGGATAAAGTAGCAGAGCCATTCATCCGCCGTAGAGCGACCCGCCACCTAGAAAAAGGCAGAGTGGTTATATTTGGAGGAGGAACGGGTAACCCCTACTTCACCACCGACACTGCCGCCACTTTAAGAGCAATTGAGGTAGACGCGGATGTTATTTTGAAAGGTACACGAGTGGACGGTATTTATACGGCAGATCCCGAAAAGGATGCTTCCGCTACGCGATATGAATCTATCTCCTTTAAGGAGGTTTATGATAAAGGTTTAAATGTAATGGATATGACCGCCTTTACTTTGAGTAAGGAAAACGACTTGCCCATTATTGTTTTTGATATGAACAAGCCTGGTAATTTACAGGACTTAGTAGATGGTAAAAAGGTAGGAACCTTAGTTGCTAATTAGTTATTGTTTTAAATTATGGAAGAGATTGAATTAATTTTTGAGGAAGCCTCCGACCACATGAAGAAGTCGGTCGATCACTTGGAAAAGGAACTTTTGAAAATTCGCGCTGGCCGGGCTAACCCTTCCATGCTAGAAGGAGTTCGTTTAGAGTATTATGGCTCCTTAACCCCTTTATCACAGGTTTCCAATATCTCAACCCCTGACGCACGAACTTTGGCAGTGCAGCCCTGGGAAAAAGGTTTAATCAGTGAAATTGAAAAAGCTATCATGAATGCTAATCTGGGCTTGAACCCTCAGAATAACGGCGAAATGGTGATTATTAATATCCCACCATTAACCGAAGAGCGTCGTCGTGATTTAGTAAAACGCGCCCGTGCCGAAGCAGAAGATGCCAAAATTGGTATTAGAACAGCACGTAAAGACGCCAATGATATGTTGAAGGACATTGAGGGTGTAAGTGAAGATATAATTAAGGATGCGGAAGATCGCGTGCAGAGCCTTACTGATAAATTTGTAGCCAAGGTAGAGGATGTTTTAGCCTCAAAAGAAAAGGATATTATGAAGGTTTAAGCTTTTCGCTTAAGCTTTTTTGTATAACCTTCAACACATAATACCATTTCCCCTTTGGGACTATGGTCATCACACCAAGAGGCAAGCTCAAGTAGTTTGTCTCTTTTTGTTTGCTCAAATTTTTTGGAAATTTCTCGACTCAAACTAGCTGTTCTTTCAGCCCCTAGGTACTCGGCCAAATCGCGACAAGTGCGAGCAATGCGATGCGGAGACTCGTAAAGAATGATGGTACGAGTTTCTTCTGCCAAAGATTTTAGTTTAGTTTGGCGTCCCTTTTTAACCGGTAAAAAGCCCTCGAAACAAAAGCTGTGGGCTGGGAGGCCACTATTTACTAAAGCGGGTACAAAGGCGGTGGCGCCAGGTAAACAGATCACTTCAACACCTAGCTCGATTGCTTTGGCGACCATTAAATAGCCAGGGTCTGAGATGGCAGGAGTGCCAGCATCACTAATTAAGGCGATTTGCTGACCCGCTTCTAGTTGCTCGCCCAAAGATTCAACTGTTTTGTGCTCATTGTGCATGTGAAAAGAACGTAGAGGATTTTCAATAGCATAATGCTTTAAAAGCTTACCAGAAGTGCGCGTATCTTCTGCTAGAATAAGATCCACTTCTTTTAAAACCCGAATGGCCCTAAACGTCATATCTTCTAAATTGCCGATAGGCGTGGGGACGATGTATAAAATACCTGCGCTCATTTAATATTCTCTGTGATTAAGGCTGTTAGCCGGGTCCCAAAATAATTCTTTAAAGTTTAACACCTGATCACCATTAACAACTATTCCTTCAGAACGTAGTAATTCGGCCATTAATTCGGGCGGGTTAAAAGCGTGTTTGCCACTTAATTGACCATTGCGATTTAAGACTCGATGTGCAGGAAGGAAATCTAAAACACCACTTTGCTTTAAAGCGGTACCCACCATTCGAGAACTGCGCGCCGCGCCTAAAAATTTGGCAATTGCTCCGTAAGAACAGACTTTTCCCTCAGGTATTTCGCGCACTACACTGTATACTCGTTGGTAGAAGTCGCTAGGCAAAGCTAAACCGGATATAGGTTATTTTTTTGCCTTCCTCACGAAATTTTTGCTCGTAATGAGTTTTCACCTCTTGCAAAAGTGACTCTTCACCGGGCTTTAACTGCTTATCTATGTCGTGCATGACTTTGTCAATTTTAAAGCCCATTAGTTGCAATAATCCGATGGTATAGCCATGTAAAAACTCACTATCTGTTTTCAGGTGAATAAACCCGTCCATTTGCATGACAGACTGATAGCGCATTAAAAAATTCGGGTGGGTAAGGCGATGTTTAATGCGGGTATGTTTTATCTGGGGATCGGGAAAGGTGATCCATATTTCCGAAATTTCTGCTGCATCAAAGCAATGATCGAGAAGTTCGATTTGGGTGCGTAAAAAAGCGACATTTTTAAGTCCTTTTTCTTGGGCCTCAGTTGCGCCGTACCAGATGCGGGCGCCTTTAACATCAATACCAATAAAGTTTTTTTCGGGATTGCGTTGCGCCATCGCTAAAGTGTACTCACCCTTGCCACAGCCCAGCTCTAAAACAATGGGCTTATCATTGCCAAAAATTTGCTCCCCCCATTTTCCTTGTAATTCTAAACCATTTAAAACTTCTTCTCGTTTCGGTTCTATAACATGATGCATTGCCTTATTTTCGGCAAAGCGTTCTAACTTTTTTCGCGCCATCAGGCAAAAGTAGTTTATTGATTTTTATTTCGCTTTTCCATGCCAAAAAGGATTGTTTACGGTGTATTAAATTGGGGGCTTGGCCACGCAACACGCTCTAAGTTTGTAATTAATCAGCTTCTAAATCGAGGATTTGAGGTACTAGTTGTTTCCGATGGTGAATGTTTGGAGTGGTTGCAGAATGAGTTTCCTAAATTAGAGTTTGTAGACTTCCCAGCTTATAATGTACGTTATAGTAAAAAGGACAGTCAGTGGTTAAAGCTGGCGCTGCAGTTACCGAAAATAAATATGGCGGTAAAAAGGGAAAGAGCTTTATTGAACGACATCGTTAAAAAGCAAAAAATTGACGGTATTATATCGGACAACCGATTGGGTTTTTATCATCCTGATATTCCCAGTGTTTATATCAGTCATCAACTGCAACTCTCTTTCGGTTGGGCCTCAACTTTAGCAAGTATCAGCCACGCGTACTTTATTAATAGGTTCGACCAATTATGGATACCAGATACGGCCGAGCATCTTTTAGCGGGGACTTTAAGTGTACCTACTTATATTAAAATACCCTTTAAGTACGTCGGGCCCTTGTCACATTTTAGTTATTCCCAGTCAATTGCATCGGGTAATTATATTGTTGCGGTATTAAGCGGGCCAGAGCCACAAAGAAGTATGTTAGAGGAAAAGATTCTCAAGCAGTGGGGGATAAATATGAATCGCCTTTTAGTGGTGCGTGGCAGTAATGAAACCGTGATACCTACTTCAACTAACCCCAATGTTTTGATTTACCCGCGGCTGGAGACTGATCGTTTGCAAAGTATAATATCTGGGGCGCAGTTGGTGATAAGCCGTTCAGGCTATTCCTCTATTATGGATTATTATAAACTTGATAAAAATGCCCTCCTAATTCCTACGCCTGGTCAAGGTGAGCAAGAATATTTAGCCGATTATCTAAAAAAGCAAAAACGATTTTACTCGGTTGCGCAGAGTGATTTGAATTTAAACAAAGACTTAGCAAAAGCAAGTAGCTACTTTGGTTTCGGCCGGGATCAAAATAAATCAGAACTAACAGATTGGGATAAAATGTTTAGCCTTTTTTAAGCGTAAAGGAAAAAGTAGAGCCGCGGTTTTCGCTACTGCGGACATTAATACTCTGCTTATGCGCTTCTAAAATGTGCTTTACAATGGAAAGCCCTAAGCCTGTGCCACCTGCATCGCGCGATCTGCTTTTATCTACGCGGTAAAATCTCTCAAAAATTCGGGGTAAATCTTCGGGCGGAATCCCTCCGCCGTCATCACTTATTTCCGTAAGTATATGCTCGTCCATGTCGAAAAAGCTCACTTCTACTTTGCCGTTTTCATTACCATATTTTATAGCATTACCAATTAGGTTAATTAGCACTTGCTCCATTTTAGAGCGATCGGCCATTACCATAACAGGCCTTTCATTTTCGCGCTTCACGCTTAAGCGGATGACTCTCTTTTTACTATGCGACTCTAATAGTTCTAGTACGTCTCGCACTAAGACAACAAGGTCGAACTTTTCGGCATAAATCTGAACCCGATCCGACTCTAAGGCACTAATAACCTCCAAGTCATCGATAATGTTAATCATCCTATCTACCGACTTGTTGGCGCGTTTAAGGTAGCGGCGATTAATTTCCTCATCGTCTATCGCGCCATCAAGGAGAGTGAGCAAATAGCCCTGAATATTGAAGATAGGGGTTTTAAGCTCATGCGAAATATTACCAATAAACTCTCGGCGAAAATTTTCACGCTCTCTTAATTCGGCAATTTCATTGCGGTTTTGATTGGCCCATTCTGAAACTTCTTTGGTTACGCGATCAAGATCGTTTGAGTGCGCTGTTTCGAACTCATCGAATTCGGTGCCTACTTTTAGCTCATGAATATTTTTGTAAATGAGCTTAATTTTAGCGTAGATAAAGTTCTCTACGCCCATGCGAATCAGCAAAAATGAAAGTAAAGTTATCGCTGAGGAAAGTGCTCCCGTTATGTAATAGGGTACGCCTTCTATATTATAAATGAGACGTAATAGACTGGTGATGCCGAAGGTTATAGCACCAATGGAAAGGGATAAAATTAAAGCTAAGCTTACCGGTTTATCTAAACGCATAAAAAATTAGCTTTCAAATTTATAGCCTACGCCTTTCACTGTTTTAATATACTTCTCTCCAATCTTTTCGCGGAGTTTACGGATGTGCACATCAATTGTGCGGCCCCCCACTACCACTTCATTACCCCAAATTTTGTCCAAAATTTCATCGCGGTGAAATACTTTTCCAGGCTTAGAGGTAAGTAAGGTTAAAAGCTCAAACTCTTTGCGCGGTAAATCTAGCTTTTGATTTTTAAGGCGTACTTGGTATTTATCTGAATCGATAAACAAGGAGCCAAACTCTTGAATATTTTCTTGCTCTGCATCAGCACCGCTGCTTTGACCATAACGGCGTAAAAGTGCTTTAATACGACTTATTAAAACCTTTGGTTTGATAGGTTTAGTGATATAGTCATCTGCACCAGCATCAAAACCAGCTACCTGAGAATAGTCTTCTCCCCGTGCCGTTAAGAAAGCGATTAGGGTATGTTCCAAGCCAGGAGTTTTTCGTATTTGATCGCAAGTTTCTATGCCATCCATGCCAGGCATCATTACATCCAGTAAAATAAGATGCGGCTTTTCCTTGGCCGCTTTCTTAAGCCCTTCGGCACCATTGCTGGCTTTTAAAACCTTAAACTCTTCTTTCTTTAAGTTGTAACTCACGAACTCTAAGATATCGGGTTCATCGTCTACTAAAAGAATGGTATAGTCGCTGTTGTTCATTTGTCTATTGATTAGCGTTGCCAAAAATAGCTATTAATAAGGCCTTTCAAGTCGGCTTAACAAATCGTTAATCTTGGTCCAAGGCCTTAAAGTAGGTTAAAGTCCTAATTTCTTTACGAAAGATAGCTTTTATGATGGAAAGCGGAGGAAAACGAGACGTAATATAACTAGACTAAGCTTTAAACTGACTTAACGCGGACTTAACAAGACCACTCTTTATTTGCATCAAGAAAAAACAACAAATTTCTCCTAATGAAAAAATTTAAATTATTTACTCTTTCTGCTTTAGCTGCCTTTACTATGGCTTCTTGTGGTGACGATCCAGAAACTGTAACGCCTCCATCATCAACAAATTTAGTTCCGGTAACAGGAAGTATCAGTAGTGATGCTAACTGGACAAAAGATAATATCTACCGTTTAGATGGTCGTGTTATTGTAGAAAACAACGCTACTTTAACTATTGAAGCGGGTACTGTTATCAAAGCTTCTCCGGGTCAAGGTGCTTTTGCTTCTGCATTAATCATTTCTCGTAATGGTATGATCAATGCACAAGGTAGTGCTACCGAGCCTATTATCTTCACCACTTTGGCCGATGATATTGAGTCAGGTATGATCACTTCTCCTAACATGGATCCTACTAATAATGGTCTTTGGGGTGGTGTTATTATCTTAGGTGAGGCGCAGATTTCTGCTCAAAACGCAGATGATCAGGATATTTCTGAATTACAAATAGAAGGAGTTCCTACTTCAGTTGATGCCTTATACGGTGGAAATAATGACGCTGATAATAGCGGGGTATTCTCTTACGTATCTATTCGTCACGGGGGTGCTAATATTGGTGAAGGAAACGAAATTAATGGTCTCACTTTGGGTGGTGTTGGTACGGGCACTACTATCAACAATATCGAAATCGTTGCCAACCAAGACGACGGTATTGAGTGGTTCGGTGGAAGCGTAAGCTTAAACAACGTTTTAATCTGGAACTGTGGTGACGATGGATTGGATACAGATCAGGATTGGATCGGTACCTGTTCAGATTTTATCATTGTAACACCTAATGGTTCAGCTTTCGAATTAGACGGGCCAGAGGGTTCCCTAAACCGCGGCACCCATCAATTTGATAACGGTATAGTTTACGCAGGAGGTTCTATTAGCGACTTAGTTGATTGGGACGGTAATACTAATGCTGGTGTAAGTAATGTTTACTTCTACGGCATCGAAGCGGATTACAAAGGCGGTATCTCCTCTTTTGGTGGAGACGGAACAGGAACTAACGCGGGTTGGGAATATACCTTGGCTGCAGGTGCTGTTGCTGACTCAGTATTCCAAGGAGTGCCAACAAATATCCTTACTGCCGTGGGTGCCAACCAAAATACTGTTGGTCCTAATGCCTCAGGCTTTACTTGGACTTGGGCCTCGGCTTCAGGTGCCTTAGGAACCTTAGGTTTATGATTTTAATAAAACATTCTAATAAATAGAATTTTGAGCTTGCCCAATAAGGGCAAGCTTTTTTTGCATTTTTAACTTATCAACTTTTCAGGATAATGAAATTCCTAAAATCAGCACTCACTTTTTTAATTTTTTCCTCACCCCTTTTTCTTTCTGCCCAGAATGGCACGGTAAGAGGACAAATAATTGACGGGGAAAATGGCGAGCCTCTTTTTAGTGCCAATGCAGTATTAAAAGGAACACAAATTGGCGCCACCACCGATTTTGACGGAAACTTTGAATTAAATGCTCCCGCCGGTATCTACACCATTGAGTATAGCTTTATTGGTATGTCGAGTCTTTTAGTGTCTGATGTAGAGGTGATTGCGGGAGAAGTTACCCTGCTCCCGGCAGTGAAACTAGAGCCAGCTAGTAGTCAATTGGCCGAAGTAGTAATTACATCCGAGGCGGTAAGAAATTCTGAAGCTGCTTTAGTGACGGTAAAACGTAAATCGACTAATTTAGTGGATGGTGTATCGGCGGCAAAGCTTCGCCAAACCGGTGATGCCGATGCGGGTGATGCGGCGAAAAGAGTAACCGGTGTTTCTGTAGAAGGCGGTAAGTATGTTTATGTGCGCGGCTTAGGAGACCGCTACACAAAAACAATGCTTAACGGTGTAGATATTCCGGGACTAGATCCCGATAAAAACTCTATTCAAATTGATATTTTTCCGACTAACCTTATCAGCAACCTAACGGTGCTTAAAAGTGGTTTGGCCGAATTACCCGCCGATTTTACCGGTGGAGTAGTAAACATTGAAACCAAGGAATTCCCGAGCAAGAAAATTTTTGATGTATCGGTTGGAGTGACTTATAACCCTAGCATGCACTTTAATGATGCTTATCTTGAGTATGAAGGCGGCTCCACAGACTTTTTAGGATTTGACGATGGAACGAGAGCAATTCCCAATGAAAACGGAATGGGCCCTATTCCTCTATTCGACCCTAATAGCGAGGTAGAGTCCTTTAATAAAAGCTTTAATAAGACTTTAGGCGCTGAGGAGACGACAAGTTTAGTAGATTATAGTTTAGGTGTTTCCATGGGCGACCAGTATCGCTTAGGAAATGGCAATAAACTAGGTTACATTTTCTCTGCCAACTACGATAACTCTAGAGTGCTTTACGATGATATTGTATTTGGTGAGTATCAGCGATCGGCTTTTTCGGATCAATACGAAATGATTGAGGCCAGTACCCAAACGGGGGTAGTTTCAGAAAATACGGTTTTGCTGGGTGGACTAGCGGGCCTCTCTTATAAAACTTTTAGCGCCAAGTATAAATTAACCTTGATGCACTTGCAAAATGCGGTTTCCAAATCGGCTCAGTTAAACGTTTTTTCGCGGGATGGTGCGGCGCAGGTTTCAGATTACTATGCCTTTTCCAATAACTTAGAATTTAACCAACGTGGATTAAGTAATGTTTTATTGTCAGGTGAGCATTACTTAGACGGTGGTGACTGGGAAGTGAACTGGACTGCGGCCACTACTATTTCTTCTATTAAAGACCCAGACATTCGCAGAACGGCTTTTTCTATCGATCGTGGTGATTCTACTTTCGATCCAGGTGAAGGTGGTTTACCTAGCCGTATCTGGCGTTTTCTGAATGAGTACAATCAAGTAAGTAAAGTTGATATTAGCCGTAAGCACCAAATATTTGATGGTGATGCGAAGTTGAAGTTTGGCGCAAGTCATGTTTTTAAATACCGCGACTACTCTATATTTCGCTATAATTTACAGCAGGTAGGTGGCCAGCCCATCGTGTTTAGCGGTGATGCCAACCAAATATTATTGGATGAGAATTTATATCCTAATGGTCAATTAGCCTACAATCCCGAGTTAATTCCCGGTAAGGCTAATCCTAATGAGTACCAGTCTAATATTAATAATTTTGGACTATACGTTTCAGAAGAGCTGAAACCCACCATGCGTTTAAAAGCGGTAATTGGTTTAAGAGCGGAATTATTCCAACAACGTCATACCGGTCGTGATCAGGCAGCTGCGCAAAACCCCGATGCTCCCGGTGCTAATGTTTTGGATAATGACTTGGTTTTAGATGGGCTAGATTTATTCCCTTCTGCTAACTTGATTTATGCTCTTACTGACGATCAAAACTTAAGAGTTTCTTATTTCCGTTCCATCGCGCGTCCTTCGTTTAAGGAATTGTCTTTTGCCCAAATTTTAGACCCAATCTCTAACCGAACTTTTAACGGTGGTTTATTGCAGTATGATAACTGGGACGGTAATCTAGTTGCCACTCGTATCAATAACTTTGATATTCGTTGGGAAAAGTTTTTAGATGGTGCCGATATTATTTCCTTCAGTGCTTTCTTCAAAAGTTTTGATAACCCGATTGAATTGGTACGTATTCCGACCGCTTTACGCGATTTCCAACCAAGAAACGTAGGTAGTGGTACTTTAATTGGCGGTGAATTTGAATTGAGAAAAAGTTTAGTGATTTTCAACGAAGCACTTAAAAATGTTAGCTTCTCGGGTAACTTCACTTATACCTATTCACAAATTGACATGACCGACGCTGAATTTATAGCTCGTAAGGGTACAGAAAAAGAGGGTCAAGATATTGAGCCTACCCGCGCCATGGCTGGTCAGGCTCCTTATATCATTAATGCAGGCTTTAGTTACGATAAGTCAGAAACAGGTCTTAGTGCCGGTGTTTTTTACAATGTAAAAGGACGCACCCTGCAAATAGTTGGCGGAAACTTAGCGCCAGACATTTACACGGAACCCTTTCACAGTTTGAACTTAACCGTAAACAAGCGTTTTGGAAAGGATGAAAAATCGGCCCTAAATGTTAAAGTTTCCAATTTATTGAACGACCGTCGCGAAAGCTTTTTTCAAGCTTATGAGGCTACACAACAGATATTTACTGGCCTAGCACCGGGAGTAGCCGTTTCTATTGGCTACACGTATAGCTTTTATTAAACCATTTTAAAAAAAGGGAGCTTATTTAATAATAGCTTAAACTCTCTTTCTATTTAACTCTTTGCAAAATCTTACATTTGTCTCTTAAATTGAAACAATGAAAATAAAAAAACTATCCGTCTTATTAGCGACAATTGGAGCAAGCTTGATTAGTTATCAGGGCTTTACCAACTCCTCCGGAGCGCCCATCGGTAGAAATGGTTCTCCCCAAAGTTCATCAACTTGTGCGAGTTGTCATTCTTCAGGTTCCATAACTAATCAAACTGTTAGTATTACTACCAATATCCCCGCTAGCGGATATCAGGCTAACACTACTTACACGGTGACAGTTACGGCGAATGATGGCTCTACAAGTTCTGGTACTATTGGCTTTCAGGCTTCGGTTGAAGATGCTGCTGGCCATGTGGGTTCTTTAAGCTCAGCCGGATCTGGTGCTCAGGTTAATGGTAGTTATGCGACCCACACTTTCTCAGGAATTTCGTCAAGCATGGGTATGAAGACTTGGACTTTCGACTGGAACCCGGGTGCTAATCCTCCCGCTAATGCCACCGTTTATACAGCTATTAACTTTGCTAATGGCAACGGCGGCACTTCCGGCGATAACATTGCTACGCAAACTTTAGCTTTAAGTCAATTTACTGCGGTAGCGGCAGTTCCTTGTGCCAAACCTTTCTTCTCAGAATATATTGAAGGAAGTAGTAACAATAAAGGCTTTGAAATTTACAATCCAACCGGTGCACCTCTAGATTTAGGTCCCTATAAAGTTTACTTATCTGGTAACGGCGGTAGCTTTACCAATAGTTATGACCTTAGTGGTATGCTTGCTTCTGGTTCGGTTTATACAATCGTAACTACTCAAGCAGATCCAGCAATGTTGGCTGTTTCTGATACGGCACTTGCCTTTCCTTCGGTGGCACACTTTAACGGTGATGATGCTCTTTTCTTAGTAGATACTACCATGAATGATACCCTAGATATTATCGGGGTTATTGGCGTGGATCCAGGTTCTAGCTGGACGGTAGGTTCAGGTTCTACTGCTAACAATACCTTAGTAAGAGATACTAGCATTAGTATGGGACAAACTGATTGGACAATCGGTGCAACTGAATGGTCTGTTCAGCCTAGTAATACTTTCACCTATTTAGGAGCCCATGCTTCTATGTGTATTGCCTTGCCTTGCTCTAAGCCTTTCTTCTCAGAGTATATTGAGGGTAGCAGCAATAACAAAGGTTTTGAGATTTACAACCCTACCAATGCTCCTTTGGACTTAGGTCCTTATCAAGTTTACTTGTCTGGCAACGGTGGTAGCTTTACCAATAGCTTTAACCTTAGTGGTATGCTTGCTTCTGGTGCAGTTTACACAATTGTAACTACTCAAGCGGATCCCACTATGTTGGCTATTGCCGATACGGCCCTTGCTTTTCCTTCGGTTTCACATTTTAATGGTGATGATGCCCTTTTCTTAGTTGATACTACCATGAACGATACGCTAGACATTATTGGTGTTATCGGTGTTGACCCAGGCTCTAGTTGGATTGTTGGTTCAGGTTCTACCGCCAACAATACTTTGGTTAGAGATATGAGTATTACTTCTGGTCAAACAGATTGGACAGTAGGAGCAACAGAGTGGACAGTAAACCCATCCAACACTTTTACTTTCTTGGGATCGCACAGTTCTACTTGTGTAAATACTAGCCCGATGGTTTCTACCGCTAATTTTGTAACCGCTTCTGGTACTTTAGTTTCTGAGGCGGCTGGCACTTTTACAGTAGAAATAAATATTAATCCTGTTTCGGCTACGAATGACACTTTGAGCATTATGCTTACCCCAGGTTTAGGCTTAACTACTGCAGATGGTACGGTAATGCCCATGCCAAATGCAATGGGTATTCTAGATCTTGTTATCCCTGCTGGAGAAGACTCTACTGGTTTTGTATTCAACATTATTGATGATGCAATTTTAGAAGGAAACGAAACTTTATATGTACACATGGTGAGCAGCTCTGCTAACCTTGCTATTGGTAATTCAGATTCTATTAACCTTATTATTGAGGATAATGATCAAATTATTCCAGTCTATACGGTTGCCGATTTAATGTCAGTTGACGCCGATTTTATTCCAGATTCTTTAGGAGTAGAGTGTAAGTTAATTGGTACTGTTTACACAGATGACTTTGATGGTAATGCCGGTTATAGTTTCTACATGTATGATAATACTGGCGGTATTAACGTCTTCAACTTTGTAGATGAGCCAGGAGGCTACCAAGTAAATCGCGGTGATTCGATTCGTGTGTCAGGTGTAGTAGATTTCTACAATGGTTTAATTGAATTAAAAATTGATTCAATCGCGGTATTAGCTTCTAATATTACCTTAAAACAACCATCAGTTGAAACTACCTTAGACGAAAGCACTGAAGGTGAATACATTCGTCTTAATGGATTCTACTTGGTTAATCCTGCTGGATGGCCTGCGTTTCCTGGTTCAAGTGTGAACTTAGATATCACCAACGGCGTAGATACTTTAACCATGCGTATTGATAGCGATACCGACATTGATGGTTCTACTGCCCCAACAGGTTACTTCGATGTAATTGGTGCAGGTTCTCAGTTTGATTCTAGTGTACCGCATGACGAAGGTTACCAAATCTTCCCACGTGATAGCACAGATATTATTCCCGTAACCTTACCGAGCTTATACATCAGCGAAGTAATGCCAAGCACAGCTAGTTCGGTTCCTACCGCTCTTAGTGGTGATTGGTTTGAAGTAAGAAACACGGGCACTACAGCGGTTGACTTTAACGGTATTAGCTGGGATGACGAAAGTGCTACTTCTGGAACCCACACCGTAGGAACAAGCATTAGCCTTCCTGCCGGTGAGGCGGCAGTTTTCTTAGATGCCGCTACTGCGGATGTTAATAGCTGGATTGCTGAATGGGGCCTTAGCGGAACTAACCTAGTTCTTCTTAACCTTGACAATCAGTTTAACGGATTCAGTGATTTAAGTTCTACTGGTGATGCAGTTTATTTATTTGATGCAGATGGTAGAATAATTTCTACTGTGTCCTATGATGCTGCTTCTGTTAATGCAGGCGTATCGCTAGAATTTGACATGAATGGAGTTTATACGGGTAATGCAGTTGATGGAACGAACGGAGCCTATACTAGTCTTTCAAACGACATTGGTAGCCCTGGTGATTTAAATCCTAACTTCAGCTTAGCTGATCTTTTAGGTGATAACATCAGTATCTACCCTAACCCTGCAAGCGCTTACTTTACTATAAGTACTGGCAACAATGCGGAAAAAACTATTTCCGTACGCAATGTTAATGGTCAGTTAGTTAAAACGGTTAGTAGCACTGATGTAGAAGTGAAAGTAAATACCGAAGCTTTGGCGACGGGTGTTTATATGCTAAACATCACTACTGCTGATTATAGCCTAACTCGTAAGTTAGTTATTCGTTAATAATTTTGCTATATAAAAGAAAAGGGGCTCCTTTTGGGGCCCCTTTTTTTAATTAACCCTTGAAAAATTTGATTTTCCCTATCCTAAATATACTTTCCATCATTGGAGCTTTGGGGCTCTTCATATACGGTATGAAAGTGATGAGCGAGGCGATTCAAAAAGTAGCGGGAGCTAAGCTCCGTAGTACTCTGCGAACAATGACCTCCAGTAGAGGGATAGGTGTTTTTACTGGTTTTAGCGTTACCGGTGTTTTACAATCCTCCTCGGCTACCACCGTAATGATTGTAAGCTTTGTAAATGCGGGCTTAATTACTTTAGAACAATCGGTAGGGGTAATTATGGGTGCTAACTTAGGCACCACGGTTACTGCTTGGATTGTAGCGGTATTGGGGATGGGCAAGTTTTCTATCTCTCAATTAAGCTTACCAATATTAGCCCTTGCCTTTCCGCTAATCTTTCTTTCGAAAGAAAAAATGCGTCTCTACGGAGAAGCTATTTTTGGCTTCGCCATTCTCTTTTTGGGTCTTTCTTTTATGCGCGAATCCTTGCCCGACTGGCAAGAGAATATGGAGGCTTTAAATTTTTTAAAGCAATTTAGTTATGAAGGAAGCAGCTATTTATCTGCCCTTCTACTTACCATATTATTTATGCTGCTCGGTGCAGTAGCAACCTTTTTTCTGCAATCTTCTAGCGCGGCCATAGCCCTAACATTGGTACTCACGGCCGAAGGATTTATTTCTTTTCCCTTAGCGGCCGCAATTATTTTAGGGGAAAATATAGGTACGACAATTACCGCCAATTTAGCGGCAGTAGTAGCTAATGTTTATGCCAAACGAGCGGCCCGCGTGCATTTGATCTTCAATGTGCTAGGCGTTATTTGGGCACTGCTTCTTTTCCCCTTTTTTTTAGATTTTGTTGCAGTCTTAAGCCAGTTTTTTTTCAACGGAAACCCTTATCAAGATTATGGGGTAATAGCCTTGTCGCTTAGTTTATTCCACACTTTATTCAACTTCTTTAATATTCTAATCTTTCTCAACTTCGTACCGCTGCTGGTAAAGATATCTACTTGGATGGTTCGCTCCAGAACTTCGGAAGACGAGCTTTTTAGTTTAGATTACATTGGTAGTGGCTTAATGGCAACACCAGAACTCTCTTTATTAGAAGCAAGGAAGGAACTTCTAAATTTTGGTGATTTAATTCGCAAGGCTTACAAGTATATTCCGCTTCTTATTGTAGAAATGGACGAGAAAAAGCTCCATCAATACGTGCAAAAGCTAGAGAAATACGAGGATATTTCCGATCGTATGGAAATGGAAATCTCTAACTATCTCAGTAAAATTAGTCAGAGTGAGTTAAGCACCTTCGGTAATAATCGAGTACGAGCAATGCTTAATGTAGCGAATTACCTGGAGCGTATTGGCGATATCTATTTAGAGGTTAGTCGGAACTTAACAAGTCGCAAAGAACAGAAGGCCTACTTTACTCCCGAAATGCGGAACAGCGTTTTGCGTTTATCAGAGTTAGTATCGCAAAGCCTCGACTTAATGGTTAAGATTATTGATAGCGCAAATAATAAAGATTATTATGAGGCTTCCGTAAAAGTAGAAAGGGAAATCAACAAGCTTTTTAGTGCGCTTAAGGCTGATTATATCGAAAAGGTAGAGAAAGGTAAATACCGCATCCAAAGTGGCATGTACTATAGCGATTTACTCGCGGAGATGGAGCGTATTGCGGACCATGCTGCCAATATCAGTAGCGCCTTATCGTCTAGTGATCTTCAAAACTAAACACCGATAGCAGGGCTGCTTACGCGGATACTTTTATTACCGGCAATATCTATTAATTGCAATTCAAATTTAATAGAGTCCGTTGGGTTGAGCGGATAATTCGAATAATCAAAAGGAGTAGTAATATCGCCTTCTAAAGTTTTATTTTGCCCAATGGGGGTGAGGTTGGGGAGAATATTGTGGAAGGGTAAACAACTATCGCTTGGCGCTATTTGACGGAATTGACCATTCACTTTTTCGTAGTAGTAGATAAAGAGATCGAAACGACTAAGAAACTGATCGTAATTATTTAATAGGCAAGTATCATTGCCGGCGTTAAGGTCTTCGCGACCAATATCGCCATCGCCATCGGTAAAGTATACAGTAAGATCGATAACCCTTCTGTTGTCGGCACTATCGCCCAGGTATTTAATCTCAGCGCTACGCCATTGTAAATTGGGTTGGTCAACAAATTTTTGATTTTGCTCGCAGCTTATAAAAGCTAGGCCAAGACCAATTAAGAGTAGTATTTTTGTAGAGTTAATCCGCATATGTTTACTAAGGTTCATCAAGCAATAAAGTTATCTGATTATGGTCGCCTTAAAAATACGATTTTAAGGACGACATCGTTGGATTTTGATGAAAATGCTCTGGCAATCTTTCAGCTCCAGGCGGAGCACAACCCTGTGTATCGCCAGTGGATAGAGCTTTTAGGGATAAATGCTAAAGCAGTAAAAAGTATCGAAGAAATTCCCTTTTTACCAATTGACTTTTTTAAATCGCAGGCAGTAAGTCTCTTTAGCGCATCTGCCCCCGAGCAATTTTTAAGCTCTGGAACAGGCGGTTACGGGACTAGTAAACATTTAGTGCATGATATTGATTTCTACGATAAAACCTGTCGCACGATATTTCAATCCTTTTACCCTCAGAAAGAGAGATTTTTTATAGCGGCACTTTTGCCTTCTTATTTAGAACGGTCTGGTTCCTCTTTAATTAGAATGGCGCAAGATTTTATTGACCACTCTACTGATTCTGATTCAGGTTTCTTTCTTAATAACTTGGAAGAACTAAGCGAGGTTTTAGCCGGCAAGAAAGCCGCAAATGTGCCTATTTTATTGTTGGGCGTTAGCTTTGCTCTGCTAGATTTGGCCGAATCACATCCCCAAAACCTAGAGGGCTGCATAATTATGGAGACGGGCGGAATGAAAGGGCGACGCAAAGAAATGATTCGCAGTGATTTGCATGCTATCTTGAAGGGTTCTTTTAAAGTAAGCGAGATTCATTCCGAGTATGGCATGACAGAGCTTTTTTCGCAGGCGTATAGTAAAGGGCAAGGACTTTTTAAATGCCCTCCTTGGATGCGGGTTTCGGCACGTCAATTAGAGGATCCATTTACAGCAGTTCCTTTCGGGAAAACGGGCGGTTTAAATATTATTGATTTAGCTAATATTGATAGTTGTGCCTTTATTGAAACACAAGATTTGGCGCGCGTAAATAAGGATGGTAGTTTTGAGGTATTAGGACGTTTTGATCGTGCCGAAGTGCGGGGTTGTAATTTGATGGTTTCTTAAACAAACGACATATGTAAAACCTTCGTTACAGAAGGGTACGCATCTTGCGAAAGCATAAAAAGATATGAAAAAAACATTGGTATTACTGGCTTTGCTCGCCACTCAACTTTTACAAGCACAATTAACCGAGGAGAAAACAGCCTTTGCGGAAAGTCCACGTGGGGAGAAGGCTTTTGAATTAGAAAGAGGCCAATCTTTTTACAGTTTTGAAGGAGATGGTGGGTGGTATAAAGCTCGTAAAGAGGTTTATTTTAATGCGGCCGACTTCGCCGATAAAGAAATTTTAGCGGGTCGAAAATTACGTAACAAGGAGGGGGAAGTAATTGGTAAAAGCATTTTGCCTCTAAAGCTTTATGAAATTGATACCATCGAGGCTTTTCGAGGAGAAGACAGCTACCGAGGCATTATTCAGGGCTATATTTTTAAGACTAATATCGAAGAACGCAGTATTCCTGAAGAAGAGATTTCGCAGATTTTCGAATTGAAAAGTCGTAATGAGCAGCAAGAGCGCTTTGAGGCTCTTTGGGACTTGACCAATGCGGAGGAAAGATCTTACGATGACTTAACCGCTTATATCATCCGCGAAGACAATCGTACTGTCTCCCAACAAAAGGATTTCCGTCTAATCATGATTTTCAGAGGCTCTACCAGTCCTTACGCGGTTATTTCTAATGGACATTCTATAAGTGCTCCCAAAATAAAGGACAATTGGGAGGATGGGGATTTCAAAATCACCTATTTCTATAAAGCTACCGAAAAGCAAAGAGCGGTAATGGACGATATCCTCTTGGAAAACTTAGCTCTTTAAGCAGGAATTAGAAAACTTATTTTTTTGGATAGAGCGGGATAGTCCCTACGATTCTTAGTCGGGCTAAACCCAAGGGAAGGCGAGCATTTTCATCTGAAAAAATCCTCGCTGATGGATTCCATTGATAAGAGAAACCAAGCCAAATGTGCTTGTAACCGGCTCTAATACTTGGCCCGAGGTAAAGTGACACTTCATCACTGATGAAAGCATATCGCCCGTCTATTCCAACTTTTAAATAATTGGTACCCAAGGAGAAGTTTAAGCCAATAGATTGTCCTTCAGCTACCTTCTTATCTAGAAAGGAATTTTCATAGTAGAAGGTAGTGGTCTGAAATAAATCTGAGTTTCCTAAAGGTCTGCGTAAATGTCTACTGTTCATAATGCCCGAGTAAACGGAGCTCCACTCATATAATTGAAGTCCTAATTCAAGATTTACGCTCGATTTTTTTCTTGGGCTACTGAGCTATTTGGGTTGGCTATAAATAGACTTACTAGTAACGAAAGCATCTTAATGACTGGCTTGGTATTTTTTATAAGTCGAGAAACAGCAGCAGGTATTTTCATTTTGTTTATTTTTTCTAAAAGTATCCAAATAAGCTTTTTCTGTCAAGTGCTTGTAGGGTTTGAGCGCTGGCTTTATCGGGAAAAAATTGATAGAATTATACCTAATTGACTCTGCTTGAGTTGGAAAAGATCTTTGTGGCTTAGGGATAACTAAGTGTTTATCCACACTGAAGTAGATATAAGACGTAGTTTAGGCTTGATGATAATACAAAAGGAGTTCCAAATAATGCATTCCTTCCAAGCAATGGCAGCGTCTCCAAAGCCCAGCTTTTAACCGAGCATGTTAATGAAAGATGTTATTGGACTAGGCCTTTTTTAAACTACCTTAATTAAAAAGTAATTCTTCTTTCCCTTTTGAGCCAAAAGGTATTGCTCGCTAATAGCGTCACTAAGGCCTACCGTTTTATCGGTACCAACCTTAACCTTATTAAGGCTAACCCCATTAGCGTGTAGCATCTTACGTGCTTCACCTTTGGAGCTGAACACCTCTGTTTCTTGCGCTAGTAGGTTAATAATTTCCACCCCTTCTTGCAAAAGCTCCTTTTTGATTTCAAACTGTGGCACACCGCTAAAAATTTCTAGTAAAGTGCGCACTCCAAGGTTTTTAAGGTCTTCTTCGGTGCTTTTGCCAAAAAGGATATTGGAGGCTTTTATGGCTAAGTCTAATTCTTTTGCCCCGTGAACCATGGTGGTTACCTCTTCCGCTAATTTGCGTTGTAAGGCTCTTAGATGGGGTGCCTCACTGTGCTCGTTTACCAGTTTGGCAATTTCTTCTTGCCCCAACATGGTGAAGATTTTAATATACTTTTCCGCATCTACATCGCTGGTATTTAACCAAAATTGGTAAAAGCTATAGGGGCTAGTGTACTCGGCAGAAAGCCAAATATTGCCTTCTTCAGTTTTCCCAAATTTGCCACCATCGGCTTTGGTAATTAAAGGGCAGGTAAGTGCGAAGGCTTCGCCACTTTCTTTACGACGAATAAGCTCGGTACCGGTGGTTATATTTCCCCACTGGTCGGAGCCACCCATTTGAATGCGGCAATTATACTCACGGTAGAGATGCAGGAAGTCGTAACCTTGAACCAGCTGGTAAGTGAATTCAGTAAAAGACATTCCTTCGCCTTCACCACTCAGTCTTTTCCTAACCGAGTCTTTGGCCATCATATAATTAACGGTAAGGTGCTTACCGATATCGCGGATAAAATCGAGGAAGGTGAAATCACGCATCCAGTCGTAATTGTTAACTAAGAGGGCGGCATTATTCGCGGCGCTATCGAAGTCTAAGAAAAGACGCAATTGTTCCTTTATGGCGTTCTGATTATGACGTAAAGCGGCTTCATCTAAAAGATTACGCTCTTTGCTTTTGCCCGAAGGATCACCAATCATTCCGGTTGCTCCGCCAATTAGGGCAAGCGGGCGGTGACCAGCATTTTGGAAGTGCTTCAACATCATGATGCTCACCAAGTGGCCAATATGTAAGGAGTCGGCAGTAGGGTCGATACCCACATAAGCCGAGGTCATTTCCTTGGCTAATTGCTCATTGGTTCCGGGCATGGCGTCATGCAGCATTCCGCGCCAGCTTAATTCTTCAACAAAATTGCTCATAGTTCTTCGTAAGACTTACAAAATTAGAGTTTAGGGCTGAAAACCCGCATAGTTTTAGGGGGGTATTTTTTAAAAACCCGTTTTTTTATGGCCCTAAGGCCAAAGATTACCCAAACAACTATTAAAAATTAAATTCTTAGCTACCTTCGCTCAAAATTTTTAGATGCGATATGCGGTAACTGGCGCCACGGGTTTAGTGGGTTCACATGTGGTTTATAATTTGCTTTTGCAGGATGCGCAGGTAGTAGTATTGCACCGTGCGCAGTCTAATAAAAACGCTTTATTAAAAGTGTTTTCTTGCTATAGCATTGAGGCTGAGACTTTGTTTGCGAAAATTATTTGGCAGGAAGTAGACCTTTTGGACGGATCTGACCTTTATAAGATTTTCCCAGATATTGATATCGTCTTTCACTGCGCCGCCACGGTCAGTTTTAACCCACGCGACTATCAGAGCACGGTGGTAGATAATCCTAAAATTACCGCTAATGTGGTAAACGCGGCTCTGGCGGCGAAGGTTAAGAAGTTTATTCACGTTAGTAGTGTGGCGGCTTTGGGAAGAAAGCCCGGAGAAAACCATTTGAATGAAGAAAGCTACTGGACAGATAGTGACGAAAACTCTAATTACGCTATTGGTAAGCACGCGGCTGAAATGGAGGTGTGGCGCGCTAGAGAAGAGGGTTTAGCGGTGGCCATTGTCAATCCCACTATAATTTTAGGTCCAGGCAATTGGTCGCAAGGTTCGGCGGCTTTAATTAAAAATATTGCGGATGGGTTTGACTATTATACCAAAGGTATTAATGGCTTTGTAGATGTACGTGATGTAGCAGCCATTATGCTACGATTAGCGAAGGAAGAAATAGAAGGAGAACGTTTTGTGTTGGTTTCGGAGAATCGCAGCTATCAAGAGGTTTTCGCTATGATGGCCGAAGCTTTGGCGGTAAAAGGCCCGCAGACGGAAGTGAAGCCTTGGATGAGCGCATTGGCCTGGCGTTGGGAGGCTTTAAAAAGTAGAATAACGGGCAAAGCTCCCTTAATAACCAAAGAAACAGCCCGTAGCTCTTTGGGTCTTTACTATTACGAAAATGATAAGCTTATAAAAGCTCTAGATTATCGTTTTATCCCAATAGAAAAATCGATTTCAGACTTGGCTAATTTTTATCAGCGCGATCGGTAAGTGAGTCCCCAGAGTCTGTGCTATCTACTGGCGTCTTAGCCTGCGCAGAACTGTCTATTCTGGCTGCTTCTTTCTTAGCCAACTCTTCTTTTTCTGATAGGCTTTCGCTTTCAGCTTTACTGCTCATGGTACTCAAGTTGGTTATTACCTCTTCATAGAGAAGGTCCATTTTTTCAGCGTTACGCGAGTAAAAACGAAAAGAGCTATCGTATTGAGATTCTCTGATATTATGCTTATCCCAAAGATTGGTGTAATGATCAATGGTATAAAGTGAATCCCCTAGTACTTTCTTACCAATACGCGCACCTTCAATAATATGCACGTCGGTTAAAATCACAATCATTTTATCCTCGGGAATTACCCAGGCAGGAATATCTGCTGTTTTCTTAGGCCCATCAGGGGCACAGGCAGTGAGGAAAGCTAGGCTTAGGCCAAGATAGTATTTATACTTCGCGGTCAAACTCAAGTCTTTGGGCGGCTTTGTTTTCAGAAATTTTTCCATTATCCCAAACCAGGCTGCCATTTACAAAAGTATGGGTAACGCGGGCCTTAAAGGTGGTTTCTTCAAAGGGAGACCAGCCACATTTCGAAAGAATATTTTCTTTGCTTACTCGCCATGGTCTAGAAGGGTCAACAATGCAGATATCGGCCCAATAACCTTCGCGTAAAAAGCCCCTGTCTTTAATATTGAAAAGAATAGCGGGGTTATGACACATCTTCTCCACTAGCATTTCCACACTTATTTTGTGGTCACGCACGAACTCCATCATGGCGGGTATAGCGTGTTGTACCAAAGGTCCACCGCTCGGGGCAGATAAGTAAGGGTTATTTTTTTCCTCCCAGGTGTGCGGTGCGTGATCAGTCGCAATAACATCAATTTTACCGTCTACCACGGCCTTGAAAATAGCCAGACGATCACTTTCATCTTTAACCGCGGGGTTCCACTTTATTAGGCTGCCTTTTTCGGCATACTGCTCGCTATTAAACCACAAGTGGTGGATACAAGCTTCGGCGGTAATTTTCTTTTCCGCTAAGGGTAATTTATTGTCAAAAAGCTCACATTCTTCGGCCGTGCTGATGTGGAATACATGCAGGCGGCTGCCAAACTTTTTAGCTAATTCTACCGCCATGCTAGACGATTTATAACAGGCTTCACGGCTGCGAATAAGCGGATGCATTTCCATGGGGATATTAGCACCATACTTGGCTTCTGCTGCCGCAAGATTTGCTTTTATCGTGGCTTCGTCTTCACAATGCGTAATAATGGGGATATTTACCTGCGAGAAGATAGCCTCCAAAGCTTTTTGGTCATCTACCAGCATATTGCCGGTACTGCTTCCCATAAATACTTTTACGCCTGGTACCCAGCGAGGGTCAATTTTTTTGAGTTCTTCTAAATTGTCGTTTGCACCCCCCATATTAAAGGCGTAGTTGGCAAAAGATTTTTCTGCTGCAATGGTATATTTAGCTTCTAACTTTTCTATGGTTGTAGCGGCAGGTTTGGTATTGGGCTGTTCAATATAGGACGTGATTCCGCCAGCGATAGCGGCTTTAGACTCACTGTAAATATCTCCTTTATGGGTAAGTCCTGGCTCACGAAAATGTACCTGATCATCAATAATCCCCGGTAAGACGTAACTTCCAGCGGCATCAATTATTTGGGTATCACTATCACGCTGACTAAGGTTAGGAGCAATCTTAACTATGCGTCCCTCCTCAATATACAGGTCGCTTTCGGTGGTTTGCCCCTCATTTACCAAACGGGCATTTTTGATTAAAATCTTCCTTTTCATGGTTCAAAAGCAGCTTATTGGTGGCGTCTTAACAGGCTTCGTAGTTTCAATTTTAGCACGCCAAAAACGGCTTCGTTTATAATTCCCGAACTCATTTTGGAGGTTCCCAAGGTTCGATCGGTAAAAATAACGGGCACTTCTTTTATTTTAAATCCTAATTTGTGAGTAATAAATTTCATTTCGATTTGAAAGGCATAGCCTACGAAACGAATCTTTTTAAAATTCATTTTTTCTAGCACTTCTCTGCGGAAGCAAACAAAACCTGCGGTAGTGTCTTCTACAGGAATTCTTAAAATAATACGCACGTATCGTGAGGCAAAATAGCTTAGTAATACGCGGCTCATGGGCCAGTTTACTACATTCACTCCTTTTACATAACGCGAGCCGATAGCCATTCCGTACTTTTCTTCTTTACAAGTTTTATAAAGAAGTTCTAAGTCTTTGGGGTCATGTGAAAAGTCAGCATCCATTTCAAAAATGAATTGATAGTCTCTTTCCAAGGCCCAACTAAAACCCGCTATATAAGCGGTGCCCAGTCCTTGTTTACCAGCACGAGGCAAAAGAAAAAGTTTGTGTTCGTATTCACCTTGTAGGTGTTTCACAATCTCTTGCGTACCGTCGGGCGAGTTGTCATCTACAATAAGAACATTGTAGTCGGAATGGAGAGAAAATACCGTACGGATAATCCGTTCGATGTTTTCTTTTTCATTGTAAGTTGGTATGACTACTAGCGCTTCAGACAAAGGATGGAATTATTTAATGGGCAAAAGTACATATTAATGGTCGGAATTAGATTGATAGAAAGCTAAAGAATCGAATTCAGTTTATAAACTCTAAAAGCGCCTTAAATAGTATTAGACATAAAAAAACCCTGCCAGTAAAAGCAGGGTTTTAACAAAATTTTATGGCAATTATTTACTAGCGGTAAGGCTAGCGCCTAAATACTCACGGTTTAAGCGAGCGATATTTTCTAAGGAAATTCCTACTGGGCACTCTTCTGCGCAAGCGCCAACGTTAGAACAGTTTCCAAAACCCTCTAGGTCCATCTGGTTAACCATGTTTTCTACGCGGTCTTTTGCTTCTACTTTACCTTGCGGTAGAAGGGCAAGTTGAGAAACCTTAGCGGATACAAATAACATAGCCGATGCATTAGGACAAGCTGCTACGCAGGCACCACAACCAATACAAGTGGCAGCGTTAAAAGCCGCGTCTGCATCTGACTTAGGAACGGGAATAGCATTAGCATCTAAGGTATTACCAGAGGTGTTTACCGATACAAAACCACCGGCTTGAATAACACGATCAAAGGCAGCGCGATCTACGGCTAAATCTTTTAAAACGGGGAAGGCTTTGGCGCGGAAGGGCTCCACGTAAATAGTATCGCCATCCTTAAATTTACGCATGTGCAGCTGACAGGTAGTGGTGCCCGTTTCTGGTCCGTGCGGTTCTCCGTTAATGTGCATCGAGCACATACCACAAATACCTTCACGGCAATCGTGATCGAAGGCTACTGGATCATCCCCTTTATCAATTAACTCTTCGTTTAATTGATCCATCATTTCTAAGAACGAGCTATCTGCGCTTACGTCTTTAACCTGATAGTCTTTTAAACTTCCTTTACTTTCGGTATTAGCTTGACGCCAAACTTTTAATTTTAAATCCATGCTTCTAATTTTTTTAGGGCCCGTGGCCAGTTTTACTTGTAGCTGCGTGTTTTCAACTCAACGTTTTCGAAAACCAAATCTTCTTTAATTAACTCGGCTTCACTGGGGTTGCCAGTATATTGCCAAGAACTAACAAAGGCAAACTCTTCATCGCGACGTAAAGCTTCTCCTTCTTCAGTTTGAAATTCTTCTCTAAAGTGGCCACCACAAGATTCTTCTCGCTCGAGGGCATCTTTACACATTAACTCGCCTAATTCCATAAAGTCGGCCACGCGCATGGCTTTATCCAACTCCGGATTCATTTCATTTTTGGTACCAGGTACTCTTACGCTGGCCCAGAAATCGGCTCTTAAAGCACTAATTTCTTTAATTCCTTCTTGTAGACCCTGAGCATTACGGGCCATACCGCACTTGTCCCACATAATTTTTCCGAGGGCACGGTGATAATGATCTACCGAGTGCTTTTTGGTAGTTTTATTAAGAAGGGTATCAATGGTTTCTTTTACCTCAGATTCTGCCTTAGCAAAAGCTTCTTGGTTAGTGTCAATTTCGCCTGTTCTAATTTCCTCCGAAAGGTAATCGCCAATAGTGTAAGGGATTACGAAATAGCCATCGGCTAAACCTTGCATTAAGGCCGAAGCGCCTAAGCGGTTAGCACCGTGATCGGAGAAGTTTGCCTCTCCTAATGCGAATAAACCAGGAACGTTAGTCATTAAGTTATAATCTACCCACAGGCCGCCCATAGTATAGTGCACCGCTGGATAAATCATCATAGGCGTTTGGTAAGGATTGTCATCTACAATTTTCTCGTACATGGCAAAAAGGTTACCGTATTTGGCCTCCACTACCTGAGTTCCAAGCTCTTTAACCTGTTCTTTAGAGGGATTGTCGATTCCTTGAATGGTGGCTTCGGTTTTACCGTAGCGCTCTATGGCAGCGGCAAAATCTAAATAAACCGCTTCGCCAGTTTTATTAACACCAAAACCCTCGTCGCAACGTTCCTTAGCGGCACGAGAAGCAACATCTCGTGGTACTAGGTTACCGAAACTTGGATAACGACGTTCTAAGTAATAATCTCTTTTTTCTTCTGAAAGATCGGTAGGCTTGAGCTTGCCTTCACGAATAGCTTCCGCATCCTTCAAATCTTTGGGAACCCAAATTCTACCGTCGTTTCTTAGGGATTCACTCATCAGCGTAAGCTTAGACTGGTGCGAACCAGAAACGGGAATACAAGTGGGGTGAATCTGTGTAAAACAAGGGTTAGAGAAAGCCGCACCTTTTTTATGTGCTTTCCAAGCAGCAGAACCATTAGAGCCCATAGCATTGGTAGAAAGGTAGAACACGTTTCCATAACCGCCGGAAGCGATAACTACGGCGTGAGCACCGAAGCGCTCTACCTTACCATTCACTAAATTTTTAGCGATAATACCGCGGGCTTTGCCATCAACGGTAACCACGTCTAACATTTCGTGGCGGTTGTATAATTTCACCTTGCCTTTAGAAATTTGGCGGCTTAAAGCCGAATAAGCTCCTAAAAGTAATTGTTGACCAGTTTGACCTTTAGCGTAAAAAGTACGGCTTACCTGAACCCCACCAAATGAGCGGTTATCTAGGTTGCCGCCGTATTCACGGGCGAAAGGAACACCTTGGGCAACAGCTTGATCAATAATATTAGCCGATACTTCCGCTAAGCGGTAAACATTGGCTTCACGAGAGCGGTAATCGCCCCCTTTAATGGTATCGTAAAAGAGGCGATAAACAGAATCGCCGTCGTTTTGGTAATTTTTGGCGGCATTAATCCCTCCTTGAGCGGCAATAGAGTGTGCACGACGGGGAGAATCTTGAAAACAAAATGCCTTTACATTATAGCCCATCTCTGCTAAAGAAGCAGCAGCCGAGCTACCGGCTAGGCCAGTGCCGATTATAATTACGTCAATATTTCTTTTGTTGGCAGGATTTACAAGACGGATATTGGCCTTATGATTTTGCCATTTCTTTTCTAATGGGCCTTCGGGAGTGCGTGAATCTAACTTCATAATCTGTCTTTTAATTTTTTGCCATTAATATAAATACCGGTATGATCGCAAAACCTAAGGGCACAATAATCGAAAATGCTGCGCCTACCTTTTTAATAAAGGGCGTGTAGCGGCTGTGGTTAATGCCTAAGGTTTGGAAGGCACTTTGGAAGCCATGGTAAAGGTGGAAGGCTACGGCAGCCATTGCAATAACATACAGTATAACCATAATTAAACCTGAGGTTCCATCTTGGTATGTCTTAATAACAACAGAAGCAAGGTCTTTGTTTCCGGCAGCATCAGTGCCAATTTCGCCCCAGTGCATGGTGTACCAGAACTGACTCATGTGTAAAATAATGAAAGCAAGAATGATAGTGCCTAAAAGACCCATATTGCGCGAAGCCCAAATGGAATTGCGATTGGGCTTATAGCTTTCATAACGCTGAGGACGCGCTTTGCGATTCTGCATAGCGAGGTAAATACCGTCTATTGCGTGGAATAAAATACTGGCGTATAAAAAGTAGCTTACAAATTTAATCAGCGGAAAGCTGGTCATAAATTTTGCATAAGCATTAAACTGTTCTTGCCCCGCGGTGCTGAGATTGAGTAGCTGTAAATTACCAATAAGGTGAATGATTAAAAAGGAGATTAAGAATAATCCGGTAAGCGACATCCAATACTTTTTAGCGATGGATGAGCCTAAAATCCCTGAGTTTGCCATTTCTGTTGCTGTGTTCTGTGTTTGCGCAAATTTAAGAAGTAGGAGGGACTTCCCAACGTCTAATTTTATTTAGAATCATTACAAGAATTGAGGGCGATCATAAATTGCAAGAGCAGCCTAACTTCTTACCTTTGCGAGACATCAAATATTTAGCATGAGATACGATAGAATTGATTCTAAACTTTTTATAGAAAACCGTAAGCGTTTTGCTGCGCATCTGCCGGCAGGCGCAATGGCCATTTTTAATGCCAACGATGTGATGCCCACCAATGCGGACGGGACTTTACCCTTTGTACAAAACCGCGATTTATTTTACTTATCTGGCGTAGACCAAGAAGAAAGTATTTTACTAGTATTCCCCGATGCTTTTAACCCGCGTTATAAAGAAATATTATTTTTAGTAGAAACCAACGATCAGATTGCACGCTGGGAAGGTGCGAAGCTGGATAAAGAACAGGCTACAGCAGTAAGCGGAGTAGAAACGGTATTTTGGTTAGGTGAATTTGATAAAGTTTTACGCGAAGTAATTTGCCAAGCCAAGTCAGTTTACTTGAATTCTAACGAGCAACTGCGCGCTGCTTCACCGGTAGAAACCCGCGACGAGCGCTTTCGCAAGATGCTAATGGAGAAATATCCTTTGCATGAGTATGAACGCGCTGCACCAATAATGCACAGCCTACGCGCTATTAAGTCACCTGTAGAAGTAGACTTAATGCAAAAATCTTGCGACATTAATACCAAGGCTTTTCAGAGGATATTGAAATTCTTGAAGCCCGGTGTAATGGAGTATGAATTAGAAGCAGAATTTATTCACGAGTACAAGCGCAATGGCGCAACGGATTTTAGTTATACCCCTATTATCGCTAGTGGTGCCAGTGCTTGCGTGCTGCATTATATTGAAAACAACCGCGAGTGTAAAGACGGTGATTTAGTATTATTTGATTGCGGAAACTGGTATGCCAATTATGCCAGCGATGTTACCCGCTGCTATCCGGTAAACGGTAAATTCACTAAGCGTCAAGCGGAAGTATATAATGCCGTTTTAAGGGTGCAAAAAACCTCTCTCGATTTATTACGTCCCGGTAACCAGCTGCACCATTTTCATAAAGAAGTGGGGGAGTTAATGACCGCGGAATTATTGCAATTAGGCCTGCTGGATAAGACCGATGTGAAAAATCAAGATCCCAACTGGCCGGCTTATAAGAAGTACTTTATGCATGGTACTTCGCATTATATTGGCTTAGACGTGCATGATGTAGGTCATTGGGATGTGAAAATGGAAGTAGGTAATGCTTTCACCTGTGAGCCGGGTATTTATATTCCAGAAGAAGGTATCGGCATTCGTATTGAAGACGATATCGTTCTCGGTGAAAAGGAAAACCTCAATATGACCAGTGGAATTCCTAAAGAAGTAGAAGAGATTGAAGATTTTATGAATAGTTAATCATAAAATGACAACAATAAGAACTGCCTTTTCGCAAGATCATGGCGGTTTTTTTTTAGACCGACTCTCTGTAAATTTGACCTAAGATTAGCCCTTGCACAATTTAGAGTTTCAATATAAGAATACCAAGTTTACCGCTTCCGACTCCGGGCAGGGTAAAGCGGTGGTGTTTTTGCACGGCTTTTTGGAGAACCGCGCTATGTGGGCCGAACTGCAAGAAGCACTGCCCAAGAAATACCGTTGTATTAGCCTCGATTTACCCGGTCACGGTGAAAGTGAAAATCTCGCCTATGTGCATAGCATGGAGGAGATGGCAGAAGTGGTAAAAGCCTTGCTGGATCATTTAAAAATTCGCCGTGCTATAGTGGTAGGTCATTCACTAGGTGGTTATGTAGCTTTAGCTTTAGCGGATAGCTATCCGGATATGTTGAAAGGCATGGTCTTGATAAACTCCACCGCTAGAGCAGATGGGGAAGAACGCCAGCGCAACCGCGACCGGGCCATAAATTTGGTGAAGCGCAATCATAAATCTTATGTGCGCAATTCTATTCCCATGCTCTTTAGGCCGGTGAATCGAAAAAAGTATCACGAGGAGGTGAAGAAAATAAAGACGGAAGCGCTGCAAACATCAGCGCAAGGAATAGTGGCGGCTTTGGAAGGAATGAAAATTCGGATAGACCATGAAGTGATTTTAAACTTTGCGCCTTATCCTATTTTATTTGTGGCTTCTAAAAAGGACCCCGTTTTGCCTTGGGAGCAATTGGAGGAGCAGTTTTTCCACGAGTCGGTGGAGCCTTTGGTTTTGAGTGAGGGACATATGAGTCACATTGAAAATTTCCCTGAGCTTTTGGCGGGCTTAAAGCAATTTTTAGCGAAGGTTTAAAATCTTCCCCAACAAACACCGACCATTAAGTGCGCCTGAAAATACTTCCAAAGCAAGGAGATATTTCAGTAGAAATTAAAAAACTCATTAAGGGGAAAGCCCTGAATTACTCTTTATTTTTTTGAGTCTAGCAGGACCTTGGGAATAAGTAACATCGCTCTCTGTTATTTTTCCTCAAGCTGATAATTGTTTACAAGAACAGAAGCAGAAATCTGAAGGATTCTTTCTAATTCTCTTATCATGTCAACAGTTAATTTCTTTTTTCGATTTAATATCTCTGATACTCGGCTTTTGCCTCCAATAACACCAACCAAATCCTTTTGGCGTAGATTTAATTCTTCCATTCGGATTTTAATTGCTTCAATTGGGTCTGGTGCCTCAATCGGATAATGCTTGTTTTCAAAATTCTCTATTATTAAGGATAGGATCTCAGCTTCATCACCTTCTTGGGAATCAATCGGAGCGTCAAAAATTACTTCTAAACGTTTTAGTGCTTCCCGATAGTCTTTGTCGGATTTAATGGGTTTCAGATTCATAATTATTTATTTTAAATCGTATCAGCATTTATTTTGTCATACTCTGCATGAGTGCCTATAAATCGAATAAATGCCCATTGCCTTTCGTAATTGAATTTTACGATTAGGCGGTAAGAGTTTCCTTTAATATTGAAAACCACACGTCCATTTTTAAGTACACTTGCTGAAATGTAAGTTTGCTTAATGTCGCTGGGAGATAACCACTGAGCATTTTTGGCAGTGTCGTACCAAGTCTTCAAATACTGTTCGGAGTCAGCGTGTTTTTCCCAATATTCTCGGAGCGTGCTTTTTGCGATTATTCGTTTCATCAACCGATGTATAGAACAAAGATACAATTAGTTCTCTAAAGTAGAACTTATGATTGGTTTTTTGATGGTAAAAGCTAACTGAGTCACATCGAAAATTTCCCTGAGCTTTTGGCGGGCTTAAAGCAATTTTTAGCGAAGTCTTAAGATGTCGTCTCCTAAAACCCTAAGCTCAAAATAATTTGAGTTCGGGTTTTAAATTATGCGAAAATGGAGGCGATCTAGTGCAGCGATTAATGGTTTACCCTATGGTAAATACTTCGCTAAACTAGGGCCTCAGATATTTCTTTGAAATAGGGCAAATTCCGTATTTTCTTATTCTTCATTAAATGAACTCCAACCTTGGGCGCTTAAAGGAATGTACTTCCCGTCACGGGTCACCAAATTCTTTTCTTTGGTATCACTAACCATATGGCCAATAACGCTCAGGTGAGGATTGCCCTTAATTTTATCGTGATCTTCAATGGGAATGGTAAAGAGTAGTTCGTAGTCTTCCCCGCCGTTTAAAGCAATAGTGGTCGCATTGAGTTTAAACTCTTCACACAGTTTAAATACACTGGGGTCAATGGGAATCTTTTCTTCGTAAAGTTGAATGCCCAAATTTGAGTTTTCGCAAAGGTGATTGGCTTCTGAGCTTAAACCGTCAGAAATATCAATCATTGAAGTTGGCTTTACGCCAAGCTTACGCAGAAGCTCAGGAATGTCTTTGCGTGCTTCGGGTTTTAACTGACGTTCTAATACATACTCATTGCCACCTAGCTCTGGCTGAATGTCGGGGTTTTCTTTAAAGACACGTTTTTCACGCTCTAATATTTGCAGTCCCATATAGGCGCCGCCTAAATCGCCACTAACTACTACTAAATCTTTCTCCTTGGCACCAGAGCGCAATACTTCTTGACCTTCTTCTACTTCGCCAATAGCGGTAATGCTAATCATTAAGCCAGAATAGGACGAGGTGGTGTCACCGCCCACTAAATCTACCTCATAAACCTGGCAAGCCTTGCGAATGCCTTCGTATATTTTATCGAGATACTCAATGCCAAAGCGATTGCTAATGGCCAAGTTTACGGTAATCTGCGTGGGACGACCGTTCATAGCATATATGTCAGAAAGATTAACCACTACCGCCTTATAACCTAAATGCTGAGGGGGCACATAACTCAGGTCAAAGTGAACGCCTTCCACCAGCATATCGGTGCTAACCAAAACTCTACCGCTCAGGAATTCTAAAATAGCGGCATCGTCGCCAATACCTTTAATACTAGATGATTGACTTAGAGGAAAGTTTTGCGTTAATCTCTTAATCAAGCCAAACTCACCGATTTTTTCTAAGCTGGTAAACTCTTCTTCTCTTTCTTCTGCCATTTTGCAAAAGTAGCCAAATATGGCAGTTCAATTAGAGATAAGCCCATGATTTCTGCCTTAGCCATTTTTGGGTGGAAAATTTAATTTCTGATGGTGAAAGGAAAGCTATTTGTAGACTAAAGTGGCAGCAGCAGTAGGCTGGCAAAGCCTCGGTTTTTATGAATAAAAAGCCATTTGCGGACGATTTAGACAATAGGGTTTATCATCTTGCTTGACTATAAGAATAATGACGCTCTCTATTTTATAGGGAAGGGCTATTGCTTACATTTGCATTAATTTTGACTAAATCTAAATAGCTTATGATAAAGGTGTCAGAAACAGCGAGAGTGCGCCTGGAGAGCCTTCTTAGCGAAAGCGGAAAAGCTTTAGAAAACACATATATACGAGTAGGCGTGGATAGCGGCGGTTGCAGCGGTCTATCTTATAACCTCGATTTCGACTCAGAAATGAAAGAAAGCGATAAACTTTTTGAAGATCAAGATGTAAAGATAGTGGTGGACAAGAAGAGCTTTTTATACCTAATTGGCACTACCCTCGAATATAGTGGAGGGCTGAATGGAAAAGGATTTTCCTTCAATAATCCCAATGCTTCTCGCACCTGCGGCTGCGGCGAAAGCTTTGCGGTTTAATTTTTAAATCTCATTATGAAAACAGAAGAGAGTTACCTAGACGAAGTTACCGCTTCCGAATACAAATACGGTTTTTACACAGATATTGAATCCGATAAGGTTCCAGCAGGATTAAGCGAAGAAGTAATTCGCATTATTTCCGCCAAAAAAGGTGAACCAGAATGGATGCTCAAATGGCGCTTAGAAGCCTATGAGCAATTTTTAACCATGAAAGAACCGGATTGGGCGAATGTTTCCTACCCGAAACCAGATTTACAAGCTATATCGTTTTACTCTGCGCCTAAGCGTAAAAAGGAACTGGAAAGTTTGGATGAGGTCGATCCTGAATTACTGAAAACCTTTGAGAAATTGGGGATTTCATTAGACGAGCAAAAACGTCTTTCCGGTGTAGCCATGGATGTTGTGGTTGATTCCATTTCAGTGAAAACTACCTTTCGCGAAAAGCTGGGTGAATTGGGAATTATTTTCTGCTCCATCTCGGATGCGATTAAGGAATACCCCGATCTAGTAAAAAAATACTTAGGTACAGTGGTGCCTAGAAGCGATAACTTTTATGCCTCTTTAAATTCGGCGGTATTTACCGACGGGAGCTTTTGCTATATACCCAAAGGTGTACGTTGCCCGATGGAGCTTAGTACCTATTTCCGTATTAACGAGGCCGGTACGGGTCAGTTTGAGCGTACCCTATTAATTGCAGATGAAGCTAGCTACGTATCGTATTTAGAAGGTTGTACTGCCCCCATGCGTGATGAGAATCAATTGCATGCCGCGGTGGTAGAGCTGGTAGCTTTAGATGATGCCGAAATCAAATACTCTACCGTGCAAAACTGGTATCCAGGTGATAAAAACGGTAAGGGCGGTGTTTTCAATTTTGTTACTAAGAGAGGCATCTGCGAACGCAATGCAAAAATTTCATGGACCCAAGTAGAGACGGGCTCAGCAGTGACTTGGAAATATCCTTCTTGTATTTTAAAAGGAGAGAATTCGGTAGGGGAGTTTTACTCCGTAGCCGTAACCAATAATTACCAGCAAGCCGATACCGGTACGAAAATGATTCACCTTGGCAAGAATACCAAGAGCACCATTATAAGTAAAGGTATTTGTGCGGGTAAAAGTAACGGTAGCTATCGCGGTCTGGTGAAAATTGGTCCGCGCGCTGAGAATGCTCGTAATTTCTCACAGTGCGATTCACTGTTAATGGGTAGCAGCTGTGGTTCACACACTTTCCCCTATATCGAAACACAAAATAAAAGCGCCAAGGTAGAGCATGAGGCTACTACCAGTAAGATTGGTGAAGATCAAATATTTTACTGTAAGCAAAGAGGTATTGGCGAAGAAGAAGCCATTGCACTAATTGTAAACGGTTATTGTAAGGATGTATTAAGTCAGTTACCCATGGAATTTGCAGTAGAAGCGCAAAAGCTTCTTGCGATTAGTCTAGAGGGTTCAGTAGGTTAAGAATTGTAGAAAAAAAGCTATGTTAAAAATAACTAATCTCCACGCAAATATCGGAGATAAAGAGATTTTAAAAGGAATAAATTTAGAAGTTAAACCAGGTGAGATTCATGCTATTATGGGACCAAATGGTTCCGGTAAGAGTACCTTATCGTCGGTAATTGCGGGTCGCGAAGACTATGAAATTACCGCTGGTCACATTGACTTTGAAGGCGAGGATTTAAGTGACCTCGGTGCAGAAGAAAGAGCCCATAAAGGCATCTTTTTATCTTTCCAGTATCCAGTAGAAATACCGGGTGTAACGGTTACAAACTTTATTAAAACTGCTATAAACGAAACTCGTAAAGCGCGCGGAGAGGAGCCAATGCCCGCTAACATCATGCTTAAGCAGATGCGCGAGAAAATGGGTCTTCTAGAAATTGATAGTGCCTTTTTAAGCCGCTCCTTAAATGCCGGTTTTTCTGGGGGAGAGAAGAAGCGTAACGAGATTTTTCAAATGGCGATGTTAGAGCCAAAATTGGCTATTCTCGATGAAACTGATTCTGGTTTAGATATTGATGCACTGCGCATTGTAGCTAGCGGCGTTAATAAATTGAGGAGCAAGGATAATGCGATTATCGTTATTACTCACTACCAAAGATTATTAGAGCATATCGTTCCCGATTTTGTGCATGTACTGCACAAGGGGAGAATTGTGAAGAGTGGGGATAAAAATCTTGCTCTCGAGCTAGAAGCTAAAGGATACGATTGGTTGAAGGAAGAAGCAGCCGTTTAAGTCGAATTGCATAAAATTGATTTTAAATGGAAGCATTAAAAGATAAATTAGAATCCTCTTTTCTCGTTCTAGAAAACGAGTTAAACGGTCAAGCAGATACAGCCGTTCACGGTCTCCGTCGCGAGGCTTTTAAGCGCTTTTTGCAGATGGGATTCCCTACGAAGCGTCACGAAGAGTGGCGTTATACAAACTTAAAGCCCATTCTTAAGCACGACTACCGCATCTTCCCTAAGGAGGATACTTCGGTAGAGTTTAAGGATATCAAACGCTTTTTCTTGAGCGATCAGGATACTTACAAATTGGTTTTTGTAGATGGTGTTTACAGTTCTTGGCTCAGTCAAACTACACACCAAGGCTTTGATGTATGCACTTTTAGCAATATGCTAGATAAGTACAAAGAGGTTAGTGACGAGTATTTTGCTAAGGCTTTGCCGAAAGAGGAAGCTCTAGCGGCGGTAAATACTGCCTTTGCTAAAGAAGGAGCATTTATTCGCATTAAGAAAAATATTACCGCTGATAAACCAGTGGAATTACTTTTTGTAAGTACCGATCACGGTCACGAGATAATGACGCAGCCCCGCAATTTAGTGGTGGTAGAAGAGAACGCTGAGGTAACGATTATCGAACGTCATCAGAGTTTAAGCAAGAGCGCAGTTTTAACCAATACTGCTACCGAAATTTTTGCTTTGCGCGATTCACGTCTCAATTATTACAAGATCCAAAACGACAATGAAACTGCTTCAATAATAGATAGTACTAGCGTAAAGCAGTACCGAAATTCTAGTGTGAATGTGGGTACTTTTTCTTTTGGAAATAAACTAATTCGTAATAATCTTAACTTCTTTATTGAAGAAGAGCATACTGAAAGCATCCTCGACGGTATCACCATTATTGGCGATGGCCAAACGGTAGACCACCATACTTTGGTGGATCATAAAGTGCCGAATTGTTATAGTGATGAGATGTATAAGGGTATTTTCGATGGCAATGCTAATGGTGTTTTTAGCGGCAAGGTAATGGTGCATCCTCATGCCCAGAAGACCAACGCTTTTCAAAAAAACAACAACGTATTACTGACCGATAAAGCTTCAATAGACACTAAGCCACAGTTGGAGATTTATGCCGACGACGTGAAGTGCTCACACGGTTGTACCATTGGTCAGCTAGATGATGAAGCATTGTTTTATATGATGAGTAGAGGGATTCCTGAAAAGGAAGGGAAGGCTCTTTTACTTTATGCCTTTGCCAATGATGCCCTACGTAATGTGAAATTACCGGCTCTGCGTAAACGTCTTAATAAGCAAATTGCCATCAAGCTGAATGTCAACCTCGATTTTGAATTATAATTTTAAGATTAGATCCTTCTTTTTAGCTCTGTAGCCCATTAATTTTATGATAGATATTCAGTCCATTCGTGCGCATTTTCCCATTTTAGATCAAGAGGTGAACGGAAAGCCTTTGGTTTACCTTGACAATGCCGCAACCACTCAAAAACCGCTTAAGGTAATTGAAGGGGTGGATGATTATTACCGCAGGATTAATAGCAATGTACACCGTGGTGTGCATCACCTTAGTGGTTTAGCTACCGATGCGATGGAAGGGGCGAGAGCGAAAATTCGCAACCATATTAATGCGGCGCGAGTGGAAGAAGTGATCTTTACCAAAGGTACCACCGATGGTATTAATTTACTCACTAGCTCGCTCGCCAAAGGTTTGGTTAAGGAAGGCGATGAGATAATTATTTCCCATCTCGAGCATCATAGTAATATTGTGCCATGGCAAATGCTGTGCGAGCAAACCGGCGCAGTGCTGAAGGTTATCCCTATTAATGATAAGGGGGAGCTGGAGCTTGATGCTTTCCAAAATTTGCTTAGCGCGAAAACCAAATGGTTAGCCGTTAACCATATTTCAAATGCCTTAGGGACCATTAACCCGGTTAAGGAAATGATTAAGATGGCGCATGATGTTGGTGCGAAGGTCTTAATTGATGGTGCCCAAGCAGCGCCGCATTTAAAAATTGATGTACGCGATTTGGATGTGGATGTTTACGTACTAAGCGGCCATAAGTTATTCGGCCCTACTGGTATCGGTGTTTTATACGGCAAAAAGGAATTCTTAGAGGAACTACCTCCCTACCAAGGCGGGGGTGAGATGATTGCTGAGGTGACTTTTGAAAAGACAAGCTATGCGGGATTACCTCATAAGTTCGAAGCCGGTACGCCTAATATTGCGGGTGCTATCGGTTTGGGACTGGCAGTTGATTATGTAAACGAAATCGGCCTAGAAAACATTTCTGCCTACGAGCAAGAACTTTTGGAATACGCGACGCAAGAGTTAAAAGCTAATTTTCCGAATCTCCGAATTTTTGGAGAAGCCGAACATAAAACGAGTGTAATTTCTTTCCTAATCGGCGATATTCACCCCTACGACTTAGGTGTGATATTAGACAAATTAGGAGTGGCGATGCGCACGGGTCATCACTGCACCCAACCTATTATGCAACGCTTTAATATTCCCGGTACCTTAAGAGCAAGTTTTGCCTTTTACAATACTAAATCTGAAATAGACCAAATGATTGCCGCTTTACAAAAAGGTGTTGCGATGTTAAGTTAGGAAGCATGAAAAAATGGGTGCTTAAGGCAATTATCCAAAAGTTGATTTCTTGGCTACCGAATAGTCATAAGGTTAATTTTTGGTTTCAAAAAAACATTACCAAGGGGGTTCGCCTAAGCGATGATTATTTTGGTGATAAACTAGTGCACGCGGAAGATCACCTCAAGCATTTTCGAGGGCACCTGCCGCAAGGCCAGTTTTGTAGCCTCGAATTAGGCACGGGTTGGTACCCTGTAGTTCCGCTAGCCATGTACTTGGCGGGAGCAAAAAATTGTGCTAGTATTGATCTCAATCCTTTAATGACGGAAGAGTCTTTTACCGAGACTATTCAGAAGTACCAAGATTGGTTTAAGGAGGGGAGATTAAAGCAGTTTGAAGCTTATTTTTTACCGGAGAGGATCGCTCAGTTGGAGAAAACGGACCTCAGTAAATCATCTTACGAAACGCTGCTGGTGATATTTAATTTTGAGTACCGTGTGGGTGACGCTCAAGACTTAGAAGATGCGGATGACAGCTACGATTTAATTCACAGCAACAATGTGTTTGAACACGTGCATGGCCCTGTTTTGAGCAATATTCTTTTAGAGTTTAAAAGGGTACTTAAACAAAATGGCTTAATGAGTCATTTTATTGATATGTCGGATCATTTTGCGCATTTGGATAATTCCATAACTATCTATAACTTCCTACGATTCAGCCCGGAAGAGTGGAGTAGGATAGATAATGAGGTACAGCCGCAGAACCGTTGGCGCATGAGTGATTATGAGCAATTATATCAGGCGCTCGATCTGCAAATCTCTGCCAAGGAAACTAGGCCAGGGGAAATAGCCGACCTAGAAAAAATTACGATAGCTGATTGTTTCAGTTTAAAAACCAAGGAGGATTTGGCTATTAGCCACGTGCACCTTGTAAATACGATTTAAGATGTCAAGCATTAAAGAAGTACAAACGGAAATTGTGGATGAATTTTCCATGTTCGACGATTGGATGCAGCGTTACGAATACCTGATTGATTTGGGTAAATCGCTGCCTTTAATTGATGCGAAATACAAAACGGAAGACAATATTATTAAAGGTTGTCAGAGTCAGGTATGGTTGCATGCCGATGGTAATGCGCAAGCAATTAAGTATACCGCAGATTCGGATGCGATATTAACCAAAGGCTTAATCGCTTTAATGGTGCGTGCTTTTGATGGCCAAAAGGCCGAGGATATTGCTGCGGCAGATATGTCTTTTATTGACCAAATTGGACTAAAAGAACATTTAAGTCCCACTCGCGCCAATGGTTTGTTAAGTATGATTAAACAAATGAAATTTTACGCGCTTGCTATGCAGGGCGCAAAAGCTTAAATTTTGCCAATGATGACAGATGCGGAAATGCAAAAAGTGGGTGATGATATTGTAGATATGCTACGCGCTATTTACGATCCAGAAATACCCGTTAATATATATGAGTTAGGTTTAATTTACGACGTACAGGTTAGTACCGAAGGCGACGTGAAGATATTAATGACGCTCACTTCACCTAACTGCCCTGTGGCAGAAAGTATGCCCGAAGAGGTGAAACAAAAAGTGGGTACTCTAGATGAGGTAAACGAGGTAGAGGTAAAAATCACCTTCGACCCTACCTGGACCAAAGACATGATGAGTGAGGAAGCAATGTTAGAATTAGGCTTTTTATAAAATGGAGGAGATTAAGAATAAGGTGGCGGAAAGTGGTTTAATCACGCTCTCTTTAGAAGATTATTACCCGCGTGGACCGCGTCTTTCTCTCGATATCAGTCCTTGGTTATATGAAGGTTTAATTTTAAGAGAAAAAGAATTTCGTGCCTATTTAAAAGAGCATAATTGGGAACAGTACCAAGGAGCCTACGTGGCGGTATTTTGTTCGGCCGATGCCATTGTTCCGCAGTGGGCTTATATGTTATTGGCCTCCAAACTGCAGTCTATTGCTAAAAAAGTAGTGTACGGTAGTCCAGAACAACTAGAGGCTATGGTAATGGAAGAGGCGCTGAAAGAGGTAGATTTAAGTGGATATCAGGATCAACGCCTTATCTTAAAAGGTTGTGGCGATTTACCGATTCCACCACATGCCTATTTATATTTTACTACTCGTTTACAAGCAGTAGCTAAAAGCATTATGTTCGGTGAAGCTTGTTCTACTGTTCCTATCTTTAAGCAGGGGAAATAGGGTAGATATTAATCTCCAAGGTCTTTATTGGTGCACTTCAAGCTAAAGCTAAAGGGCAGGAAACCCAAGAGGCAGCTAAGCAAGCCTTGGAGGCTCGCCTAGCGCTTTGGGATAATATAACTTTTAAATTAAAAACGCTATTTAAAGAGAGTCTTGCGCAACCGGCATAGCGGTAAGAATTTCTTGTCCTTGTTCCAAGGCTTTTTGGCTAAGACTGTCGATACGCTGCATTTTGATTTTCTCAGCTTTAAGAAATTTAACCTTTTCCTCCTCGCTCATATTGTCGCTAAAGGCACCGCTGTAGTTGCGCATCCATTCCATCATGGCTTGCTTAGCAAATTTTAAATCTTGCGCGGCGGTCATATAAGTTATGCTGTCTGCAGAGCCAACAGAAGCAGCTTGCAACTGAGCTTGTAGTTTGCCCATTGGGGTCATTTGAGGCATTATTTCGTCATGAATATCCATCACTTCTTTCTTTAGGCTTTCGCTTTCGCTGATGCTAGAACCTTCCGTATTATCTTCTGCCGGAGCATTATTTTGACAGGCAAAACTGAAGCTTAGAACGAGGGCTAGGAGTGTTATTTTTTTCATCTTCTAAATTTTGATCAAAACTAATTTATTTCAAGAGAAGGCTAGAATCTAGAAAGGGAATAAATTTTCTTTGTTTAGTAGGGAATTATTCGCGCTTAGGGGCATAATTGGGAATTAGCTTCTTAATTTGCAGTATGAAAGTGAAACTCAGCTCTACAGATTGGATAAGGCTTGGCATTTTAGCCACGGTCTTTATTATTGGTATTTCTGCGAGTTATTACATTCTTAAGCCACCCCCCAGGTTACCTATTTATAATCCTTCGGAACTCGATCGTCGCTTAGTATCTGAAGAGCTTCGGGGTATTGGTATTAACCATAAGGTTTTGCCTTTTAAGTTGGTGAACCAGTTTGGCGACACTATTACCGATGCTACCGTAGAAGGGAGAATTTATGTGGCCGATTTCTTTTTTACCATTTGCCCAGATATCTGTAAAGATATGGCGATACAAAAGCGTCGCTTGCAAGAGGAGTTAATGTACGAGGACTTTTTGCTTCTCTCTCATTCAGTAACCCCCATTATGGATAGCGTACCCGTGTTAAAGGCCTACGGAGAAATTCAGGGAGCGGTTGAAGGTAAATGGCACCTGCTGACGGGAGAGAAAAAACATATCTACGATTTAGCGCGCAAATCTTACTTCGCTATTTTCGATGGTGGTGGTAAGGGAGATGAAGCTGATTTTATTCATACCGAAAATTTTATCCTGGTCGATCCCGATAAACGCATTCGTGGATATTACGATGGCACCAGTGCCGAAGATGTTGATCGTTTAATTGAGGATTTTTATATTCTTAAGCTAGAATACCCTTATTAGTGTCGTGGCAAGACGGCTCAAATACTAAGGCAGTAATCGCCCATATTTTTAAAGGCGAAAACTTGGCTTGGCTGCTGCTTTTTCTTTTTAGTTTGCCCGCCTTTGAGTTTCAATTAGGCAATACGATTGATGCCAATATTCGCTTGATTCAGAACCTGAATTTCGCCACAAACCCAGCGGCTCTTTTTGCCAGCCATCTGCCGCAAGGGCCATTATCTTTTTTACAATACCCTTTACCGCTGGGAGGCAATCTCAGTATCGCCCTCCTTTACTACGCTCTTATTAAACTGGGTATTCTAACCTTTCTGCGCAAGCGGCTTAGAGGTTCTTTGCCAGCCATGATTTTATATGCGACGATTTATTTACTAATTGCGCCACGTTTATTGCCCTTATGCTTAGTAGTCTTCTTGCTGTTTAGCGAGGGAGATAAACCGGCCTTTAGCTGGGTTAATATTGCCATACTAAGTTTGGTTTTAGTTTTGCTTTATACGCGTTTGTCACTGGGTATTTTAGCAGGAGCCATGTGGTTTGTAAGTTTACTTTTCGCCTCTGTCGCCAAAGGCTTTTCTATAAAAGATGCCTTGCAAAGGCTTTTGCTTCTCGTGCTTTTATTGGCTTTATTTCTTACGCCCTATCTTTTCTTTGCCTCATTAGAGGTAGTGCTCTCCCGTTTTTGGGCCTTGCTTAATGTAAACGCGACTTATGGCCTGATAGAGCTTAACCTTACATTTTTTGCTAGCCTAGCGCTCTTACTAGCTTTCGCATTTATGCTTTTTGGGACCATAAGTATTGGACCCTTACGGGCTTTGGCATTAAAGCCACACCAAAAGGCACAGGCCTTTGTTTTGGTGCTCTACGCTTTGCTTTATTTTAGAAGTAGACCGGAGGCAGGAACCTATTACGTAGTGCTAAACTTTATACTGATTTTCTTTTTCGCTCTACAAGCGGTTCACTCGCGCCAACTATGGAAGGCGATGGCTATTTGGCTCGCTGCAGCACTATTGGTGGGTGAAGCCTTTCTCGCCCAAGGAAGTTTTAAAACCACAGAATTACGCTTAGGAGCCTTTTTTAGCCAAGTTTTAAAACCACAGGCTTATCGTGAAAGCTTTCGCAAGGATAACTTTGCCCGTAGAAATATTTTGCCAGCCAAAACCACTTATACCGTTCTGTCCGCCAATTTCACCGACCATCTTTTAGAAGAAAACCAATTGTTAACATCACCTTCCTATATCCCACAGTTGGCACAAGATTCACTATTGGACAGTCTCAATACGGTGTTTTTTACGGGTCTTAGGGCGCCAAATTATTTGCTTTCGCAAGATGCGCAGGAAAGAGTGTTTGCTTCTTTACCGCAAAGTCGTGCGGCATTTGAACAGCACTATCAATTTCTGCGTAAAGAGGGGGGGCTCTCAGTTTATTACAAGAAGGAATAGGGTTAATAAGACTTATACTTAATGGTCAATCCTAACTTACTGCATGGTAAGTTTGATTTACTTTATAACATTAAGAAGACCCATAAATAGTATGGGTAGCTAAATCTTTCTCATTCAGATAATGGACGCGAAGAAAGTCGGATGATAATAATATCTTAGAGGAATTTTTTTTAGCCAAATTAAGATCATGAGAAAAATATTTATTTTCATTCTACTGAGCAGTAGCGCTTACGCTCAATATGACTATCCCTCTTATGACAGTATTGTCAGTCACTATTTTTCTCAATATCTCTTACCCGCAAGTGATGGTCCTATTACCGAACGTTTTGTAAAAAACTCCAAGGGCTGGACCTGGCAACTCTACGATTTTCAAAAAGAAGGTATTGCGCAAGAAGCTCCCTTTTGGGATGCGAAAACAGGTGAGTTTCTAAGTCTAGATACCCGCAAGCTAGAGGAAGATCGCGGCAGAAGATACGTGGAGAGTCAAAGCCGGACCTTGATCAATAGAACCTCGGAAAACTACTTTGACTTGCAGCCTTATTATGGTTACCCGGGCTGGCATAAAGATGTGATTGGTTATTTAGAGGAAAAGAAGGAGTTAACGGATGATCAACCTTATGCACTGGCTAGAGCATATTCGGCCTACGCCGATGACCTGATAGAGCCTCGTTCTACTTATAGTGATACCGCTTTAGACTTTAAACTCAGTCTCGGTGAGGCGATGAATAGCGAACAGGCTCAGCAATACGAGGTGATCAGAGAAAAGGCTATCAGCCTATTTGAGCAGTTACAAATACAAAATCCTCAATACGAAACGGTATTAGGGGAGATTAGATTAAAGGCCTCTCATGAATATGTGGTTTACTACTTAGATATTCTAAAAAATGACTCCGCACAATCTTAAGTATTGGTATTCGAGTCATACCAAGGCTTTTCCACGGCTGCAATCATCATTCGATCAAAGAGTTGCCCTTCAAAATATCTGCGGTTAACTTTGTAACAAAATT